>Ga0302321_100003572_pt1 | contig 13339 bp, 8 predicted proteins | sample Fen_T0_1_FD_202505 | JGI IMG/M metagenome (GOLD analysis project Ga0302321, IMG submission 202505) | Peat permafrost microbial communities from Stordalen Mire near Abisko, Sweden - Fen_T0_1 | ecosystem: Environmental > Terrestrial > Soil > Wetlands > Permafrost | place: Sweden: Abisko...
TTCGAGCACTGGCTTCCCACCATTCGCATCCAGCCTGGCTTCGATGCGCGGGGTTCGGCATTGAAGGACGACGCTGTTCCCGGCGCGAGAGATGTATGGGCAGAGTTGCGGATCGCTGGACAAGAAACGCTGGTAGATGGCGCGCGGGTCGGCCGTGGTGGTCAGGTCGATGCGCATGGCCAGCGAATCCACCGAGAGAACAACGCGCGTGATGGGGGCGGCCAGTGGCAGGCGTTCGACGACGGCCACGGTGGTTACACGTTCGGGCTCGGCATTCTCCGGCGGCGCGTTGAGTGCGAGAAGGATGGCGGCGACGTGGAACATATTGCTGTCACCCTATGCACCCAGCGTGCCGGTCGGCACATCTGGCGTCTGCCCATTCTTGCCGGGCAGAAGATCCCCAGTCTTCGCGGTGCTTCCCCTGGGCAAATGCTTCCGACGACAAGCTGGCGCCACCCTTCGCGTGTCAGGCCCTTGTCGCGACGGCCCCGTCGTCAAAGTGGCGTGTCACCCCCGTGGCGCGGGTAGGATTCGGAAGTTGACCACAGAGGACACAGAGGACACAGAGGCCGGAACGGAAGGGTTCCGGATCTGGGATCCAAACCCTTCCTTCCCCCTCTGTGTTCTCTGTGTCCTCTGTGGTGAAACCCTTCCGTCTCTCGTCGAGCGGATCGATGCTCGACAACGAGGACGGTCAGATCTCTTCGCCGGATTTCTCGACGGCGTCGGCGATGGCGGCTTTGCGGCGAAGTTTCTCGACCAGGGTGGTGCGACCCATGCCAAGCAGGTGGGCGGCTTCCTTCTTGTTGCCGCCGGTTTGGTCGAGGGCGAGACGGATGTAGGCTTCCTCGGTCTCGCGCAGCAGGCGCGGCAGGTCCACCGGCAGTTGCAGCGCCGGCAGGGAAGCCGGCAGTGGAACCATAGCCACCGGTGCCGTGATCTCATCGGCGCTTGGCACCGGTACGCCAGTGATGGCGTCGGAGTTGTCGTCGGAAAGCGGCCCGATGCTGATCTCCCCGGTCTCGACACGCGCCTGCGACTCGACGATATCGATGAGAGCGCCGGCATTTTCGATGATCTCGGCGCCGGTCACTGCGCCCGTACCGAAATCCAGGTGCCGGGACTCGGCGTTGAGGAACGAGGCCGGAAGATCGGAAAGCGTGATGGTGGTGCTCTCGGCACAGACCGAAAGGCGCTCGGCAAGATTCTCCAGCTCGCGCACGTTGCCGGGCCAGGGATAGTTTTCCAGATGGCGAAGGACCGCGGGGGCGATGGCGCGGGTTTCGCCATGCTTGTGCCAAAAGTGGAAGAACAGGGGCGCGATGTCGGTACGGCGGTCGCGCAAGGGAGGCAGCACCAGGGGGCAGACGTGCAGACGGTAGTACAGATCGCGGCGGAAGCGGCCCGCGCGTACGTCTTCGCTGAGGTCGCGGTTGGTGGCGGTGACCAGACGGAAGTTGCCGGTTATGGATTCCGAGCTGCCCACGGGCTCGTACGAGTGGTTTTGCAAGAGGCGCAGAAGTTTCACCTGCAAAGGCAAGGGCAGGTCGCCGACCTCGTCGAGAAACAGGGTGCCGCCTTCGGCCATGGCCACCCGGCCACGGCGAGATTGCACGGCACCGGTGAAGGCTCCGCGCACGTAGCCGAACAATTCGCTTTCCAGAAGGGCATCAGGAATGGCGGCGCAGTTGACGGGGACGAAGGGGCGCTTCGAACGCACGCTGTGCGTGTGTACCATGCGCGCGAAGACCTCCTTGCCCGTGCCGGTCTCGCCCGTGAGCAGGACCGTCGCGTCGCTGTTGGCGATGCGCGCGCAGGCTCGGATCACATCCACGATAGGGGAATCTGGGGCACAAACGATTCCATCCTCGCTGGGGATGGGTTTGGGCAACATGGTGGACTGTGGCTTTAGGGCGGTTATCTGCATCGATACACCTTATGCAGTTGGAGGGTGTTCCGGCTGCGCCAGCAACCGGCGTCGAACTTGTAGTACACGCGCACCGGCAGCGGCTGGCCCATGTCTTGGCCGCTCATGCGCAAGAGCCAGAGGGTCAGGCGAAAGAGGAGGCCTGGGCCAAGGAGCTTTGGCAAGCTACCTTCGTCCGCGGACGCGGAGTCTTGCGACGAAACTAGGTGATGGTTAGAGCCGGCGGGAAACAGCATCTTTGATCCCCTCAAGCACGCGGTGACAGGTTTCCTCGTCGAAGCCGGCGCTGCGGCGGGCTTCGTCAATGAGCAATCGAGAACGGTCGAGCTCGTCGCGGCGGGTGTGAAACCCGGCCTTGTAGGCAAGGGCGTTGGCCAAGCGGACGATGGCGCCCAGACTGAACTTGGTGGAAGAGACCTGGGCGGCTTCCTCGATCGCGGCGGCGGTCTCGGGCGACAGGCCCCAGGCGCGCGCCAGCCTGGCCCCCGCGCGAGCCTGGCAGCGATCCAGGCAGGTGACGAGCATGTCGTCGCTGATGAGCTTGCGGCCCTTGGCTTGGGTCATGACCTTCTCGATATCGAAAAGCAGGTTCGCGGCGACCGGCTTGCCGGCATCGTGGTAGAGGCCGCTGCGATACGCTTCGAGAACCATACGTTCGCTGCCGCCGTGGGCTTGCATCAGGCGCTGGGAAATCAAGGCCACGGCCAGGGCGTGCTGCCAGGGCTGTTTGCACACCGCCTGCAAGCGCAGGTTGGTGGTCTCGAGCAGCTGGTGCAAGGCGATCTCCAGCAGCCCCGTGCGAACACCTTCGGTGCCCAGACGGGAAATGGCCTGTTCGGTGGAGCGGGCGAGGGTACGCGTGGGACCGCTGGTGTTGGCGACTTGAACCAACTGGCTGGTCAGGCGGGCATCGGTGGTCACCAGTGTCGCCATGGCAGCAAACGAGAAGTCCGAGGAGCCGAGCAAGTCGAGGCAGCGCAGGATCGAACGTGGCAAGAGTGGAAGTTCGAGATCGGCGTCGGGTTCGGTGCGCGACTTGAGCGCCTCCACCAATCCGTCGACGAGGGTGTTCTTGTCGGTGCCAAACGGCGACGGCGCGTGGGCGAAGATGCCCTGCGATGGCGTCGCCGACGGCGCAGGCAGGCTTGGGGCGGGTGCGGGCGCCGCGGTCGCGAGACGGACCGGCGCGCGCGAAGGGCGAGCGCTCGGGGGTGGGGTGGGGGTGGGGCTGTACGTGGTGGGCGCGGTGGACATCATGGTCGACGAGACCGGAGGCAGGGTGGTCATCGCCGGGGGCGGCGTCAGCGCCTGGGAATAGCCCTCGTAGGTTGACTGGCCGCCGCTGATGCCCGGTGTGGACACCAGGATGGCGTCGCGGAGCTCGCGCATGGAGGCGAAGCGCTGGTCCGGCTTCTTGGCCATGGCGCGCAGGATGATGGCGCTCATCGCCGCTGAGATGGCCGGATTGATAGTCTGGGGCGGCGGCGGCGGCTCTTGCACGTGGCTCATGATGAGGCGGCCAGCGGTTTCGGCGGTGAAGGGCAAACGGCCTGTGACCATCTGGTACAGCACCACGCCTAGCGAGTAGATGTCGCTACGATGATCGAGATGGGTGTCGCCCAGGCACTGCTCGGGGGACATATAGGCGGGCGTGCCGATGAGCGCGCCCATCTCGGTGTGGTGCTGGACGTTGCGATCGCTCGTCACGAGCTTGGCGATACCGAAATCCAGAACCTTGACGAAGTCGGGATAGTCGGGGTGGTTGCGCAGGAAAATGTTGGCCGGCTTGAGGTCGCGATGGACCATGCCATGTTCGTGACCCGCACCCACCGCTGCGGCGACCTGGGCCACCACGCGCGCCGCGGATGCGGCGTCCAGCATGCGCACGCGGGTGAGACGCTGTTCCAGGGTCTCGCCATCGAGCAGCTCCATCACGATAAAGGGCAGCTTGCCGAAGGTTCCGAAATCGGTGACCTCGACGATGTTGGGATGGCGAATGTCGTTCACCGCGCGCGCCTCGGTGAAGAAACGCGAGACGAAATCCTCGTTGTCCGCGATTTCGGCGGCCAGCACCTTGATGGCGGCCCGGCGGCCGATGAGCACGTGCTCGGCCAGATAGACACGGCCCATGCCGCCTTCACCAAGCAGCGAGATCACGCGGAACGAGCCAAGCGTCTGACCCAGCAGCGTGTCCACGGGCGGGGTCGGCTTACCGCCTTTCGAAGACAGGCACATCGTCGCGCCTTTGCTCTGGGTAAGGTCTGAAGCCGCCATTTGTCGAGTACAAGCATCGGCGGCGAGGATCCCTTCTTGAGAGGATCGGTCGGAAAAAATCACATTTCTGACAGAAGAGCGAAGTGTCGCTTTTCCGACGGTGAAAGAACGTCAAATGGGTGACGAAAGGTCAACGTTGTGACGGTAAAACGAACTCGAAAACCGCTCCCCGATTGACTTCGGCGGTGGCCGTCACACGGCCGCCGTGGCGGGCGACAATGCGCTGGACCGTGGCCAGGCCAATGCCGGTGCCGGCGTAGTCCTGCGCCGAGTGCAGCCGTTGGAAAGGCGCGAAGAGCTTGTCCGCGAAGGCCATGTCGAAGCCCGCGCCGTTGTCGCGCACGAAGAAGACCTGGCGGTTGTTTTCCCAACGCGCGCCCACTTCGATGTCCGCATCCTCGGTCTTGTTGGTGTACTTCCACGCGTTGTCGAGGAGGTTTTCCAGCAGAATGCGCAAGAGCCCCACGTCGCCACGCGCGCGCAACCCGGCCTGCACGTGGGTGCGCACGTGGCGCTCGGGCTCGCGCTCGTGCAGCAGGGCCAGGATATCGGTGGCCAGGGCAGACAGATTCACCTCTTCGAAGCGCATCTCGGCGCGTGTGATTCGCGAGAGCACCAGCAGATCATCGATGAGCCGCCCCATGCGCCCAGCCGCCTTGCGAACCCGGCCACAATAGTCGAACGCGCGCTGGTCGAGCTTGTCGGCGTAGTCTTCGACCAGGGCCTGCGTGAAGCCATCGATGGCGCGCAAGGGGGCCCGCAGATCGTGCGACACCGAGTAGGCGAAACTTTCCAGTTCGCGGTTGGCGGCGCCCAGCTCTGCCGTGCGCTCTTCCACGCGCAGTTCGAGCTGCTCGTTGAGCGTGCGCAGGGCCTCCTCCATGCGGCGGCGGGCGGTGATGTCCATGCCGAACGAGATGGTGCCCACGATGCGGCCACCCTCGACGATGGGGTTGTTTTGCCAGACGATGTAGCGTTCGTCGCCGGTGGCGGTGAGCATGGGCATCTCGAAGGTGCTGGGCTCTCCGCCCTCAAGCAACCTTGAGAATTCCTGGCTGACCTGCGGAAAAAGCCTGGGCGGGGCCATGATCTCGAACCAGTTGCGCTGCTCGATGTCAGCGCGCAGGTAGCCGGTGATGTTCTCGGCGGTGCGGTTGAAGGCACGCACGCGGCCGTCGCAGTCCAGTCCCACGACCATGATGCTGGCAAGTTCGATGAGCCGCTCGGCGTGATCTTTCGCCTCTTGCAACGCCTCTTGCGCCATGACCAGGTCGGTGACGTCGCGCTTGACGCCCCAGATGCGCACCAGAAGGCCGTCCTCGACCTCGCCCGAGAGGTTGTTGAGCGAGCGAAACACGCTGCCGTCGCGCCGGCGCTCGGCCAAGAGCAAGTTGTCGAGCCGATAACTCGACATGATGAAGGCGACGATGAAGCCAAGCTGCTCCTCGCGCGAGCTGGACAGAAGCTCGCCGAAGGCGATGCCTTGCATGGCCTCGGGCTTGTCGCAGCCGAATTGGCGGGCGAAGGTGTCGTTGCACAGCCCGACGCGGGCATCCCGCGCGATGGACTCGGCCTGCTCGTGCACGGGCAGGTTGGTGGCAACGGGCGTGACCAGATCGAACCGCCAAAGCCCCTCCGAGGCCAGCTCAAGGAAGTGGCGATACTGATCTTCGATAGAAGGTTGCGGATGTTGCGAATCGCCCGATCCGGTCGATGTTCGCGGCTGGGCTTGGTCGGGCGTGTCCTTCATGAAACGGTTCACTTTGCGGTCGGGGCGGGCGCGGGGCGGGCCAGTCCATGATAAAAGAGAAGTAGCGTATGCGCTCTACGAGAATTTCACGTGTGGATGCGGATCGCCCCGAGCGTGGGGAAGGTACCCTCGACGGACAAGGGGCCGGCCTTGAATCGCCCGCGCGAATTTTGCTGGCGGAAGCCGAGGATGCGCACCTGTCCACGCACGCAACCATGCTGGAAAAGGCCGGGTTTCAGATCGACCTGGCCGGTGATGGTGGCGCGGCGCGGACCTTCCTTGCATCCAATGCCTACGCCACCATCGTGGCCGACGCTGGGCTGGGTGGCCTGGATGCCATCGGGCTTCTGCGCGCGGCTCGCCGCCGCGATTTGGATGTGCCCCTACTGCTTGTCACCGACGCTGCCCACGCTGGCTTGTCGACAGTAGCGGTGCAGCAGGGCGCACTTTGTTTCCTGGAGAAGCCAGTGGCTCCGGAGCAGCTGTGCGCCACGCTTTCCTACGCGGTCAAGTTGTATCGGCTGGCGAAGCTGCGCCGCAAGGCTTTGGACGAAATTGGCGGCACGTGGAACCAGCTCGGCGACCGGGTGGCGCTGGAACAGGTCTTCGAGCGTGCCTTTGGCTGTCTGTCCATCGCCTTCCAGCCCATCGTTTCGTGGTCGAACCGGCGGGTCATCGGTCACGAGGCCCTGCTGCGCAGCTCGGATCCCAGCCTGCCCGATCCCGCGTCGGTGCTGGGCGTGGCCGAGCGCTTGGGCCGCATCGATCAAATCGGCCGCTTGGTGCGCGAGCGCGTGGCGCGCTCCATGGCGCGGGCGCCCGCCGAGTACGTGTTCGTGAACCTGCACGCCCACGAACTGCTCGACAGCGAACTGTACTCGGCCTCGGCGCCGCTCTCGCAGTTTGGCAAACGCATTGTCATCGAGATCTCCGAGCACGCCTTGCTGGACGACGTTTCGCACCTGGAATCGCGCGCCGAAGCCCTGCGCAAGCTTGGCTTTCACCTGGCCATGGACAACCTGGGGCCGGGCTACCCAGGGCTGTCATCGTTCGCGCGCTTGCGGCCGGACTTCGTAAAGTACGACCTGTCCCTGGTGCGTGGGATCGATCGCAACCCGGCCCAGTCGGACGTGGTGGCCGAGATGACGGCGCTGCTTGGGTCCATGCACACGCGCGTGATCGCCGCCGGCATCGAATCCATCGCCGAACGGGACGCCGTGGTCAAAGCCGGCGTGGACTTGTTGCAGGGCTTCGCTTTCTCCAAGCCCGACATGGCGTACCGGCAACCCGACCTCGGGTAGGTGCCAAGCTACTTCTGGCAAACCCGGACGTAGTCGACGGTCATGGTTTGCGGGAAGGTGGTGGTGCTGTCCGGGCTGCCGGGCCACTGGCCGCCCACGGCGACGTTGAGCAGGATGAAGAACGGCTTGTCGAACGCCCAGGTGCGGCCGGTGGCGGACGCAGGCGTTTGCGATTCGTAGCGACTGCCGTCGAAGAAGAAGTCGATGCCGGAGGCGCTCCAATCGATGGCGTAGATGTGAAAGTCGTCGCTCAGCTTGGCGTTCGCAAGCGTGTAGGAGCCGGTGAGCTGGCTGTCGTTGGAAGTTCCAGAGGCGGGCATGTGCAAGCTGCCATGGTTGATGGCGGGCTCTTTGCCGATATTTTCCATGATGTCGATCTCGCCGCAGGCGGGCCAGGATTGGGTCGTGATGTCGCTGCCAAGCATCCAGAAGGCGGGCCAGATGCCTTGACCCGAGGGGAGCTTGATGCGTGCCTCGATGTGACCGTAGGTCCACGTGGCAAGGCCCTGGGTCTTCAGGCGCGCCGAGGTGTACTGGAATCCGCTGGCGGTCTCCTGCTTGGCCGTGATGACGAGGTTGCCATTGCCGTCCATGGCGGCATTGGCATTTCCAGTCCGGTAATACTCAAGTTCGGAATTGCCCCAGCCGTTCGAACCATTGCCTGATTCATAGACCCACTTGGTGGCATCCGCGGCCGTTCCCGCCGGCCCGTCGAATTCGTCGCTCCAGGTGAGTTTGTAGCCCGCGGGGCAGGCACCCTTCGCGTCGTCGGAAGTTGCGCTGGTGTCCAGGCGGGGCGATCCGCTGCTGTCATTGGCAGTATCTACAGCGATGCTTGTGTCGGGGTTGCCGGCTACATTGGCACCGCCAGCCCCGCCTTGCATGCCGCCTGTTCCGACCTTCCCACCGGTGCCGGATCCACCCCCAGAACCCATCCGTCCACCGCTGCCTGGGGCGCCGCCATTGGTGCCGAGTTGCCCACCCGTGGCCGGGGTGTTTTGGGCGGCGTCGTCATGGCCACTGGATTTGCCGCGGCTGCAAGCTGCCAGGCACATGAGGAAACAGAAATGCGTTGGTGGCTTTCGTCGCATGGAGGTGATTATTGCCAATGGGAGCACAAAAATACCACCAGAAGCATCCGTTCGCTTGATTCTGGTTGTGGCTCTCGCCAGTTTTGCGGTCCAGCGGCTGGGCGGCCCCGGGACCCGCGGGTGGACTAGAATTCCTGGGACGCCTGCAGGAGAGCGGTCCGGCCGAGCTGCGGATAGTCGATTCCGGCGAACCCAGGGTCGGCATACCTGACATTGGACAGATTTCGCACCACCAGCATCAGGACGGTTTCTTTTTGTCCAAGAAGGTGCAGGCCCACGGTCCGGATGTTTCCGCCAAGCAGGACGTAGGAATCAAGCGCGTACCATTGGCCGGCCTCGAGCGTGTTGGCGCTGCTGGAACGCCGGCTGCCCACGTAGGACAATTCGGCGCTGACCCGCAAGGGAACTTTGGGAATCTCGGCGCTCACGCCGGTATTGGCCATCACCTGGGGATAGGCGGCATTGCCATAGTTCGACAGATCGGCGGCGTAGTTCTCTTCGCTTAGGCGCAGCCGCGTTCGATTGAGGGTCAGGTTGCCATGGGCCGCGATTTTTCGCTTGTAGTCGAAGCGCAGCTCGCTTTCCCAGGAGATGGATTCGACTTCCGAGATGTTCAAGGCAACTTGGTTGATCCCGCGCTGGGCGAAGGCCGCTTGGTCCTGCAGGTAGCTGTAGGCCACCCCACTGGTGAGCAGCAGGTAGCGGTTGGGCCGGTAGGAAAGTTGGCCTTCGGCGGTGTGGATGTACGATGGTTTCAGTTTCTCGTTGCCGGCAATGTCGCCGGACATCAGGGGCGTTCCATACAGGAGCTGGGGCGAGGGCGCCTTGAAGGCGCTGCCATAGAGAAGCTTGAAGTGAAGATTGGGCAGCACGGTTGCAACCCCACCGAGGCGTCCGCTCACCTTGCCGCCGTAGGCACTGTGGTGATCGTAGCGAAGGCCGCCCGTGAAGGTGACGCGGGTCAGGGGCGACCACATCACCAGGGCATTGGCGCCCAGATTGCTCAAGTTCTTCTCCCCTGCCGCGGGCGTGGCGAGGATCTGGTCCCCAGCCTGTTCGCCTGGCTTGGTGCCCACGGATGACTTCAACACGTCGTACACCGTGGGCAGCTTCTCGTAGTCGAGAATCATGCTGGCGCCCAGAAGGACGCTGATGGAGTCGCTGGGGCGCCAGGCTGCTTCAAGACCTGTATCCACGCCGCGGTAGCCGAACTCGCGCTTGACGTAGTAGAGGTCGCTGCCGACTTCGATGCGGTCGCGGGCCGTCGGTCCACCTTGGAAGTAGTGCCCATTGGCGCGAATATCGAAAGTGTTCGACAGGCGAAGCTCAAGATCGAGTCCAAGGAACCCTTGTCGAAGCGAGATGTCGGTTCCGTTCTTGCGGCCGCTGCTGTCAAGGCCGTGCGTCAGTTGGGCCCAGTCGGCGAATTCCGCGCCGCGATCGATCTGCGAGAAGTAGCCGGTGAACGAGGCAGAACCACGTTTTTCGAGGGTGTAGGTTGCGCGGGCGAAGGCGACCGTCGAGTCCAAGGTCAAATCGTGGGCGCGCATATCCCCTGAGGCATAGGCCGGCAGTCTGGGCGAAGGCGACGAGGATGGCAGTGCCAGCCCCGATCGATCCTCGGAACTGGTTCGTAGCGACGCGAGAACCTGCCAGTCGCCGGTGCTGGCCCCAACGGCCATGTCTTGACCCCAGGCATAGCTCCCTTCGTGGTTCCCCGTGGTCGCGATTTCCCCGCCCTGCATCTGATCCGCCCGGCGGGTCACGACGTTGATGACACCCAAGAATGCGTCTGCGCCGTAGAGTGAGGACGCGGGTCCTCGGATGATCTCGATCTGTTGCACGGCCGAGAGCGGAATCAGCTCGGGCCCAAGCCAATTGCCAGCCGTCGAGCGGAAGGCGACGGAGCGGCCGTCGATCATCACCTTGACCAAGCCGCTTTCCGAGCGCAAGCCACCCGAGATGCCGCGTACCGCGACGTTGGGAATGATGTGGTCGTTGACGATGTAGACGCCCGCCACATGGCGCAAGATCTCCTCCACCGATTGGTAGCCCCAGCGTTGGATTTCTTCCCGGGCGATGACCGTGGTGATGGCCGGGGCTTTGTCTTCCTTGATTTCGGACTTGGTCGCAGTAACGACAACGTTCTCCAATAAGGCCTCTAGATCAAGCGTAGCCAGATCCTGCCCCTGGATAGCGTTGAGCACGTCCGTGATGTCGTTCTCGGAGGCCGGCATCGTGGCCTCGACCGGCAAGGTTGTGGGTATCGGTGGCGGCTCAGCCGTCTCGGTGCGGGTATCGGTGACAACACCGCCGTCCGGTGAGGGCAGGGTGTTGGCTTTGCCCTGGGCGTCTTCTTGCTGGACGTCCTCCTGCGCGTGCGCCACACGGCCCAAGGCTTGCGAGGCGGCCAAGAGCAAGGCCATACCTCCAAGGCGAACAAGGCGGCGGTGTTTGGAAGTCTTGGTGTGCATGGCGGTTAGTAGGTGGAATACACCTCTGCATCGCTACACTGCTCGAAGCCGATGGTTTGGAAGACGTCGGCCTTGATTTGCCAAACAGCGGCGGTGTTTCCGATCGCGTCTCCAAGCGTGTTCAGGACGTAGCTTCCCGCGGCCCCGCTGTACTGGATTTTCCGTCCGGCCGCGACTAGCGCAAGCCCGCTTTCAAGCTCGTTGAAGGAGACCACTTGGCCCGAAGCCGAGGTGACGTTCTGCAGGTGCACCTTCAGGGTCGCCGGGGTGGGAACGACTCCCTCCTGGGCGATACCCTCGGCGATGGCGAGAGCGAGCAGGGCCACAGCGTCGTAGTAGTAGTTTGAAGCATCGAGGGGGGGCACAGCTGTCTTGGCTTGAAAGTAGGTCGCGAATGCATCGGCATTGGGCCCCAGGTCAGGGGAAATACCGGAGAAGCCTTCTAGAACCCCCATGGGTACGTTGCGCACCAATTCCGGATTCTTCAGCGTTGGCCCAAGGTACCATTTGCCGATCTTGCCGCGCACTGCCCATTCCTGCAGGAAGGGTGAGGCCACCGAGGGCGAGGTAATCAGCAAGGTGGCATCAGGCGCGAATCGTTCGATGGTGGCGAATACGCTTTCGAAGGATGCGCTTTGCAGCGAGAGCTGCAGCCCGGGCAACAAGGTGCCGCCCATGAACGTGAAGACGCGTCCGAACATGGTGGCGAACGTGCCGCTGTAGTCGTCCGGATCAGACACCGTGTTGGCTTTGGTGATTCCGTCCTTCAGCATGCGTTTGGCCAGGGCGCAGGCAAGGTAGTTGGGCGACGGTGCCAGGCGAAACCAGCCCGCTTCCGTACTTGGGTCGTGGAACATGGGCGAGGTCAAGCCAGGTAGGAGGTTGACCATGTGGTTCGACTTGATGGCAGTCGTGATCTGGTAGGTGATCTTGGGTTCTTCGGGACCGATGAAGAACGGAATCTTGTTGTTGTTGATGAGATCGAGCGCGCTGACGGTGCCGCGAACATCGTCGGAATGGCTGTCGCGCACGTCGAGATAAAGCGGTCTGCCTCCGAGTGCGTTCGCGGAATTGACAACGTCGACGGCGAGTCGAAGCGCCCGCTCGAGCGGCACGCCCGACGCCGCCCGATCTCCTGAAAATGGGAGCACCGTGCCGAGGCGGATGGCATTGGCTGGCACAGTGTGCACGTGGTCGGATATGCAGGCCAGGCCGCCCTGGACCAGCAGCCACCAAAACAGGATGCCCGACACTGCGCAACCGCCCCAACGCCTCTTCGGCCGTTGCCGATGGGCACATGCTATCTGGCAAGCTGTCTGGGCGCCTCGCGCGTCGGGCATAGAAAGGACCGGAAGTAGGATAGTCTCAGCTGTTAATTCCGAGCAAGCTAAGATACGCCATATAGTCAGCGTAGTTGGCGGTGGTGATGATGTCGATGCCGGTGTCGATGAGGAAACCGTTGACCAGGATGGGCTGGATCAGCTCCGCGGTCTTGGCGGGCCCCAGGATGGCAAGGCTGTACGGGATGAGCACCCCAAGCTCGCCCATGTAGTACTGCCGTTGCACGGCGATACCGGCAAAATAGCCAAGGTCGAAGTAGGTCTTGGTGTCCGTCTCCATGTCGAATCCGACAATCTGGATGGCGCCCTTCATGCCGGCAGCCTCGACGGCCGCTGCGCACAGATAGGAATTGGAATACATGCACAGCAGGCCCTTGATGTTCAGAACTGGATCCGAAATGGCGGCCAGAATCGTCGCCTGATCGGTCGCGGCGTTCCACGCCACCGGAATGCGCGGTGCCAGGGTCAAGCCAGCCGCGACCACCGCCGCCTCAGCTCCGTTGGCGCGCTCCATCCCGCTGGCCCAGTTTGGATCGGTGGTGCCGAAGACAGCGACGGTATCGCCGGCGTTCAGGAACGAGCGCAGGGTATTGGCCGCGGTCGCACCCGCCTGGAAGTTTGCCGTTGCGATTAGGTAGGAACGCGTGCTGGTGGGCGAGTCGCTGTCCAGGGTGACCGCGGGTCCACGTTGGGCAACGAAACTGTCCAGGTACTGAATGCTCTCGGCATTGGTGGAGAAGGGGGCTACGGCCATGGCCTGGTAGATGGCACCCGTCAAATAGCTCTGGATGTACTTGTTTTGCTCGGTGCCCTTGATGTCTTCCGAAACCGATTGGTCGGCGATGAGCGGCGCTTGCACCACCGCGGGCAGGGCCAAGCGCGCGATCATGCGGTTCGAACCGACGACGACCGGCGCCCAGAATCCAGTCAGATCCTTCAGCAGCACCGCCACTGGGGGCTTGACGACTGCAGCGATATTCTTGGTGGTGATAGCCCCGACCAGCGACTCAATGACGTTCTCGATGGCGGCTGGTACGAATGGACTTGGCGAAGGCGCGGTATCGGTCTGCGGCAGGCCGCTATCCCCCACTACCTTCCCTTCGGAACTACCACCACAGGCGCCAACCCACAGGGTCAGGGCGACAATCGATACCAGGGCAGCCTTTCTCATCTCTTCCTCAC
>Ga0302321_100003573_pt1 | contig 13338 bp, 10 predicted proteins | sample Fen_T0_1_FD_202505 | JGI IMG/M metagenome (GOLD analysis project Ga0302321, IMG submission 202505) | Peat permafrost microbial communities from Stordalen Mire near Abisko, Sweden - Fen_T0_1 | ecosystem: Environmental > Terrestrial > Soil > Wetlands > Permafrost | place: Sweden: Abisko...
CCCAGGGGCCGTCTCACCCTTCAGCAGCGGCTTCGACAGCCTTTTCAAGCTTGATTCGGTCACGCCCACAGCCGATTTCTCGCTTGCCTTGCCCGCCGTCGTGAAAATCTCGGGATCGGTTTCCGATCCCTTCCAGAATCTCACGCCCATGCAAGGCCCCGGCGGGATCTTTGCTTCCGGGCCGAGCTACTACCATTGTGACAATACGGACACCGGCGGCTTTCCCGATCCGCTCTTCGTCTACCCGGAATTCGCCATCTCCAGCTTTTTCTCGGCCAGCACGAGCCATGCCGCCTACGCGCACAAGGGGCTGAGCTGCATCACCAACGCGAACTACGCCATTGCCACGGGCGCCAAGGGTGCCATCCCAACCAACGCTGGCGAGAACACCTACGCGTTCATGCAGGATCCGACGCCCAAGTCCCCCAATGCCATCACCTTGACCGCGGATATCACCCGCAATGTTGTTGTGCCCGATCTGGGGCCTCAGGTCACGGTCACCGGCACGGTCAAGGACGCGCGCGGCGCGGCCATCCCCAACGCCCACCTCAACTTCAACTCGCGCAGCCTGGCGACCGCGGCCGTGGCGGACAAAACCTTCGTCGGCAACCTGGACGTGGCCAGCACGGCCACCTACACCTTGCACGCGCTGCCTGGCACCTACGCCATGTGGATCGCGCTGACCAAGACCGCGGGCAGTGCGGTTGCACCCGACGCTGGCGTGGTGGCGAACAAGGACGCGGGATTCGCGCTGCCTGACCTGGGCTTCTCCTTGCCCGATCTTGGATCGGGTGGCGGGGATTGCACCACCCTGACCGCGTGCTGCCCAACCCTGCCAGCGAGCTACCAGACGACGTGTAGTGCTGTCGCTTCGGCCAATGTCGCCGCCGCCTGCACGGGCGTTCTCACGAGCATGAGAGCACAGAGCTACTGCCAGTAGCCGATCTTTGCACGATCGGCACTCTGCTGATCTTGACCCCGCGACTTGACCCTGCCGAATTGCGGTGTCAGATAGGAGACGTGCCCTCGTGCGCGCTTGCCCTGGCTGCAAGACCCGTGAAATCCGGGCGATGGGGGCGTGCGGCCATCTGCGGCTTGCTTGTGTTCGCGCAGGCGCTCGCCTTTTCCCACGTGGCGCTTGTTGCACACCGGATTTGCGCCGAGCACGGCGAGGCCATCCACGCCAGCCAGCCGGATGCGGCCGCCACACCCGCTGCGCCTGACAGTTCACTCGCCAGCGCCCTGGGGGCGCGGGGAACTGCGGTCGGTCACGACCATGAACACTGCCTGTGCATGGCGCACAGCCGCGAGCGCTTCGTGTTTCCGCCGCGCGCAAGCGCTGGGCTGGTGGCGATTTGGATCGACCAGCTCTGGCAAGGTTCGCCGCGATCAGTGCCCGCACTTTCCGTCGCGCTGTTTCTCCTTGCGCCCAAGGGCTCTCCGCCCGCTTTGCTGTAATTCGTGGTGCGGGCGCGTTCCCGCACACCCGGACAAGCCGCGCCTAGAGCGCACTGCGTGCAGCGAAGTGACCGTCACCCTTTCATGACGAGGAGATCCCATGGTTTCATTCTTCCCAAGCGCGGTCTTGGCGGGGTTGTTGGCACAGGCAAGCCCCGCAGGTACCGCCACCGTTCCCTCCGATAGCAACGATCTTTCCAAGCAATTCGACAGCATCCTGACCGCGCCGACGACGCCGTCGCAGTCGCGCAAGCCCCAGGGGCCGTCGGGCAGCGGCCTGATGAACCCCGACATCAGCGTGATTTTCGACGGCGTGGTGGGTGCTGCGAACCGGCCGCGCGCCAGCTCGGCCGGCGACGATCCGGATTTTGGCGGCCCGCCCGCAAAGCGCACCGGCGGTTTCGCCGTGCCCGAGGTCGAGGTTGGCCTTCAGTCCACGGTGGACCCGTATTTCGCCGCCAACGTGTTTCTCACTATTCCTAACTTGCAGGGCATCGAGGTCGAGGAAGCCTATGCCGTGACCACCGCTCTGCCCGCCGGGTTGCAAGTGAAGGCGGGGGTGTTCCGCTCGGCAGCTGGACGGCAGAACGAACAGCACCTGCACATGCAAGACTTCACGCTGCGGCCGTTGCTCAATCAGGCCTATCTGGGCACGGACGGCCTGCGGCCCCCCGGCGCGCAAGTTTCTTGGCTCTTGCCACTGCCGCTGTTTCTGCGCCTGACCGGCGAGGCCTTGAGCGTCTCGCCCGGGGCCAGTCCGACTTTTGGCGGAGGGCTGCGCAGCTCGCCGACCTTTCTCGGCAACGCCAAGACCTTCGCGACGCTCGGCGAATCCTGGTCGCTGTTCGTCGGCGGTACGGTGGCCACCGGACACGCAACACCCGCCGGATCCACCGAGGGCAGCACGCTCGACAGCAATGGCCCGCGCACCTGGCTGGCCGGCGGCGACCTTTACCTCAAGTACATGCCGCCCAATCGCGTGGCGAACTACTTTGCCCTGAGTTTGCAGTCAGAGTATTTCTGGCGCCATACATCGGCCGCCGGCTCGACCGCCGCGACGACCGATGCCGGCTTGTACGCGCAGATTGTGGCCCAGTTGGCCCGGCGCTGGCACCTTGGGGCGCGTTTCGATCAACTGGGAATTCCCGCCAGCGCGATGCAACCCAAGGGCGACCGAATCTCTGGCATGGTCATGTTCACACCCAGCGAGTTCTCGCGCCTGCGCCTGCAAGGCCAGCGCGAAAAAGTCGATGCAGGCGGCGCCATCTACGAGGCGCTTTTGTTGCTCGAATTCTCCATCGGCGCCCACGGCGCGCATCCCTTCTAGGAGGACGCCATGTCCCGCTATCTCATGTCCATTCTCACGCTCTTCTTCCTCGCGCTGGCAGGTACTGCCCGCGCCGAACCCATTCGGGTGGTCACCTCCATCGAGACCTTCGCCGATTTGGCCCGCGCCGTGGGCGGGGGCCACGTCAACGTGGAATCTCTTGCACGCGGCTATCAAGACCCACATTTCGTCGAGGCCAAGCCCAATCTGCTGGTGCCGCTGTCCAAGGCGGACCTGTTGATCTACGCCGGGCTTGATTTGGAAATCGGCTGGCTGCCCCCGCTCGTTCAAGGGTCTCGCAATCCGCGCATCCAAGCCGGCGCCAAGGGCAATCTGGACGCCTCGACCGCCATTGACGTGCTCGATGTTCCGGCGGGCAAGGTGGATCGCAGCCAGGGCGACATCCACCCACGCGGCAATCCGCACTATTGGTTGCCGCCAGTCAATGCGCTGAAGGTGGCCAAGGAAATCGCCGCCCGCCTCAAGGAATTGGATCCCAACCATGGCGCGGACTACGACGCGAATTTGCAGACATTTGGTGGCTTGCTGAAGAACAAGTCGGCCGAGTGGAGCCGCAAGGCCGCCTCGCTGCGCGGACTGAAAGTCGTCCCCTACCACAAGAGCTGGACCTATGTTTCCGATTGGCTCGGCCTGCGCGAGTTAGGTTACGTGGAGCTCAAGCCAGGTATCCAGCCCGACCCCAAGCACCTGGCCGAGCTCATCTTGCGCATGAAGTCCGAGTCCGTGCGCGTGCTGATGATTGAGTCCTTTTACAATCGTGGCATCGCCGGGCAGGCCGCGGATGCTGCCGGCGCCAGGCTGTTGGTCTTGCCGAGTGACGTGGGCGCCACGCCCAAGATACGTTCCTATCCCGATTTGGTGGATGCGGTCCTCGACGCCCTGGTGGCGGGCGCGAAGTGATGGAAACGGAGAAGGGCGCCGTGGACTTGATTCAATTGCGAGCCGCCGAGATCGGCTACAAGAAGCCCATCTTGCCGGCCATCGATCTTACTGTTCGGGCAGGTGAGCGGATCGCCATTCTTGGCCCGAACGGTGCGGGCAAGAGTACACTCCTTCGCACCATCATCGGCACGCTTCCCATACTGGCGGGGCACATGGACTATCCGCTGGGGCGCCGGCCCACCATGGGGTACGTTCCGCAATCACACCAGCCCGATGCGGCCTTCCCCCTGACCACGCACGAGGTGGTGCTCATGGGGCGCTATCCGGCGCTGGGCGTGGCGCACCGGCCGCGCAAAGCGGATCACGATGCCGTCAGCCACGAGCTCGAGCTGGTGGGACTGGCCAAGCAAGAGTCGCTGCTGTTCCGGCAACTGTCGGGCGGCCAACGCCAGCGCGCCCTCGTCGCGCGCGCCCTGGTGGGCCGGCCTGAACTGCTGGTGCTCGACGAGCCGACCAGCGAGCTCGATCCGGCGGCCGAGCACGGGTTGCTTTCGCTCGTCGACCGGCTGGCCGCCGAGCACAAGACCTGTGTGCTTTTCGTGACCCACCAGATCAGCGCCGCGGCTGGATTCGCCACGGATGTGGTGCTCATCAACCACTTGGCTTCTGTGGTTGAACACGGGCGCGCCGCGGATCTGCTCACGTCGGAAAAGCTCTCGCGCCTCTACGGTCTGCCCATCGAGGTGGCGCGCGAAAACCAGCGTACGCTGGTGTGGATGGCGTCTGGCGCGGACGAGGTTCGGCCATGAACGATATCAGTTTCTTCGAGGCCTACTTCCTGTGGCGCAATGCCATGGCCGCCGCCATCATCGCGGCCGGTCTGTGCGGCTACCTGGGCGTGTTCATCGTGCTGCGCCGGATGGCCTTTGTCTCCGCGGCGCTGTCGCAAGTGTCGGGTCTGGGCGTGGCCCTGTCCTTTTTCATCGGCAGCTACCTTGGAGTGGATCCCCACGGCGAGCTCGTGCCCTGGTACATCTCGCCGCTGTTTCTGGCCCTGGTGCTGTCGTGCGCGGCTTCCATGTTGCTGGCCGTGCCAGCGCAGGCCCGGCGTACCCACTCCGAAACCCTGGTGGCGTTGGCCTATCTGGCGGCCTCGGCCAGCGTGGTGTTGGTGCTGGCCAGCCCGCGCATCGTGCAGGAGGCGCACGAAGTGGGCGAGCTGCTCTTCGGCAGCGCGGTGGCCGTACGTTCACAGAACCTGGAAGCCTTGGCCGGTGCCGCGGTGTTGGTGGCACTGGTCCACGGCGTTCTGTTCAAGGATTTCGTGTTCGTCTCTTTCGACGGCGAAACCGCGCGCAGCGTGGGCTATCCCGTGGCCCGGCTGAACGGTGCGCTCAACCTGACCATCGCCGTGGCGGTGGCCATGGCGACGCGCGCCCTGGGTACCCTGCCGGTCTTTGCCTTCTTGGTGCTACCCGCGGGCGCGGCGCTGCTCTTCGCCAAACGCTTGCGCATGGCCATGGTGATGGCGGTGGCCATCGCGGTGATCTCGGCCTCGCTTGGCTATTACCTGTCCTTCGCCTACCAGTTGCCCACCGGTCCGACCATGGCCGCACTGTGCGCGCTGGCCTGGGCGCCCGCCGCGCTCTTTCGGAATCGTTGATAGGAAATCGGGACGGCCCCAATCTCCTTATCTGGAACCGGCGCGCAGGAGTCGCCGCAGCTTCCTTCCATGCCGCAGTAGGAACGCGAGTCCAAGCACGACAAGCACAGCGCCCACGATTCCAAGCACCCACCATCGCCTCGGATCGCAATCCATCTGGGGATTCTTGAGGCAGATGTCCAAGGCCTGCGCATCGCCGTGAAGGAGGAACTGCCGGTCGGCCAGAGCCGAGTAACCCAGGGCCACCCCAAGTGCTGCCGTGCACAGTGCAACGAAGGATGTGATGGCGTAGGCAACGATCTTTTTGCGGGCTCGATGTGGGTTCATTGGGATCTTTGGGTGCGTTGGCCAACTTCAGGCTGCGTGCCGGGCGTGGACGGTCATCTTGCCCTCTCGCCATGACAGTAGCACTATCGCACCATGAAGTTTCCAACCCGCTGGGTGCTATGGATCGCCTAGCAGGGCGATTCTTGGATTTCCCTCGCCTGCTTCCAGTCGCACTGTTCGCTTTCTTCGCGGCTTGCGGCGCGCGCCCGAGTGCGGGTGATGCGTCCGCGGTCGCCACCTTCGTCGTCGAGCGCAACGTCGATGTAACCATGCGCGACGGTGTGAAGTTGCGGGCCGATCTCCTGCGTCCGGCGGGGCAGGGGCCTTTCCCCACGCTGGTCTACCGAACCCCGTACGACAAGGAGGAGGAACAGCGGGCGTACAGCACGTTCCAGCGCGCGCTCGAACGCGGTTATGCGCTGGTCGTGCAAGACGTGCGCGGACGCTACGCCTCCGAGGGCGAGTTCCACCCCTACGAGCAAGAAGGAAGCGACGGCTTCGACACGATCGAATGGGCAGCGGCCCAGGCTTGGTCGAATGGCGCCGTCGGAACCTTCGGGCTTTCCTATCCGGGAGCCGCGCAGTGGCTGGCGGCGGTGGCGGGCCCGCCTCACCTCAAGGCCATGGTTCCGGCCATGACCTTCGCATCGCAGGAGGGCTTCGTCCACGCCAGCGGCGCTCTCGACATGTCGTGGATTGGCTGGGTATGGAACGAGATTGCCCCCGACAGTCGGCGCCGCCACCAGCTAGCCGGGCCGTCGTCTTCCGACGAGGCCGTCGCTTCGTGGCGCACCGAGGGGCCGGCCATGTTGGGCGTGTTGCCCCTCGACCACATGGATCGGCTGCGCGACATCGCCCCATTCTACTATGAGTGGTTGCGCCACCCACCCGACGATCCGTGGTGGGCCTGGCTGGATCTTCGTGCCAAGTACGGCCGTACCCAAGCCGCCGTGCTGAACTTGTCGGGCTGGTACGACGAGAGCTACGGCGACGAGGGGGCGATTGCCAATTTTGGCGGGCTGGTGGCTGCCCGCCATGGCCAAGCCTCGGACACGGCGCTTTTGCTGGGGCCGTGGGTCCATGGCGTGGAGGACACGGGCAGCACTGTTGCAGGCGAACGCCATTTCGCGGACAACGCCAAGATCGACTACGACAGCACAGTCCTCGATTGGATAGATCACTACCTACGGGGCTCGGACAACGGGTTCGGCAGCGGCAAGCCGGTTCGCTATTACGTGATGGGAGCGGATGTCTGGCGGGAAGCCACGGGCTGGCCGCCCGCCGCCCAGCGCAGCGCCTTCTACCTGCGGCAAGCCGCGCCCCGGCGAGCGGGCGGGCTTTCTCCGATTCGCCAAGTTCGCGGCTTCAGCGCCTTCGTTTCCGATCCCGCGCACCCGGTGACCAACACCTACGGCGATCTCGGCGCGCACGACTACCGTGCCTTGGCCCAGCGCAAAGACTTGCTTACGTTTGACAGCGCACCCCTTGCTTCGGACACCGAGGTCACCGGCCCCATCGCGGCCAAGATATTTGTCAGTTGCACCTGCCGCGACCTCGACCTGTGGGTGCGCCTGTACGACGTGGCGCCGGATGGAACCGCCTTCAATCTCATGAGCCCAGGGCCGGACGTCGTACGCGGCAGCTACCGTGACAAGGCCAAGGGCCGGCAGTTGCTGCGGCCCGGGCAGCTCTATGAGCTCGACGTGAGCGGGGCCGTGACGAGCAATCTGTTCAAGCAAGGCCACCGCATACGGGTGCAACTGAGCGGCGCTTTCTTTCCCGATTTTTCGCGCAACCTGCAGAGCGGTGACAGCGAAGTCACCTCGTCGAAGATCCACAAAGCGACCATCCGCATCCATCACGACCCGGCGCATGCCTCGCGCCTCGTGCTGCCGATCGTCGCGAGCCCCTGACGTCTACTCGTCCTTCTGCTTGTGTGGCCGCAGGCCTTTGACGATGAGGCCGAACCCGGCCGCAATCATGAACAGCATGATGAGCGTATTCATCAGCGAGGTGTTCTGGAAGTAGATGTCCAGGTTGATCAGGATGCCGGCCAGGATGAAGAGCAGGCCGCCCACGGCCAGGAACCATCCGAGCGCGGACTTGCCGTTCACGAACAGAATGCCGACACCAAAGAGCAAGGGGATGAGGCTGATGCCAAAGCTGCGGCCCGCTCCGCCCAGGCCCATGAAGTTCCAGTACGAGGAATGCACCTGCACGTGGGAAAACAGCAGGTAGAAGCCGATGGCTGCGACGAGGATGCCGATGAAGAACTCGCCCACGCCACCGGATGTGCCGCCCGCGCCTTCGAATTTGCGTTTGCCGCCGAAGCTTGCGCCGCTCTCGCTCATGGTGCGGCCATTGTACACCGGAAGAATGCCATCCCTCTTGTTTCCAAACTGATCGCAACCCGCCTTCATAAATTTACAAAACTGGCCCAGGACTCGAAACCAGGGACGGGGCAGATTGGCCAGTGTCTAGGAAAGGAGGCTACGACGATGCAAGCTTCGGAAACGCTGGTACGGGCTGAAACGACGGGAACGGATGGGGCCGAGGGAAGGGTGAATTTGTGGGCGGACTCGGTGGGTGAGGCCGCCAAGCAGCTCGGCGTCGTCCTGACCCTTGGCATCGCCTTCCATCTCGCTAGCAACCTGCTGTTCGCTCTGTAGACACTGGCAGCCGGCTGGGAAAGGAGGAGACATCGAAACAAAGAGCGCGTGCCGTGGTGATAGCGCTACGGCACTTTTCCGAGAGCACATTTCAGGTAATCACCCTCGGGGAAGACAGGCAAGGTGGGGTGATCCAGGCCGGCGCCGGAATAGGCTTCGAGCACGAACCGGCGCCCGGCCTGGTGGACACCCGTTTTGACCAGGGTTAGGAACTCATCGCGCGCCAGGTGGCTGGAACAGGACGCCGCCAGCAGCAGTCCGCCTGGCTTCACGACCTGTGCGGCGAGGCGGTGCAGGCGCAGGTAGGATCGCCTCGCCGACGCCAGGCTGGTCTTGGACGGCGCGAAACTTGGCGGATCGGAAATCACGATGTCCCAGGTTTCCTGCTGCTTGATGGCTTTCTCTAGAAAGTCGAAGGCGTCGCTGGCGTGCAGACCAGCGCTTGCCAGATCGAGCCCGTTGCGCTCGAAATTGCGTCGCGCCGCTGCCATGGCCGGCTTGGCGATGTCGACCGTATCGGTGCGAGTCGCCCCCGCGCAAGCCGCGTGGATCGAGAAGCCGCCTGTGTAGCCAAACAGGTTGAGCACGGATTTCTTGCGCGCCCGCTGGGCGATGGCCAGTCGGTTGTCACGCTGATCGAGAAACAGGCCGCCCTTTTGCCCGCGGTAGAGGTCGACGATGAAGCGGACGCCGTTTTCCACGATTTCAACTTCTTCGCCATGCTGGGCGCGGGCGTCGCGGTCGATCGCCTTGCGCACCGGGAAATCGGCGGTGCAGGTTGAAAGCAGGTCGGGCAACCCTGCGTAGAAGGCGCGGCTGCCCTCGCCGTCGTAGCGCACGGAAGCCACGTCGGCGTAGACGTCGACATGAATGCCCGGCAAGCGATCGGCTTCGCCGTGGACCCAGCGAAAGGCGTTGGTCTTGGTCAGATCGATGCGGGCGCGGCGCATGGCCAGGGCCATCTGCAACCGCCGGCGCACCAGTGCGACCGGGTCTTCAACCGGGACCAGATCGAGCACGCGAACCGCGATGGGGCCGTGGGCGTCCCAGAAACCGAACGCTACCTCGCGGCCCTGCTTGTCCGTCACGGCAACGATTTCTCCAGGTGCAATGCCAGGGCGATGGGCGAGGGCTTCGCGAAATACCCATGGGTGTCCCTGTCGCAGCGTGCGACTGAGATCCTTCTTCAACACCAAGGCGATCGGCCGGTTCATGACCTCGTTGCATCATACTCGTACTTTTGTGGTCGCGCACCCTTAAGGAAGTCGGCCAGAGAGCCGAAAGAGTACTGGTTGGTGGCGGCAAGGGGTGGAGGCGGCGTTGTCCGACGGGCGGCGTGGTTCGAAGGGGGATCTTTTCGTCCTGGAGGGGGGCCGGCGGTGCCGTGACTTGGGTCGCGTAGGTTGCCGAGTGTGATAGCCGCGGTGCCGCCGGATGTGTTTCCTGTGATAGACGTAGTCGTCTTGCAGAGGACGACCGCGTGACAAATCCGGAAAGCCAACCAACCATCCCTGCTCCCGCGCCTTCGGGCACGGCGAGCTTCTTCGACCGCTTGAGCGAACGGCAGATGACCCTGCTGGTCATCGCGGTCGGCCTTCTTCTCTACATTCCGCTGGCCGGGACCTACGGCCTGTGGGATCCGTGGGAAACCCACTACTCGGAAGTCGCACGCCAGATGACCAAGCGGGGCGACTTCATCAGCCTGTGGTGGCCGGGATCGCCCAGGGACGCGGACGTGTTCTGGTCCAAGCCGGTGCTGACCTTCTGGCTGATGAGCATCGGCATGCACATCGCGCGCATCGGCTTGCCTGGCAATCCGCCCGGTGAAATGGCGCTGCTTTCGCGCACGGAGTGGGCGGTGCGCGTGCCCTTCTGTCTGCTCGGCGTGCTGGCCATGTGGGGGGTCTACATGGTGGTGGCACGCTTCGTTTCCAAGCGCGCGGGCTTTCTCTCCGCGCTGGTCATGGCGACCAGCCCCATGTTCGCGCTCATCGCCCGCCAAGCCATGACCGATATGGCCTTCGTGGGGCCCATGACCATGGCTCTGGCCTTGGGGGCCATCGCGCTGCTCGACGACCGCGACGAGCTTCTGCCCCGGCGAGGCAAGGGCTTCTTCAGCTATCCCCACCACCCGGCATTTTTCACCACGGTGGGCGTGTTTCTCTTTCTCGTCCTGCCCCAGCTGATCATCGATTCCATCCAGCTCAAGATCAAGATCCCCATGGGCAACCGCGAAGTCGTCATGTACGGCGCGGTGGCCATGATTCCCTACTACCTGGGATCGCTGCTTTTCTTGTGGTTCTGCATGCGGGCACGCTACCGGGCGCCGCTCTACCTCTACATCGCCGCCATGCTGTGCGGGGTGGCCGTGCTGGCCAAGGGCCTCGCGGGGGCCGGCCTGCCCATCATCATTTTCTGCGCCTACCTGCTTTTCACCTGGAACTGGAAGCGGCTCAAGCGCGCGCAGCTACTGCCCGCGGTGATCGTCTCGGCCTTGGTCATGGTCATCGTGGCCGCGCCCTGGCACCACGCCATGATCATTCGCCACGGCTGGGCCTTCTGGAACGAGCTGTTCGGCGACAACCACTGGCGCCGCATGATGCTGGGTCGCCACGGCGATCGAGGCAGCTTCGAGTACTTCCTGCGCGAGCTGGGCTACGGCATTTTGCCCTGGGTGGCGCTGGCGCCAGCGGCGCTCGCGGGGATCGTCATGCGCAAGGCGGACGATGCACGCAAGCAGGCGGTGTACTGGCTGGGCGGCATCTGGTTCGTCGCTGGCTACGCCCTGGTGTCGCTGTCCATGACCAAGTTTCACCACTACGTGTTGCCCGCGGTCCCCGGCCTGGCCATCGTCATCGGCTGTTTCCTCGACGATGTTCTCGCCAAGCAGGACGTTCGCCGGACCTGGCTGGCGGCCTTGGTCGGCGTTCCGCTCCTAGGCGTGATCGTCGCGGACCTGATCTACTCGCGCCAAGCCGCGCAGCGGTTTCTGTGGCTGTTCAGCTACGACTACGTCCACAGCCCGACGGGCCGGCCCTGGCATGAGTCGCTCGATTTTCGCACCCCGCTGGTGGTCATGGGCGTGCTCATCGCGCTGACCACCCTGGGCCTGGGCTGGAAGAAGCTATTGCGTCCATCGCTCATCGGGCTGTGCCTGGTGTCCGTCGCCTTCACCTATTTCCTCCTCGACGTGTACATGCGCCAGATCGCGCCCTTCTGGTCGCAGAAGGAAACCTTGGCCGAGTACTACCGCCAGCGCAGCTCGCCCGACGAGAAGCTGCTGGCCTACTCGATGTACTGGCGGGGCGAAACGTTCTATTCAGAAAACGAAATCTACGACGATCCTGTCAAGGAAGAGCGCACCGTCTTCGATCAAGATGGTGCCGATGAGCAATTGAAGGATTGGGTCGCCAAGCATCGCGGTCGGCGCGTGTTCATCATCTACGAACGCGGCCGCCAGAGCCACGTGCAGCAGCTGCTGCCCGCGGAAAAGCGCTCGACCTTCAAGGTTCTGTACGAGAAGAACAACAAGTTCTCCCTCGCCCAGGTCGAGATCTAGCCAGCGCTAGATCAGCCAGCCTGATTCTGGAACCGCACGCGGGCGAGCGAATGTACCGACTGGGTGAAGCGCGCAGGCCGGTGCGGAATGAACCACAGAGGATACGGAGAACACAGAGGTCGGACCGGAAAGGAATGGGCTCGGATCCGGAAACCGATCGGCTCTCTGTGTCCTCTGTGTCCTCTGCGGTGAAACTTCCGGACATGGCCGGCCGCTCCCGAATCACGAACGCCGACTCAGCGAAATATCTGCTCGGCCTCTTGCTTCACCTGGCGTAGCTCGTCCCAGATCTTGTCCAGGTCGCGGGCTCGGAAGCCTAGGTATTCGCATTCGGGCGTGGCTGCAATGCGCGCGATCTCCTCGGCACTGGGCAGCGATTCTTGGCCCAAGAAGCGATCCAGCTTCTCCGCTAGTCGAACCAGCGACACGTGCTGTGCCACCTGGCCGCCCGCCGCGAGCGCGCGCGCAGGCTGGTGGTGCCAGGCCACGATCTTGGGAACGGGATCGGGCAGGCCCCACTTGGTCAGAATGTGCGCGCCGAGCACGGCGTGGTCGAAGCCCAGTACCTCGCGTTCGCGTAGGTGGATGGTATCCGCATCCGCGAGTTGGTTGCCGTGGATCTTCAGGTAGGTGGCAGGCTGGGCCTGGATGAGCAGCAACTTGCCGAAGTCGTGCAAGAGCCCCACGATGTAGCTGCTGGCGCTAGTGTTGGACCTGTGCAGGGCCAGCGCCCGCACCAGCGCCCCTGTCGAGGCGCAGTGGTCGCGGACCATGCGGCCGACGCCGCTCATGTCCGCGAACATGGACATCATGGACAGCGAGGTCGCAACCTCGCTCAGCGTACGCGAGCCCAGCACCATGATGGCTTGCTTGATGGACGCGCAGGCCTCGCGCGGCCTGAAGGCCGCCGAGTTGGCCAAGCGCAGGACCTTGGTCGCCAGTGCCGGATCTTGCTCGATGATCTCCTGCAGGCGGCCAACCTCGAAATCCTTGTCGTTCACTTGGGCGAGAACGCGCCTTGCCACTTCCGAGAAAGGTCGCAATCCCTCCAGATCGGCGAGAGCGGCGGCAAAGCTCGCGGCGGCCTGGGCGGTGATGGCGTGGGCATCGTCCTCGCCAAACCACAGCTCTTCGAGGATGGATTCGGAAATCTTGGTGGTCCGCGCGGGTGTGGTCATCATCTTCATGGCACCTTTGTCGTTCACCGTAGAGGATACCATCGTCCAAGGGTTCTCGCTCCGGGAGGCGTTCCGGGCGCCGAACGCGCATCCGGCCGCGGCATGATGTAACCTTGGCCGCAAGGAGATCCCATGATGTCTGGCATGAGCACCCTTCGCTTTTCCGCCCTTGTGGCGTTTTCGCTGTCCTTGGCTTGTTCGAAGTCCAACTCGGGCGGCAGCAGCCCCGACGCTGGACCCATTCCCAGCGGCGC
>Ga0302321_100003575_pt1 | contig 13337 bp, 12 predicted proteins | sample Fen_T0_1_FD_202505 | JGI IMG/M metagenome (GOLD analysis project Ga0302321, IMG submission 202505) | Peat permafrost microbial communities from Stordalen Mire near Abisko, Sweden - Fen_T0_1 | ecosystem: Environmental > Terrestrial > Soil > Wetlands > Permafrost | place: Sweden: Abisko...
CACCGCGATCTGCTCGGGGCTGTATCCCCGCCCGTCGAGATGGTCGCCCACGCCGAGGTGCAACTGGGTCGCGAGCGTCTCTCCGATCGTGACCTCGTATGCGGCGGAAGGATCGGCGGCACGACCCACGAGAATTCGCGCCCGATCCACGACCGTACCGAAGCGGGTGTCGAGGGCCTCGGCGACCGCCGCGAGCTGGGGAGCGGCAGGAAAGAAGAGCGGGATCCCACGCAGGCGCGCGAACGACTCGACGCCCGCAACGCGCCGGAATGCGCGGAGCTGCGCCGGTGTCGTGTCGCCGACGGTCACCTCGAGATCGCCCGCTCGGCTGACCGTGTTGAACCGAGCGAGCGCTGATGCCGACCTGCGGGCGCCCGCCACGGTCGAGAGCACGACGGCCCCGACCAAGCCGACCAACAGCGCGAGGAGGACCGTGCGCCACCAGCGCCGTCGGATCTCGAGCCTCGCCAACATCCTGGCCGCACCCACGTCGCGCCCCCCGCCGCCACGGCGCCGGCCATCAGAGGAGCCATCTCCTCGGACGAGCTCGCTCGACCGTGACGGTTACCACCCCATTGGACGCCCCCCGCCTTCCCCGCACAAGGTGGAGAGCACCCGGACTGCGGGGGTGGTACCCCCCGTCTCCATGACCGGGTGACGGTCATGCGGAGCACGGGCGCTCGAATGACGTTTCTCGATACTCGGGTGCAGCGCATCGAAGGCAACACATCCCGGAGAAGCCCCGGAGAAGCGGTGGCCGCCGACCTCTGGAACGAATGCGTGCTCTACTGCCGGGTTGCAGCAAACCTACAAATTTGTTTGACAGTCATCGGCGCACAGAGCTTCATGTATCGGTGTCTGATCATCGAGAGAAGGAGGTTCCCCGATGCTGATGCGTACCGATCCGTTCCGTGATCTCGACCGTCTCGCGCAACAGGTGCTGGGCACCCCCGCCCGACCCGCGGCGATGCCGATCGACGCGTATCGCCACGGCGACGAGTTCGTTGTCGAGTTCGACCTCCCGGGCGTCGACACCGCTTCGATCGAGCTCACGGTCGAGAAGAACGTCCTCACCGTCCTCGCCCAGCGGCGTCGCAACGCGGTCGAAGGCGTCACCGAGAGGGTGCCGACCTCGATCGACGCGACGTCCGAGGACCTCGTCGGCGCCGCGACCTGAAGGTTCGAACGACCATGACCCTGGCCTTCGACGACGAGCACGCTCCCCTCTACACCGTGGGCCAGGTCGCCGGAATGCTCGACGTCCAGCCCGCGTACCTGCGCCGGCTGGACGTCGAGCGAGTCGTTCGACCCGCCCGCTCCGAGGGCGGCCAACGTCGTTACAGCCGCAGTGAGATCACCCTCGTGGAACACGTCACCCAGATGGCCGATGCCGGAATGACCTTGCCCGGTATCCGGCGGATCCTCGTGCTCGAAGCCGAAGTCAGTGCCCTCAAACAGCAGCTCGCCAACCTGCAGGCCGACACCGTCAAGTCAGGCTGACGCACGCTGTGCCACCGTGGCCACACCCATGTCACCGCACGTGTCGGCGCCGGCGTGCCCGCGCTCGAGAGTGCCCGCGCTCGAGAGTGCCCGTGCTCGAGAGTAGGAAGCTCGACGCCGCGTGAAGGCGCTGGTCGTGGGCGCGTCGGGTGTGATCGGGCACGCGGCCGTCAAGCACTTCGCGGCCCTGCCCGACTGGGAAGTGGTGGGCGTGTCGCGGCGACTCCCGATCGACCTCGGGGGCGCGACGCTCGTCTCGCTCGACCTCCTCGACGGGGAGGCGTGTCGGGCGTTCGTGGGCCGGCACCCTGACACCACCCATCTGGTCTATGCCGCGCTCTTCGAGAAGCCCGGGCTGGTCGCAGGCTGGCGCGAACGCGACCAGATGGAGACCAACCTCGCGATGTTCCGCAACGTCCTCGATCCGCTGACGGAGATGGCGCGCGGGCTGCAGCATGTCACCCTGCTCCAGGGCACGAAGGCGTACGGCGGGCACATCGGCCTGATGGAGGTTCCCGGTCGCGAGCGAGCCCCCCGCCACCCGCACGACAACTTCTACTTCCTCCAGGAGGACCACCTGCTCGCCCGGCAGGCGGCCGGGACGGGTGGCTGGGCGTGGACGATCCTCCGCCCCCAGGTGGTGGTCGGCGAGTCGATCGGCAGCAACATGAACGTGATCCCCGCGATCGGGGCGTACGGCGCGGTCCTCCGTGCGGCGGGCGAACCCCTGCACTTCCCGGGCGGCGCCCCGTCGGTGACCGAGATCGTGAGTGCCGACCTCGTCGCCCGTGCCGTGGCGTGGGCCGCGACCGCCTCCGAGGCGCGCGACGAGGTCTTCAACGTCACCAATGGTGACGTCATGGTGTGGCGCAACGTGTGGCCGGCGATCGCCGACGCGCTCGGCATGGTGCCGGGCGAGGACCGGCCGATGCGCCTGGCCGATGAGATGCCCACTCGCTCGGCGGCGTGGGCGGGGATCGTCGAGCGGTATGGACTGCGCTCGCCGCGTGACCTCGCCGATTTCGTGGGGCAGTCGTTCGTGTACGCCGACATCCTCCTCGGGGTCGGCCGTGAGACGGTGCCCCTTCCGCAGCTCGTGAGCACGGTGAAGATCAGGCAGGCGGGCTTCGGCGACTGTCTCGACAGCGAGCACGACCTCCGGGGCTGGTTCCGGCGGCTCCAGGCCCGCAAGCTCCTTCCACCCCGACGTCATGCGTGGAAGGGAACATGACTGCTGTGTCGCTTTCGAGGTTTCGGAGGTTCGCCCTCACTCTGGTCGGCCGCACGCTCGTGGCGGTCGACTCGGTACGCCGGAGGCTCTCGTGGCGCCGCGACCCCGGCCGCGAGGCGGTCGCGGCCTCCGCGGCCGGTCCGAACGGCGTGCTCGTCGCCGTGTCGCACTGGCGCGACGAGGACGAGGCGCCCGACGCGACGGTGCCGACGCCGGATCACGCGGGCACGGACCGGTCTCGGATGATGACCGAGTGTGTCGCGAGCGTGCTCGAACTGGGTGCCGACCGCGTGGTCGTGGCGGTGTTCACGAACGAGCCGTCGCAGACGGCCCGAGCGCTGACGTCTCGATTCGGGCACGCACCGGATCTCGTGTCGGTCGAGATCCTGCGAGGGATCGCGTCACTCGAAGCGACAGACACTGGCGGGCGGCAGATCTTCGTGATCGGTTGGAAGCCGCGAGTGGTCTTCAGGCACGGCTTCAACCTGACTTGGGCACACAAGCGGCTCTTCCGGCGAGCGCTCGACGACCACCGGTTCTCGCACTTCGTCTACCTCGAGGACGACATCAGGTTCACCCGGGAGTCGTTCTCGTACTGGTGCCGGTTTCGGGAGCCACTGGCCGCGTACGGCCTGTTGCCTGGGTACGTGCGGTACGAGTCGACCGACGCTGGGCGCTTCCTCGCCGACCAATCCGGCCGGCAACGCCTCGACGGTCCGAGCGTGCGCGTGCACGCTCCACGCGCGGATGGTGCGACGGCGAGCGATGCGTTGGTCGTCGCGTTCGACAACGCATACCAGGGGATGTACGTCCTCGATCGACCCCTCGCGCGGAAGCACTTCCGGTATTCGCCGAACCGGACGTTGCTGCGCAGCCTTTCGGTCCGGCACTGGGCCCCGAGCGAGTCGGTCGGACACTGGGGATGGCGAGAGCGCGCGGCGGCCGGTCCGATCTTCGACGATGTGCCGTCCGGGTTCACGGCCCGCAACGTCGTCCCGGTGCGCAACGACGAAACCGGAGGCTCAGTCATCGACCCCGCGTGCCTGATCGAGCACCTGTCGGGAACGATCACCGCGTCGGCGGACTCACCGTTCGGACGGGTATCCGTGGACGATCCGTTTCGTCCGTGACTCCAGGCTCTCCGCCCGGTCCGAACGCTCGCGCTCGATCTCCTTGTCCAGCCTCCTCGATCACGTCGGCATCCCGCCTGCTCATTCGGTGTCGCGCGCGGGATTCGTCGTGATGAACCGCTCGTGGAACTGGTCGGGGTCGTCGAGGATCGACTGGAACACCTCCTCGGACAGTCGGTCGGCGGCGGCGGAGAACTCGTCGGTTCGGAGCTTGCGTCGCCGGCGGGCGGCGGCGCGGTAGCGGAATGCTCGTTCTGCTCGGTGGACAACCGGGAGCCAGCTCGGCGAGCGCGTCGACCGTGCGGCGGCGCGCGGATTGATCGTCTTTCGCGTTGCGGCGTCGACGTGTTCGATCCGCTCGCGAAATCCCGCTCCATGGTGATACACGAGGTCGTCGTACACCGCGAACCACAAGGGGTGGAGGTCAACCGTGTTCGATCGGAGCAGAGGTGCCCACGGTTCGTCGCGGTGCTCCAGGATCCGATGGAGCGAACAGCCGGAATCGTTGATCGGGTGACCGAGCGCGTTCAGCACGACCGGACCGGGCTGCCAGGTGCCGTCAATGCGCTTCCAGAACCCGACCGTCGTGAGGCAGAAGCACGGATGCGGGTATCGCTCGCCGAGGTCCTCGTCTCGCCGGACGGCCGCGAGGGCTGTGCCCCTCAAGACGCTCGGCGTGATCAACGCGATCGGGAACGCGTCCCCATCGAGGAAGATGATGAAGTCCTGGTCGTCGGCTTGCTCGAAGACGATCCGAGCCAACGCGTCGAGCTTGTCGGGATGCGAGCCGTCGAGATCTGCGGCGTAGAAGAACTCTGCGAAGCGCGCCTCCGAAATTCCGTGCAGCGCGGCATAGACCCGGGTGTCATCCGGGAGGTGCTTTGCGATGTGGAGCAACTGCGGTCCGATCCAGACCTCGGAATTCCAGTGCACCGTCACTACGTGAACCATCGCGCGCCGACTCTAACGATGCTCGAGAAGGGCCTCGAAGAGGCTCGAACCGCTTCGCGCTCCGCTCTTCCCTGGGAGAAGGCCGTCCCGGCGGCGGGCGGGCGCTCGTTGCGGAGAATCCCCCTGGTGCCGTAGACAGGCTCTCGATGGGGACTGGAAGCATCCGCGGCGACGCGACGATGGGCGGACTCGAGATCGCGCCCGACGCTTCGACATCGGTCCGTGCAGCCCTTGAACAGACGAAGGGCGGCGAGGATGTGCGGTTCTCGCCGAACAACCGCCGAATGGCGATCGCGAACGCGCATCACAACTCGATCGTGATCGTCGACGTCGACATCGCAACGGTCGATCACCGTCCGCAGGTGACCCTGACGGCCGGGGCGGCGCTTTCGTCGCCGCGCCTGAAGTACCCGCACGGTGTGGACTTCCTGGACGACGAGACGATCGTCGTCGCCAGTCGCGACGCCGACGTCACCGTGTTTCGGCTGCCGTCGGACGCAAGCCGACCGGCGGAGCTGACGCCGATCGACCCGCCGCCGGGTCGGCGGTTCGAGCGCCTGAACGCCCCAGGTTCACTCGCGATCGCGACCGGCGTCGACGGTGGAACGGAGGTGCTCGTCTGCAACAACCACGGAAACACGATCACGCGACACTCACTCGACGACGAGTCCCGTGCCGTCACGCGCAGCAACGTCCTGCTGCGCCGATGGCTCAGCTTCCCCGACGGGATCTCCCTCACTGCGGAGGGCACATGGATCGCAGTGAGCAATCATCACGCGCGCGTCGTGACGCTCTTCGAGCGTTCGGAGTCGCTGCACGAGGATGCCGATCCCGACTGCATCCTGCGCGGCGTCTCGTATCCACACGGCGTCTGCTTCAGTGCCGATGGACGTCACGTCGTTGTGGCCGACTGCGCCGGACCGTTCGTGCACGTCTTCGAACGGGACGGGCACCCATGGCGGGGCGTCCAGTACCCCAACCTGTCGGTGCGAGTCATGGACGACGCTGTGTTCCAGCTGCACCCGCGGTGCAACCTCGGTGATGGTGGGCCCAAGGGGATCGACATCGATCGTCATGGTCGAGTCCTCGCCGTGTCGTCCGAGTACCAGCAGCTGGCCTTCTTCGACCTCGCCGCGATCTTCGAACGGAGTGCGGGACGATGCCCCGATCGCGCTCGGCAGCTGAGTTACGAGCTCGAGGTTCTGGAGCGGGAACGCGTGCTCGAAGCGCACGTGGCCGCGCTCAAGCGATCCATGAGCTTCCGCTTCACGGCACCGTTGCGGCGTGCCAAGGCCGCGTGGTTGACGGCGCGGCGCTGAGCCGCTGAGGCGGTCGAGAAGCCGCGGTCGCGGTCTCGCCGGCGAGGTCGGCACGAATGGCGGTGCACGCGATACGGTCACGCGATCGAGAACGCATCGCCTGCCCCCGTGGACCCGCGACGGTGGCTGACGCTCGTCATCGTCCTCACGGCGACGCTGATGGCGGGGCTCGACACGACCGTCCTCACGGTCGCGATCCCCACCATCCTGCGCGACTTCCATACGTCGCTGCCGCAGCTCCAGTGGGCCATCACCGGGTACAGCCTCACCTACGGGTCGATGCTCATCATCGGCGGCCGGCTCAGCGACATCCACGGCCCGCGCCGCATGTGGGTGATCGGGGTGTCGCTGTTCGGGCTCGGGTCGCTCGTCGCCGCGCTGTCGCCCAACGTCCTCATGCTCGTGGTCGGCGAGGGTCTGTTCGAAGGGGTCGGCGCGGCGCTCATGGCCCCTGCATCGCTCGCGATCCTCACGCGTACCTTCCACGGACGCGAGCGCGGGACGGCCTTCTCGATGTGGGCCGCGGTGATGGGCGCGGCGGTGGCCTTCGGTCCGGTGCTCGGCGGCTTCCTCACCACCGAGTACTCGTGGCGCGCCGCGTTCGTGATCAACGTGGTGATCGTGCCGTTCGTGCTCGTCGGGATGCTGACCCTCACACCGCGCCACCACGGCGAAGGTGTGAAGGAGCCGCTCGACGTCCCCGGCGCGGTGCTCGTCGCCTCGGGGATGGCGATGCTCGTCTTCGCCATCAGCCAGGGTGCCTTCTACGGATGGTGGCGGCCGCTGCGCGACTTCACGATCGTCGGGGCGACGGCGCTGTCGTCGCACGCGCTCGTCTCGCCGGCGCCGATCGCGCTGGTGCTGTCGGTCGTGCTGCTCGGCGCGTTCGTCGTCCTGGAGCGCAGCAAGGAGCGGCGCGGCGCGTGGCCGCTGTTCGAGTTCGGGTCCCTGCGCAACCCCGGGCTGCGGTGGGGCCTGATCGCGATGTTGGTCGTCGCGCTGGGGCAGGTCGCGTTCATGATCATCATCTCGGTGGTGCTCCAGGACGCGAACCACTTCAGCGCCCTCGAAGCCGGCCTCTGGCTGCTCCCCATCGGGGTGTCGATCGTCGTCGGATCGCAGATCGGCGGCTGGATCACCCGTCGCTTCGACGCCGTGATCGTCGTGCGCGTCGGCCTCGGACTCGAGGCCCTCGGGATCGCGCTCACGTCCACCGTGCTGGGGCGCGACGTGACCCTGGTGCAGCTGCTGCCGTGCTTCGTGCTCTTCGGCTGCGGGTTCGGGTTCGCCGGTGCGCAGCTGAACAACGTGATCCTGCGCGATGTACCCCCGGAGAAGGCCGGTTCCGCCAGCGGGGCGAACGCGGCCTCGCGCGTGCTCGGCGGAGCCCTCGGTGTAGCGGCGATCAGCGCGATCATCGCCGGCTTCACGGTCCACTACGCGGTCGCCAACCTCCGCGCGGACCCGTCGCTCCCGGACGCGACGCGGCGCGCCACCATCGAGCGGGTGCACGGCCAGGGGCTCGCAACCACCGCCCCACCCGGCGCGAAGCCCGAGGAGGTCGTCGCGGTGCGCACGGCGATGACCGACGCGATCGGCTCGGCGGCCGACGAGGCGCTGCGCTTCGCCGCAGTCATGGTGCTGTGCAGCCTCGTGGTGTCGTTCCGCATCCCCCCGGAGGTCGCCACGGCGTCCGCCGACGCGCCGGTGCCGGTCCACGCGGGTTGAGACCGTGCTGCTCGTGCGTCACGCGGTCCCGTCGAGCTCGGCGAGGAAGGCGAGTGTGGCCGATGTGATCTGGCGCTGGGCCTTGGCGCGAGACACCGTCGGGGTGCCGTCGCCGGACTGGGCCCCGTAGTCACCGAAGTCGGCGTGGACCGCGCCGGGCACGGCCACGAACTCCGTGTCGGACGGGAGGTCGGTCCGGGACTCCTCGACGTCGGCCGGGGTCGTCAGCCCATCCTTCGTGCCCGACACCGACAGCACCGCCAGGTCCTCGTCGGCCAGGCTGTCGGCCGGGAAGGACGCCCACAGCACCAGGCCGTCGACGTCGGCGGGATGGGTGGACGCGAAACGGGCCGCGGCCACCCCGCCGAGCGAGTGCCCGGCCACGACCCAGTACTCGACGCCGTCTTCCGCGGCGATCACGCTGCTCGCCGCGTTGACGTCGGTCAACGCGATGCCGAACGGCATCTTCACGATCACGACCAGGTGGCCGGCCTCGGCGAGGGGTCGCAGGATGGCGGCGTAGGCGCGGGCGTCCACCTTCGCCCCGGGGTAGAAGACCACGCCGGTCGGATCGAGCTCGCCGGTCGGTCGGAGCTCGATGCGGGTGGCCGACTGCACCACGGTCACCCCGTTGCCGCTCGACAGGGCGTCGAGGGCCACGTCGGTCGCGCCGAGCGGTCGAAGCCACCACAGCACGGCCAGGAGGCCGACGACGACAACCGCGGCGACGGCGCGGCCGATCCAGCGTCCCCAGGTCCGGGCGCGGGAGCGCGCCGGCGGCGGGTCCGGCGCGGCCGACCGGATCGTGAGCGAGGCGAGGGCGATTGCCGCCAGTCCGCCGACCGCCACGACGAGCAGCGTCACGAGGTACGCCGGGTGCCCGGCGACGACCGGCGACCAGGACATGGCCAGCACGAGGCCGACCACGACCACGCAGGCTCCGCCGAGCACCAGGGGCCACCAGCGCGGGGGTCGTCGCCAGGTCACCTCGGCATGGTCGCGCGGAACCGCGACGGTGACCGACTCGCGGAGTGGGCATGCGGTCGAGCGGTCAGCGCCGGGCCAGGTCGTGCAGCACCTCGAGGCACTCGCGGGCGCACTCCTCCACCACCTCCGCGACGGGGCGGATGGCCTCGATGCGTCCGGACACCTGGCCGGCGAAGGGCAGGCCGGCGCCGAGCCCCACCCCGTTATCGACCACGAAGTCCGCGATCGCCGGGTCGCGCACGAGGTTCTGCGCGATGTTCACCCCGAACGGCTTGTCGGTGAGGTCGCGCATCCGCCGGATCTCGACGCCGAGCAGCTCCCTGCCTCGCGTCACCGGGGCCATAGGGTGCCGGAGCATCCGGGGGACGAACGCAGGGGGAGGGGGATGAGCCGCGAGCAGCCCACGTCGCTGCGCCACCCGGCGTTCGTCGTCGTCACCGCGATCCAGTTCGTGAACGTGCTGGTCAACGGCTCCACGACCATGGCGCTGCCCTCGATCCAGTCGGGCCTCGGGGCCACCAACTCGAACCTGCAGTGGTTCGCCGCGCTCTTCGCGCTGTCGTTCTCACTGGTGCTCGTGATGTCGGGTCGTCTCGGCGACCTGTTCGGCGCGCGCCGACTGCTGATGGTCGGCTACGGGTTGTTCATCGTGGCGATCGCGCTCGAAGGGATCTCGCCCGGCATCTGGGCGCTCCTCGGCGCCCGGGCGCTCCAGGGGTTCGCAGCCGGAGTGATGGCGCCGCAGCTCTCCGCCGTGATCCAGCGCACCTTCCACGGCCACTCGCGCACCCGGGCATTCGCGGTGTACCTCACCGCGGCCGGCGCCGGCTTCACCGTCGGGCAGCTCCTCGGCGGCGCGCTGATGACCACCGACCTGTGGGGGTTGGGATGGCGGTGGGCGTTCCTGCCGTTCATCCTCCCGGCGCTCGTGCTCTGGTTCGTCGCCCGTCGCACGGTCCCGTACATGGCGCCCGAGGCCAGCGGCCGACTCGACGTCCCCGGCGCGGTGGTGCTGGCCGTCGTGTCGTTCCTGGTGATGTTCCCCCTCATCCAGGGCCGCAACGCCGGATGGCCGGCGTGGATCTTCGTGATGCTCGCGTCAGCCGCGCCGGTGTTCGTGGCGTTCGTCTCGTTCGAGCGTCGCCTCGTCCGTCGCGGCGGCTCGCCGCTGGTGAACCCCGAGCTGTTCCGCATCCCGACGTTCCGCGTCGGCAACACGATCACGCTCCTGGTCGGCCTGATCGCGGCCGCGGTGCCGCTGTACCTGATCCTCACCGTGCAGATCGGCTTCGGGAAGAATCCGTTCCAGGCCGCGCTCATCTCATGTCCGATGCCGTTGGCGAACATGGCGGGCTCGCTGGTTACGGCTCCGCTGCTCCGACGCATCGGTCGACTCACCGTCGCGATCGGCGCGGGCTGCTCCGCGCTCGCGGCCCTTGCCCTGCTCCTCGCCATGCAGCCCGGCGCCGGGAACATCGACGTCGTGGTGTTCATCCCGGGCTTCATGCTGGTCGGCTTCTCGCTCGGCATCTCGATCGCCGCAGTGGTCGCGATCGTGCTGTCGGACGTGCCGCGCTCCGACGCCGGCAGCGCGGCCGGCGTGCAGTCGACCGGGCTGCAGCTCTCGAGCGCGATCGGAATCGCGGTGTACGGCGTGGCGTTCTACGGTGCCATCGGTGGCAGCACCCGGCTCCAGCCGTACCTGGACGGTCTCGAATGGGTTATGTGGATCACGATCGCCTTCTCGGCCGTGCAGGTGCTCCTCATCTTCGGTCTGCCGCGCCACAGCGCGCGCGAGCAGGGGGAGCTGACACTGGCCGATCCCGAGCTGCTGGTGTTCCCCGACCTCCACGGAGGCGACGGCCCCGAGGCCTGACGCGCCTCACCCTCGACCCGGAGGCGACGTGGCACCAGTACCGCCTCCACGCGGCGTACTCCTGGGTTTCGCCGGCGTGCCGGGCCGCGCGCAACGGTTCACGACCATTCACTGGTGGAACGAGCCTCCCAAGGGCGGCCACTTCGCCGCGTTCGAGCAGCCGGTCCTGTTCGTCGACGAGGTCAGGTCCTCGTTCGTCCGTTGCGATGAGCGTGCAACGCGCGCCTTCGCCCCACGGAAACCCATACGCTGAGGCGGGATTCGAGCACGTGGAGCACGGGGGGCGTCATGCAACACGGATCGTTTCGGCGTTGGGTGGCGCGGTCGAGCGGGTTCGCGACGGTCGTGGTTGCGTGCACCGTCGCCACCGCGAGCAGCGGGGGCGCCACCGTGGCCACACCGACGGTGGCACCGGCGAGTGGGGGTGCCGGTGTGCCCGTGCTCGCGAGCACGAAGTTCGATCTCTCCGAGGTCGGCTACCAGAGCTCGGAGTTCCTCCTCTCCGGCACGGCGAACGCCTACACCAGCGCGGCTCCGCTCACTGCCGACGGGATGTGGACCGTCACGGCCGCCGAGGCCGCGCCGTTTGTCACCCGCGTCGTGGTGTACCGGCCGACGAACCCGAAGAAGTTCAACGGGACCGTCCTCGTCGAGTGGCTCAACGTCTCCGGCGGGGTCGACGCCAACCCCGACTGGGTGCAGACCCACAACCAGCTGATCCGCGATGGCGACGCGTGGGTCGGAGTGTCGTCTCAGGCCGTAGGTGTGAACGCCACGAAGGGTTCGGACCCCGTTCGGTACGCGGCGCTGTCACATCCCGGTGACAGCTTCTCCTACGACATCTACTCGCAGGCCGGCCAGGCGATTCGCACGAATCCGACGATCCTGGGTGGGCTGAAGGCGAAGCGGGTTCTGGGCGCGGGCGAGTCGCAGTCCGCGGGCCGGCTCGTCACCTACCTCGACGCGGTGCACCCGTTGGCCGGCGTGTACGACGGGTATCTCGTGCACAGCCGAGGCGCGGCCGGTGCGGCGCTCTCGCAGGCTCCGCTCGCCGCGATCGCGACGCCGAACCCCACCGCGATCCGCGCTGACCTCGATGTCCCGGTGTTCGTGTTCCAAACCGAGACCGACGTGTACAACAGCAACCTCGGTGCCCGCCAGGACGACGCCAAGACGTTCCGGCTCTGGGAGGCGGCCGGCACGTCTCACTACGACACGTACGGCCTCGTGATCGGGAACAACGACGTCGGCGATGGTCAGGGCGCCGTCGAAGCACTGGCGTCCATGCAGAGCCCGACGAACGATCCCGTTCCCGGAGCGATCACCTGTGCGCTGGCGATCAACACCGGCCCGATGCATTGGGAACTCGACGCCGCTGTGCACCATCTCGACGAGTGGGTCTCGAATGGCACTCCGCCGCCCAAGGCGCCGCGCCTCGAATCCACGGGCACGTCCCCCGTCGCGTACGCACTGGACGACGCGCACAACGCTCGCGGTGGCGTGCGGTCGCCGCAGGTCGACGTGCCGATCGCGCAGCTGGGCGGGATCTCGAACTCGGGTCAGCCCCCGCTCGGCCAGTTCTGTCGCCTCTTCGGGACCACGGTGCCCTTCACCGACGCCGAGCTCGCGTCGCGCTACGCGAACCACCGGCAGTTCGTCGCCGAGTGGAACAAGGCGGTGCAGCGGGCGCTGAAGGCGGGCTACCTCGTTCCCGAGGATGCGCGGGAATTGATGCGGGCGGCGGCGAAGTCTCAGATCGGCGCGTGACGCGAAGCTGATCGGATAGGTGCATGATGTGGGTCGCGTCGAGGGCGAAGTGCGGGGCATGCTCGACGGGGTGATCGGGGGGATCGCGATGACGTCTCTACTGGATCGGCCGGCGGCGGACTCGACCGGGTCGCCATCCACAGGTAGCGCGCGGCGCCGATCGTTCCCGCTGAGCATGCCCGCGCGGGTGTTGCTGGCGGTGCTCTCGGGTGCTGCCGGGGTGATCCACCTCGCGATGGTGCCGTCACATTGGGGGAGCTCGGTAGCCGAGGGCGCCGGGTTCGCGTTGGTGGGCTGGGCCCAGATCGCCATCGCGGTGGTGCTGCTCGCGTCTCCGTCGCGTTGGCTGTTGCGGGTCACCGTATTGGTCAATGTCTTCGCCATCGGCGCGTGGGCGGTGAGTCGCACGTGGGGTCTGCCGTTCGGTGCGCATGCGGGCCACCCGCACAGTGCGGAGCTCATCGATCTCGTGTGTGTCGGTCTCGAGATCGCGCTCGTGATCGGCGCAGGCGTGTGGATGTCGCGTCCTTCGCTGGGTCAGAGCTGGCACGGCGCGCGACTCGCGGTGTTCGCGGTCGTTCCCGTTGCGGTGCTCGCGCTCGCGACCGCGGCGTTGGCGTCGCCGAGCGCCCGCAACCATGCCGAGGACAGTCACGCCGCAGTTGCGGGTACCGCCGGGACCGCCGGTCACGTGCACAGCGCGACGGCGGCGACGGCGACCGCGGCGACGGCGGAGAGTGTGGACCTGAACGGCTTGCACGTCCATGGGGTGAAGGCACAGGACGTCGCGGCCGAGCAGGAGCCCGATCAGCCGCTCGATCCTGCGACCCGAGCGCTGCTGAAGGACC
>Ga0302321_100003577_pt1 | contig 13336 bp, 10 predicted proteins | sample Fen_T0_1_FD_202505 | JGI IMG/M metagenome (GOLD analysis project Ga0302321, IMG submission 202505) | Peat permafrost microbial communities from Stordalen Mire near Abisko, Sweden - Fen_T0_1 | ecosystem: Environmental > Terrestrial > Soil > Wetlands > Permafrost | place: Sweden: Abisko...
CTGGGCTGGTTGAACTCGGACGACACCTACACGCCCGGCGCTTTGCAAACGGTCTGCGATGCCTTTTCGAAAGATGCGACCTGCGAGGTGGTCTATGGCAAGACCGACTACGTGGACGCGTCGGGCACGCGTCTTGGGGCCTATCCCACCGAGGACTTTTGTCGCGAACGACTGGCGGTCGTGAACTTCATTTGCCAGCCGTCGACCTTTTTTCGTCGCTCTGTTCTGGAGCGCGTCGGCTACCCCGATGCCAGTCTTCGCTACGTCATGGACTACGACCTGTGGATCCGAATGTCCGGTCAGTGTCGCTTCCAGTATCTAGCCGAAATCCTTTCGCACTACAGGCTGCACGGCGAATCCAAGACGGTTTCCGAGCAGCACGCCTTGGAGAATTCTCGCGAGTGTCTGGATGTGGTCTACAAGTACTTTCACTGGGCACCGGCCAATCGTGTGTACGGCTACTGTGCCCGGTGGTACCAGGCGCGCGCCACCTTTCCCTTTCTGAGGAAGAAGCCGATTGAATTTTGCCTGACCGCACCCTATGCGCTTATTAAGTACTGTGCCATGAACCGTGGTGTCCGCTTGGCCGATGCAAGGCAATTGTCGTTGAAGAATTTGCAGACCCTACTTGTCAACAGGAACCTCTATTGAAGAAGAACGCAGAGGCATCCTTGCATATCGGAATCAACGCCCTCTATTTGCTGCCGGGCAAGGTGGGCGGCGCGGAAACCTACACACGCAACCTGGTGAAGTGGTTGTCCGCCCTTGACTCGCGCAACAAGTATTCCATCTTCATCAACAAGGAAAGCGCCGGCATTTTCGAGGCGCTGGCGCCGGGAATCACGGTGGTGCCGTGCCCGATCAGGGCCACCAGCCGTCCCATCCGAATCCTGTGGGAGCAGTTCGTGCTGCCCTTCCAGGTGCGCTCGCGCAAGATCGATGTCTTGCTGTCCACCGGCCTGACCTCGCCCATCTTCTGCCCGGCGAAATCCGTGCTGGTGCTCTACGACCTTCAGCACATCAATCAGCCTCACAATTTCCATCGCATGTATTTGCTCTTTCTCAAGAGCATCATCTACGCGAGCGCCAAAAGCGCCGACGGCATCATTACGATTTCAAACCATGTCAAGAACGACATCGTGAAGTTCTACCGGATTCCGTCTGAGCGCATCGCGGTCAGTCACCTGGGCGTGGATCGAGAATTGTTCAGCGACCATCGGCCGCCGTTGACCGCGGCCATCAAGGAGCGCTACGGACTGCCCGAGCGCTACCTTCTGTATGCGGCGGCATCGCTTCCGCACAAGAACCATGCCCGCCTGTTCGAGGCGCTCGTGCATGCCAAGAAGCAGATCCCGGAGCTCAAGCTCCTGCTCATTGGCGCCCGCGACAAGGGCGAGGACGTCCTGGTGCGGAAGATCCGCGAGCTGGGCCTAGAGAACGACGTCATCCTTCTAGGCTGGGTTCCTTTCGAGGACGTGCCGTTGATCTACCAAGGCTGCGAGGCCTTCGTCTTTCCCACGCTTCACGAGGGCTTCGGCCTGCCCGTCATCGAGGCCATGGCCTGCGGCGTCCCCGTCATCTGCTCGCACATGGAGCCGCTCATCGAGGTGGCTGGCGACGCGGCCCTGTTCGTCAATCCGCTCGATCCGGAGGCTATCGCAAGCGGTATCGTTTCCCTGCTGCAAAGCCAGGCGATGCGATCCGAATTGGTGGCCAAGGGGTATCGGCGCGCCCAGGAATTTGGCTGGGAAAACACGGCAAGAACGACTTTGGATTTTGTGAACTCTGTTTCGGGAGCTCCGCGCAGCCTTCCTGCGGGCGAGCGCAGTTCCTAGGAGGATCGGCCGTGTTTGGGCCATGCCAAATCTTATGGTGCAACCGCCCCGACTGGCGATGGCCTCGGGACGGGTCAAAGGGGAAGACGGGATCGGGTTTGATGTTGCTTTCTTGCACCGACATGGCAATTTCGGCCACATGACTCGGGACCAGGCTACCGGCTTTCCGCAGCAGCTTCTGAATCTGCTGCGCGAGTTGCAGATCCGCGCACTCGATCCCCGGCAGTGGGAGCGTCGATTGGCATCGCGGCTATTGGAGCGATTCGACTTCACCGAGGAGTTCCGTCGACCCGTGCTGCTAGCCTTGGGTCGAGCCTTTCCCCATCTTCAATTCGTGATCTGCAAGGCAGCAGGTTCGCTTTTCGCTGTCTCGCCCAAGGACGACACAATCGGTTTTTCCCTGATTCAGGGCAAAGCTTTCGAGCGGGAGGTGTTTGACCGAGCCCTCCAGCTACTTGAACAGCATGCGCCATGTATCGCCTTCAAGGGTCGCGCCTTCCTGGATATCGGGGCCAATGTAGGGTTCATGACCGTGTATGCCTCCCAGTCGGGACACTTCAACCGTGCGCTGTGCGCAGAGCCAGATCCGGTCAATTTTCGGCTGCTGAAGGCCACGATGGCCTTGAACGACTTGGAGGCATTTGCCCGGCTCGTACCAATGGCGCTAGGTGATAAAGATGGCGAGGTGATGCTTGAGCAATCCGAACAGAATTTTGGCGACCACCGGGTTCGCGTGAATACTGATTCTACCGAAGGCGCGTCTCAAGAGGCCCAACGCGCCACCATTCAGGTGCCCGTGACCACGCTCGACGCCTTGCTCTCTAGCGAGAAATTGCAGCCCGCGGATGTCGGATTGGTCTGGATCGACACTCAGGGATATGATGGCTTTGTGCTGGCTGGGGCAACTTCCCTCCAACGCGGCAGCGTGCCGGTCGTATGTGAGTTCTGGCCCTACGGCATGAAGCGATCGCAGGGGTGGCCGATATTTCGAGATACCGTGCGGCGCTCCTTCTCTGGCTACTACAACTTGAGCGACTCCACTGCCATTGTTCATCCGACAGATGCGATGGATGCCTTGTTCGATCAGCTCGGCACCGGCATCGGCCATACCGACCTGTTGTTGCTCCCGCGATAGACGCCTTACGCATCAAAGCCTGTTACATGGAAATCCAGGAACTACGCCGCCACTGGGATGGCATGGGGCAAGAGGATCCACTCTGGGCGATCCTGACCGTGCCGGGCAAGGCCGGCGGACGCTGGAGCCCCGAGGAGTTCTTCGCCACGGGCCGAGAACAAGTGGCGCAGGTCTTCCAGGAGTTGGCGTCCCTGGGGGTCAAGGTGCGGCGTGGGGCTGCGCTGGATTTTGGTTGTGGTGTAGGGCGCCTGTCGCAGGCGCTGGCCGACCATTTCGATTCCGTCCACGGCGTCGACATCGCGTCCTCGATGATTACGCTGGCCGATCGCTACAACCGGGTTGGCGAGCGCTGCAAGTACCACTTGAACGAGCAGGACAGCCTGGCCCTCTTTGCCGACGGCACCTTCGATTTCGTGCTGACCTTGATTTGCCTGCAACACATGGAGCCCCGCTACGCGCAGAAGTACCTGGCCGAGTTCGCCCGCGTTCTGGCACCGGGGGGCGTGTTGTTTTTCCAACTGCCTGGGGTCAGGACTTGGAGTACCAAGGCCCGTCGGGCTGTGGGTGCGGTTGCCCAGCGGGTTGGCCTGACCGCCGTGCTGCGGGCATTGCGGAAGCAGGAACCCGCCCGTTCGGAGTACGTCATGGAGATGCACTGCCAGCCACCCCATGACGTCATGGCCTTCCTGCAAGCCCATGGCCTGCGCGTTGTCAGCGTCGAACGGGACAGCCTCGCTGGAAACGACTTTGTGAGCTACCGGTACGTGGCGATTCGCAAGTAGTATTCCCGTTCATCCCGGGGATCCCTGCCATGACACAACCGCTTACCATTGCCCTCCACGCGGAACTTCCGATGGGCGGCTTTGCCGGTGGCATCGAACAGTTTCTCATGTCGCTCGTGGGGGCGCTCGGGCGCCTGGACGACGGCCCTGAGCGCTATGTGCTGGTGGCCATGCCGGACAACGAGAAGCGGTTGGCGGAGGCCATGGGCGCGAATCAGCGCCTGAGGGTGCGTCCAAGACAAGGGGGGAAGGCCGCCATCATCCGCCGTCTGGGTGGGCTCGCCGAGGTGGTGGCCCCGTGGTACGCACGCGTGCAGTACCGCCTGCGCGGGGCGGCCGCTTTCAAACCCACCGAATCGGATGGGTTCTTCGAATCACTTGCCTGCGACGTGGTGCATTTTCCTTTCCAATACTTCGAGAACACCCGAATTCCCTCGGTCTACAATCCCCACGATTTGCAGCATCGGCACTATCCCGAGTTCTTCACGTCGGCCGAGGTCGCTCAGCGCGACGTCCTTCACGGTAGCAGTTGCCGCCTGGCCACGGCGGTGGCGGCCGAGTCGTACGCTGCCAAGGCGGACATCATTGCGCAGTACCGCGTGCCCGAGGAGAAAGTCGTTGCCATCCCGCGTGGGGCGCCGACCAGCTTTTATCGCAACCCCGTTCCTGCCGACGTGGAGTCGATTCGGCGCCAATACGCGCTGCCGTCGCGATTCATGTTCTATCCGGCGCAGTTCTGGCCACACAAGAACCATGTGCGGTTACTGAAGTCGCTGGCGAGGCTACGCGACAGCCAAGGTGTCGTGGCCAATCTGGTGTGCACGGGCAGGCCAGCGCACGACTGGCCCCAGGTTCGGGAGCAGGCGCGTGCGCTGCGCTTGGAAGGGCAGGTCACTTTTCTTGGCTATGTCGATCCTGGCCATCTGCGCGCCCTGTACCGCTTGGCGGACTTTCTCGTCTTTCCCAGCCTTTTCGAGGGCGGCGGCTTTCCTCTTCTCGAGGCGTTTCAGGAAGGCACGCCGGTTGCCTGCTCGACGGCGACCTCGCTGCCCGAGTACGGCGGCGATGCGGTGTTGCTGTTTGATCCACAATCGGTGGACGCGATGGCCGATGCCATCCGCAAGATGTGGTGTGATGCAGAGCTCCGGGAATCCCTGCGCGTTCGCGGAACCGCGCGGGCACAGCTCTTCACCTGGGAGCAAACCGCACGAACCTACCGGGCGCTCTACCGCAAGATCGCCGGCCGCGAACTGAGCAGCGAAGATGCCGATCTCCTGGGGCGGGCGCATCAGTCGTCACCCCAGGCCTAGCACTTGCGAAACCTTACGTGCTCAAGGCGGCGCGATAGGCTTCCACCGTTTCCGCGGCACAGCGGGCCCAGCTGAAGGTGGCGGCGCGTTCGCGCGAGCGCGAAGCCAGCCGATCCCTCAGCTCGGTGTCCTGGAAGAGCGTGGCCATGGCTCGACAAAGGGCATCCACATCCGTGGGAGGCACCATGATGCCCGCGTCTCCTACTACTTCGGGCAGGGACGATGTGTTCGAGGTGATGACGGGAACGCCACACTGCATGGCTTCGAGGGGCGGCAATCCGAATCCTTCGAGCAGCGACGGGTAAACGAACATCGAGGCGTGCGAATAGATGGGCGCCAGATCTTCGTCGGGAACGAAGCCCGTGACGATCACCCTATCGCTGAGAGGTCCCAGTTTCTCCAGCTCGGCGAAGATGGATTCCATTTTCCAGCCACGGGTACCCACCATCACCAGCCGCAGGTCGCCGACTTGTTGGTTGGCGACCAACTGGGTGTAGCAGCGAATCACGTGGGCGATGTTCTTGCGCGGCTCGAGCGTGCTCAGGGTCAGGGCATAGGGCGCGTCGGGCAGGTTGTACTTGCGCTTGAGGGCAGGCCATTCGTGGGCCCGCAGATCGGGCTTGAAATGGTCAGCGGCCGCCAGATGGGTCACCCGCACGTGGGCTGGGTTCAGATCCGGACGGAAGGTCAGCAGGTCACGCCGGGTAGCCTCCGAGATGCACACCACCCAGTCTTCCGGGGTCAGCGTCGCCAGGACTTCCTGCATGAGCTTGACGACATTGCGCTCGAACAACTCGGGCCGTAGCAGGGCGATGAGATCGTAGATGGTGAGGAAGCGGCGCAGATGCCGCTGGTTCTTCGTCCCCGCAGGCAAAGGATAAAACGGCGAATGAAAGATTTCGGCATCCGCCAAGTCTGCTCCCGAAATGGGATCGAAGCGTCGGCGAACCTGGTGCAGGGCGAAGCCGAGACAGCCACGTGCCACGCGCCCCGCAGTCCAACCTGGCTTGGCCTTGGCCGACGCGTCGATGAGGGCCAGTTCGAAATTGTCCAAGACGATGCGCGCAGCGGCCGACTTCAGGCTAACCCCGGACAGCGCGGCCTGGGATTTCAAATAGTCGCGACTCCCGGCCGGTACGGCTGTCGCGCAGAAACGCAAGGACAGACTGGGATCCTTCGCCAGCTCAAGGGCCACATTCTCGACCACCCGAAAAATGCCGGTTCGCGCCCGCTCTTGGCGATGGCCGAGTCCCAGCACTGCGATGTCATACAGAACCTTCATCTCACGTTTCCTTTGAATGCTCGGGCGAATGCTCAGGCCTTGGTGACTTCACACCACAGCTCTTGGAAGTAGGTCTTGGTCGGGAACAGTTTCGTCAGTTGTTCCATCAGGCGGTAAAATCTGTCGCTTTCCGTGAATGCGCCCAGGAGCCCCAGTAGGTCGATGGGCACAAGCTCCTGGTACTTGACGATCTGGCCGTCGCTACATTTCACCAAGCGGCGCAATTCGTGTTCCGTGAAGCCCCAGTGTTTGTGCGTGCGATCGAGCTGGTGGTATTCGACGACGCCCCGGCGCCACAGCTCTTCGTTGCGCTTGGGCACCGCGATCAGGACATTGTCCGCATTGCGGATGCATTTACTGAGCAGCCCAATGGGATCCTCCACATGCTCGAGCACGTCATAGAGGATGTACGTGTTGCTTGGGGGCAGTGGAACGGTAAGCGCGTCGCCAAGGATGACCTTGACCGCCTCCGGGTAGGTGTAACCTTCGTACGCCACCGCATCCACCCCGACGTATTCGCCCTTCCACCCATGCTTGATTAAGTGCTGGTAGACCTGACAGGTTCCACAGCCCACATCGACGACATTGCCTCGGGTGTGGTCGACCACAAGCTTGCCCAGCTCGAGATTGATCTCTCCCTTCCAGGGGAATTGGATGTCCGTCTTCGCGACCAAATCAGGACGCATTCTTGGGGCCTCCTCCAGTGATTGCCTTCCAGTAGTCTCCAATCATTTTGCGTTCGGCCGCGTCGATGGCACCCAGCAACAGACAAAGCAAGGCATACAGCGCCGCCCCTGCGACGACAAGTCCGCCGAGCTCTAGAAGATTTCGCGCGTACGGCTTCACGAGGGCGTAGAACAGCCACATCGGAACAGCCGCCAGCACAGGCTTCAGAAAGCCGCTGCGCAGGAACGCCGTGTTGCGTACGCCAAGGACTTTGCGATTCACCCTGCCGATGAACAGCGGGACGGTGATTAGACTGTTCACGATCAGCGCTAGGGCAGGTCCCGCGATACCCCAGCGCGGAATGAAGAGCAAGGCGAACCCAAGGTTCAGGACGGCGCTGATGGCAGCGAAGAACGCCGGGATTCCCGGCCTTCCCAATCCCTCGACGAAGACGCCTGGCACAGCCGCAAAGGAAGCCAGGAAGAAGGCGATGGCCAAGTAGCGAAGCGTGGCCGTTCCATGCAGCGCAAAATCCGCGCCCATCCAGAAGGCCAAGATCTTCTCCGCAAACATGATCAGCACGACAGTGATAGGTAGAACGGCCATGAGCACGCCCTTGGCGACGCGGACGTAAAGGTCGTTGAGCCGCTCTTGGTTGTTCTTGAACTCGCTGACGGCCGGGAACACTGCTGATGTGATGTTGGGGATCACCGAAATGATCTTCTGCGCCAGGCTCAAGGGAACCACATAGTAGCTTACGCTGGCCAGGGGCAGGAAGGCGGCGATGAGCACCTTGTCGAGTTGAAAGACGATTTGGCCGCTCACCACGGAGAAGACCTTGAGCGCGCTGAAGCGCATGATTTGCTTGGCAGTGGGCCTATCGAACACGGGGCGAAAGCTCACGGTGGGAAGCAGCCGTCTGGCCACGAGCACAAAGACGCCGATGCCAACGGCACTGGTGGCCACGTTGAACACGACGAGGGCCTTGAGTGAGTAGCCCAAGGCCAGCAAGACAACCTGTCCCAGAACCGCCACGGTGCCAAGAACTAGGTTCTGTTTCACCAGGATATCGAAACGCTGGAGAGCGTTGGGGATGGAATTGAAGACGGTGAGCGGCATGTTGACCAGAAATCCAAGCGAGCTCACGTAGAACACGATCAACGTGATGGATACGAGATTGGCTGGAACATGCAGGAGGTGCGTGACGATGACATTGGCCGTGGCCAGGATGACCAGCGTCCCAATCAGCCCAAGTCCAGAGTAGATGACAATGGAGGTTCCAATGACCTTGGAAACGGCCTGGAAATCCCGCGCGACATAGGCGTCAGCGATGTATTTGATGGTCGCCGTTCCCATGCCCAGATCGAGCACCGCTAGGTAGCCGATGACGGCGGAAGCCAGGGAAAGGACACCGAAGGCATCCACCCCAAGATGACGAACGATGTACGGCGAGGTCGCCAGCGGCAGGACGAGAAACCAAACCTGCGACAAGAAGTTGTAGACGACGTTTCGGAAGACTGGAGTTCCCTGGTGCATGGGCGCGAGATTTCCGGTGCTAACGGGACTGGCCGGTCCCTGTCGGGATGGTGCTGCCAGGGGACGCACGCAGTTTGTCGCGCAGCCAGCGCAGGGACGGGCGGTGTCCAGAGACCAAGGCCGTGAGCTGCTCCCGAAACGGCTGGAACAGATCGCGACAATCAGCGGTCTGGAAACATCCGGCCAAATCCTTGCGCACGAAGAAAGCATTCACGCCACACAGGTTGCAACTGACTAGCTGGTATCCGGGTAGGCCGTCGCAGAAGGCCTGCAGCGAGGCGCCATGGTAGTCGTCGTAGTTCCAGCCGTGCGTCGGATTGTAGGCGATGCTCACCGCCATGGGGGGCGGGAACTTTGGATTGTATTCGACGCAAATGACCCTGGGCTGGAAATGCCGAAGAGACTCTTGCAGAATCCACAAGTCGTTGCCGTCGATGTCCAACGAGAAGAAGTCCGGCTCGTTCGTCTCGAGGAACTTCACTTGCGAGGCAATAACGCCGCCGATGTTCGACAGGTCGATGAAGCTTTGGCGTGCCTGCAGCTGCGGAAACTCCAAGCCCCCCAATTCGGTTTGGATGAACGCGAGGTTCTTGGCGTCCCCATCCACCCAGCATCCCTTGAAGCCCTTCAGCAGCAGATAGTGCGAGTTGTTCTCAAGCCCGTTGCCGCAACCGATTTCGATGAAAGTCCCACTCGGCGGCTTGAGCGTGCTAACGCGCTCGAGGATGTCCTCGATGATCCCGTCCTCATCGTTCTGCGAGAAGACTTTGAAGCCCTTCAAACAGGGATTCCCGGGCATGCGGGCAGCCACCCGCTGCCTGGCATCGTCCAGCGCGATCTCTGGATTCGGCCGCGGCGGCAGCACGGGCCGCGGCGGCAACTTCTCCACGACATAGGTACACAGGGGAACCAGCGCGGAATCGACGAATCGCTTGATCGCTCTTTTCATGCTCGAATCCCAATGAACCCTGTGCTGTGCACTCGACGATGCGCGTGATAGCCCGTCCAGCGCTTGGGCTGGCGGACCGGAATCTCACTCATGGGGTCGAAACATGCATTGGTTTGAAGGCGGGAAGGGATCCCTCCGAGGGTGTAGGCCGCGGGAAATATACCCTTGCCCACGGGTCAGGGAAAGCGGCATAAGGGGGATTCCCGCGAGGATTCGAGCACAGAAACCGCGCGTCCCAAAGCCAACCCCATGAGCATGCGTACCGCGTTGATAGTCGGAGTTTCAGGACAAGACGGCGTTTTCCTGGCCCGTCACCTACTCACGCTTGGCTATCAAATCTATGGCTCGACAAGGCGGCTGGACGACCAGCCTGCTGTCCGGCTGGCCGCGTCCGGCCTACTGGATCGCATCAAGCTTGTCACGCTGGACACCTGCAATCCCGCCGCGGTCGCGGGCATGATCAAGGAATTGAAGCCCCAGGAGATCTACAACCTCGCGGGCCAGTCCTCCGTTGGCTCCTCGTTCCAGTCGCCGTTCGAAACCGTGGAGAGCGTCACACGGGGAACCCTGGCCCTGCTCGAGGCCGTTCGCTCGCACGCGCCCGAGGCCCGTTTCTTCAACACCGGGTCCAGCGAATGCTTTGGCAACACCCCGTTGCCAGCGACGGAGTCGACGCCGTTTTCGCCCCGCAGTCCCTACGGAGCCGCCAAGGCGGCGAGCATGCACCTGGTGTCCGTGTACCGGGCCTCGTACGGCCTGTTTGCGTGTTCGGGCATCACCTTCAACCACGAATCTCCGCTTCGCCCGCCGCAGTTCGTGACCAGGAAAGTTGCCACCTTCGTGGCCAAGTTGGTGCAAGGCGGGCCCCAGGTGCTCAAGGTTGGGGATCTGTCGATCCAGCGCGATTGGGGCTGGGCGCCCGAGTATGTGGAAGGATTCCACCTGATGTTGCAGGCCAGCGAGCCGCGCGACCTCATCCTGGCCACGGGAACCTCGGCGACCCTGGCCGAGTTCGTGGCGGCATGCTTTCGCAGCGCTGGTCTGGACGAGAAGAACCACGTGGAATCCGATCCATCGCTCTTCCGCCCGGCCGAGATCAAGGTGAGCGCTGGCGATCCCTCCGCCGCCCGGGAAAGCGTTGGCTGGCAAGCGAAGATGCACATGCCCGACGTAGCCGCGGCCCTGGTGCGGCACGCGCTTGAGCGGCGCTAGCCCGTTCGAGCGGCGCTAGCCCGTTCGAGCGACGCCAGCCCGTTCGAGCGGCGCCAGCCCCTTCGAGATTGAGAACGGTCGACGAGAGCCGGCGGTCGCGATACTGTTGCCGGGCTCCCGTGTTCAATCGCAGCCGTCTGCTAGCCATTCTGGCCATCTTGTTTGTGTCGTCCGGCGTCCAAGCTGGACCGCTCGATGACGCCCACGTGGCGGACACCGGCTTTTCGGGGCCGACCACCGGCGACCTCACCGCCGTGTACTGGAATCCCGCTGGCCTCGGGTTGATGCAGGGCCCGCAGCTGATGCTCGGCGGGGCGTGGCAGTCGACATCGGTGTCCGTGGCCCGCGCGTCGATCAATCCTCCCACCGGCACCAACCCAGGCGCCAGGAACTTCCCCACAGCCTCGGGCAGTGGCACGTTACAGCCGTTCCGCTGGCCACTTGGGCCTTCCGGCTTCTTCGGCATCGGCGCCGGCATTGGCCACCGCTTCGGCATCGCGCTGGCCATGTATTCGCCGTTCTCCACCAAGCTGACCATGACCCCGACCGCCGATGGGCAAGAGCCCGCGCGCTACCACCTAGTCAGCATGGAGCTGAACCACATTGCACTTGCCACCGGACTAGCCATTCATGCTTCCGAATCGATCCAAATCGGCGTCACGCCCGGCCTGCTTTTTCCCACGGCCCACATGATCTTCGACGAGGACACCGCACTCGGAGATGCCACCACTGGCAGCGAAAATGCCTCGGCCGCGGCCCGCTACGATCTGGCCACGAAAGGCATCGTAACGCCGTCGTACTTCATGGCGTTCGGGGCCCACTACCGCCACGGTCGCCTCAGCCTCGGGTTTTCCTACACCAGTGCACCGCTGGGCACGAGCGGCTTGGTCAATCTGCCCTTGGACAACACCCAGGTCCGACTTCCCGCCTACGCGACTGGCGGAGGCGCGGGCCCAGACCTGTGCCCAGATCCTTCCACCGGAAACTGCCTGGCCGGGCGAATGAGCTACCGCTTGCCCTCGATCTACAACCTGGGGGCCACGTGGCAGGTCAACAAGAACTGGTCCGCCACGGCCATCGTGCGCTGGCTGCGCTACGGCGCCCTCGACAAGATCACCATTCTCGTCGCGGGTCCGTCGTCGGGGACCACCCTTGGTTCGAGCGTGCCAGACCACGTGGTGCTGTACCGTGGTTTCCAAGACAGCCTCGATCTGCGCGGACGCGTGGTTTACGAAACCAAGCAATTTCGCGTGGGCGGTACCTTGCGCCTGGAAACCAGCGCCGTGCCCGCCAGCCACGTGAACGCAGCGGCCATCGACGGAACCAAGATCGAACCGTCTCTGGCCGCGGACATGCGAATCTGGCGGCAGATCAGGCTCAGCGCGGGCTATGCCTTCACCTGGATGCTCCCCGTCGACACCGGCACGTCGGTCTTCGATCCCACCGCCGCCGCTGCCTGCACCAACGCGGGTGGAGATCTAAGCACGCCGGCGTGCCAGGCGCGCATGAACGGCCAGGCTCGCCCCAGCGCTGCCGGCACCTACCACCTATGGCGGCAAACCTTCTCCGTACTCACCACCATCGCCTTCTAAGCCCATGCGTCGCCATCTACCTTGTCCACTTTTCATGCTGCTGCTGGTCTCGTGCGGGGAGGATCAGTCGCTGACCTACGACCTGGAAGCCATCCAGCTCGCACGCGCACCCGTCACGCCCGGGGGCACGGCCACGGGCGGGCTGCTTGCGAAAGTGTCCACCTCCGCCGGCATCCAGCCGCTCCTTGTCGATTCAGCGTATCCGCTGAACAGTCTCGCTCCAGCCGGGTGCGCGGGTGGTGGAGCTCCCGGTTGGACCTACACGGGCAACATGGATCTGCGCGACGGGGAGAGCGCGGCGGCGCCCGTGCGTGCCTCGTTCGACCACGTCGGTCTCTTCGACCTTTGCCCGGGTCCCGCTGGCGATGCGGCAACCCAGCCCGCAGGTGTGATGGGCGGTCCCCTGCTGAGCAATTTCGCGGTTGGCTTCGAGCTTCCGCGCGGCACGGACAAGCCCGCGACCATGACCTTGTGGCCAAGTTTTCCGGGCTCCGACGAGCGACTTGCCCAAGATGGATTCGTGTCTCTTCGTTTCAATCTGCGCGGTGGCGGCGCGGCTGCCCGGGGCAGCGGTGAGCCCTCGTTGACGCTGCCCAACTCCCGCATCGTGCTCGCGGCATGCGCGGCGCCGCGAGCTTTTTCCACGAGCGAGCCGCAAGAAGCCTGCGCCCATGGCGAGGTCACGCTTCGGGCCAGCGGGCAAGATCTCATGCTGGCCGTGGGCACCGGCGAAGGCCCACTCATTCTCAGCCAATCGGCCTGGCAGCGCATCGCCGTCACGATGGGCCTGGCGAATGATGCAGGGACCGCAGGGGATCTGTACACGCCGTTTTCCACCGCACCCACCCCAGCGCGTTTCCTGACCGTGCCAAGGCTCGCGGTATTCCAGGACGGCACGACCGATACCAGCTGGGGCGGGCCCTGCGCCGAACTGGCGCGCGCCCGCCGCGTCGAGTGGGCGCTTGCCAACCAGGCCGCGGGTGCTTGCTTCCAGCCCTGCGACGCAAGCGGGGGCAGCGCGGTGTCGACCAACGCCT
>Ga0302321_100003578_pt1 | contig 13332 bp, 9 predicted proteins | sample Fen_T0_1_FD_202505 | JGI IMG/M metagenome (GOLD analysis project Ga0302321, IMG submission 202505) | Peat permafrost microbial communities from Stordalen Mire near Abisko, Sweden - Fen_T0_1 | ecosystem: Environmental > Terrestrial > Soil > Wetlands > Permafrost | place: Sweden: Abisko...
ATCCAGGCCCAGGAGCAGGGGAACGGTGAGCACCACCTGGGGCTTCTGGCCCGAGGCCTCCTGGAGAATGCGGCCCTGCATGAGGTTGAAGAGCTGGTCGTTGCCGCCGAGCTCCACATCGGCCTCGAGTGCGACGGAATCATAGGCCTGGGTCAGGGGGTAGAGCAGCTCATGGAGGGCAATGGGCTCGCGGGCCTCCATGCGCTTGGCGAAGTCGTTTCGCTCGAGCATCTGGGCCACGGTGAACCGGGAGGCCAGACGAATCCACTGCTCGCCCACCATGCTGCCCAGCCACTCGCTGTTGAAGCGGACCTTGGTCTTCTCGGGATCCAGGATCTTGAAGACCTGGGCCTTGTAGGTCTCGGCATTGGCCAGCACTTCCTCGCGTGTGAGTGGGGGACGCGTGGCCTTCTTGCCGGTGGGATCGCCGATCAACCCCGTGAAGTCGCCGATGAGGAAAGTGACCTCATGTCCGAGCTTCTGGAACTGGGCCATCTTGCGGATGAGCACCCCGTGGCCCAGGTGTAGATCCGGCGCCGTGGGATCAAAGCCCGCCTTGATGCGCAAGGGCCGGCCTTCCTTGAGCTTCGCTTCGAGCTGCTCGACCTTGTGGCAGGTCACTGTGCCCTTCGTGAGCAGAGCCAAGGCTTCAGATACGGATCCAGAAGATGCAGTCATGACTGCATCTTGGCTGAAAAACCGTGCAGGCTCAATGCGGAACGGTTAGGGTCTGTTCTCAAATTCCGCGGCACCGCGACCGAGGCCATGCGGGATGCACCGCAGTATTCAGTTTGTCTCGTGTATCGCCGCAGGCGATACCGAGAGGGAAGGGCCCGCAGGGCGATGTGGTTCATCGTTTAAGGGCCCTGACGCCGCAGGGCGCCCGGATGGCCTCAGTCGCGGTGCCGCGGAATTTGAAAACAGACCCTAGCGGACGTCCAATTCGACGATGCGCCTGGGGGCCCTATCCCCAGGCTTTCGCGCACCTTCGAAGGTGACGTAGATGCTCCGGCCGGACTTCGGACTCCAGCCGACGTGCACCTGGCCGCCGAACTGGTGGTTGATCTGCAGTCCACCGTGCTCCATGACATCCGGAGTGAGGTCCGGGGCGGAGACCACCTCCTTGTGCCAGCGGGAGGCCGCCTCCAGGAACGCTGATTCAGTGGGCCAGGTTTTCGCCAGGGCAGGGCTGGCGGCATAGAGCGCCTGGCAACCCTCGGGGGTGCGCAGCTGTTCCACGACCACCCGGAAGTCCTCCCAGTCCGGACGCATCTTGTCGGCCACCACGTTCATGGCCTTCTGCTTGAAGCCCTCGGGATCCTTCTTGATCTTATTGACGAAGAAAGCGCCTGCACCTACGCAGGTGACCAGGAGGACCAGGAAGGCGATCCCGCAGCCGAGGGCAATCTTGCCCCAAAGAGGCAAGCCCGCCTTGGCCGGTAGACCGTGGCCGCCGTTGTCCCAGGATCCATCCGCCATCACGTTCTCCTACAAGAGGTTGCTTGCCAGCTCGGCCAGCTTGCTGCGTTCGCCCTTCTGCAGGGTGACGTGGCCCGAAATATCGAGATGCTTGAAGTGCTCAGCCAGGAAGCTGAGGCCGTTGGTGCTGGCGTCCACGTAGGGATTGTCGATCTGGTGCGGATCCCCCGTGAAGATGACCTTGGTGCCTTCGCCAGCCCGGGTGAGGATGGTCTTCACCTCATGGGGTGTAAGGTTCTGGGCCTCGTCCACCACCAGGTACTGCTTGGGGATGCTGCGACCCCGGATGTAGGTGAGGGGTTCGACGCTGAGGTAGCCAGCCTCCTCCAGCTGTCCGGCGGTCATGGTGGTGCGCTTCCGGGCTTCGGTGTTCGCCCCCACGATGAACTCGAGGTTGTCGTAGATGGGCTGCATGTAGGGCCGCAGCTTTTCGCTGATGTCCCCAGGCAGGTAGCCCAGATCCCGACCCATGGGCATGACCGGGCGGCTCACGAGGATCTTGTCGTAGGACTCGTCATCCACCACCATCTGCAGGCCCGCGGCGATGGCCAGCAGGGTTTTGCCCGTACCGGCCTTGCCCAGCAGGGTCACCACCTGGACCGTGGGATCCAACAGCAGCTCCAGGGCGAACTGCTGTTCACGGTTGCGGGGTTTGATGCCCCAAGGGTAGGACTCCATGCGCCGCACGGGCCGCAGGATTCCCTCGCTGGCCATGAACCGGGCCAGGGCGGTGTGACTGGGGTTGGTCTGATCCACCAGGGTAAGGAACTGGTTGGGGTTCAGGTTCAGCTCGGGATCGGGTTTGAGGCCACCGTCATAGAGCAGGTCCACTTTCGCGGGATCCACTTCCCAGGACTTGTGGCCGGTGTAGAGCTCATCCATCTCCACCCGGTCGGTGGTGTAGTCCTCTGCCTGTACGCCGATGGCGTCGGCCTTGATGCGCAGGTTCGTATCCTTGGTGACCAGGACGACGCGATCCTTGCAGGTGTGCAGCAGCTCCCGGGCGCAGGCCAGGATCTGGTTGTCGGCTTTGTGCTTGTCTGCGGACAGAATGCCGATGTCCAGGTTGTGAGCCGCCACATCCACCTTGAGCGTGCCGCCCCCGTCCAGGGGCACGCCCCGGCTGAGGCTGCCGGTGGCGCGCAGGCGATCCAGCAGGCGCGAAACCGTGCGGGCGTTGCGGCCGACTTCCGTCTGGTCCTTCTTGAAGTGATCCACTTCCTCAATGACCACAATGGGCAGCACCACATCGTGTTCCTGGAAGTGGAGGATGGAGTTCGGGTCATGCAGGAGGACGTTCGTGTCGAGGACGAAGACCTTCTTGCCGGATGGCGGGACCAAATGAGACCTCCAGGGATGCAGGCACCCTACCACCAAGCGTCCCGGCTTGCACGGCTAGGCTTGGACCGCAGGAAGTGGGAAGATGGCAACCCGTTTGGAGGCCCGTTCTATGAGGATCATTCCCATGGCTCTCGTCATCGCCACCGCCCTTGCCGCCCAATCTCCCCTGACCTATCCACCGACGCGCAAAGCCGAGGTGGTGGATGACTTCTTCGGCACCAAGGTGGCCGATCCCTACCGATGGCTGGAGGACGACAACAGCGCGGAGACCAAGGCTTGGGTGGAGGCCCAGAATAAGGTCACCTTCGGCTATCTGGAGCAGATCCCGCAGCGGGCGAAGATTCAGGCGCGGATCACGAAGCTGTGGGATTTTGAAAAGTTCAGCGCCCCCTTCAAGCGCGGCAAGCGCTACTTCTACTCGTACAATACCGGGCTGCAAAATCAGGCTGTCCTGTTTGTCACGGAGGACCCCAAAGCCAAGGGCCGGATCCTGCTCGATCCGAACACACTCAGCAAGGATGGCACGGTGGCCCTAAGCGGCATCAGCCTCACCGAGGATGGGCGCCTCATGGCCTATTCCGTGTCCGTGGCTGGCTCCGACTGGCAGACCTGGAAAGTGCGCGACGTGGCCACAGGGAAAGATCTCTCCGACGACATCCAGTGGTCCAAGGCCAGCGGCGCTTCCTGGTTGAAGGATGGCAGCGGCTTCTATTACAGCCGCTACGAAGCTCCCAAGGAGGGCGGAGCGCTCACGGGCGTGAACAACAACCACATGCTCTGCTTCCACAAGCTGGGCACACCCCAGTCCGAAGATGCGCTCGTCTACCAGCGCCCCGACCAGCCCGAGTGGTACCTGGGTGGTTCGGTCACGGACGATGGCCGCTGGCTGGTCATCTACGGCAGCAAGGGCACCAATCCCGAAACCAGCATCTTCCTCAAGGACCTCAGCAAGCCCGGCAGCCCCGTGGAGCCCTTCCTCGACAAGATGGACGCCACTTACGGCATCGTGGACAACGAGGGCGACCGGTTCTTCGTGACCACCAACCAGGGAGCTCCGCGCAACCGTCTGGTGGCCATCACCAAGGGCCAGACCAATCCCTCCCAGTGGACCGAGCTCATCCCTCAGGCCAAAGGCAAGGATGTGCTGGAATCCGTGTCGCTGGTGGGCGGGCGCTTCGTGGCCACCTGGATGCGGGATGCCCATTCGGCCATCGAGTTCTTCGACCTGAAGGGCAAGAAGACGGGAAACCTTGCCCTGCCTGCGCTCGGCACAGCCGGTGGCTTCGGTGGGCGTCGCGAGGATGCGGAAACCTTCTACACCTTCGGCAGCTTCACCTACCCGGGAACCATCTACCGCCTGGATTTGAAGTCCGGCAAGAGCTCGGTCTTCCGCACCCCGAAAGTGGCCTTCCAATCCGCGGACTACGAGGTCAAACAGGTCTTCTACCCCAGCAAGGACGGCACGCAGATTCCCATGTTCCTCGTGCACAAAAAGGGCCTGAAGCTGGACGGTCAGAATCCGACCCTGCTTTACGGCTACGGTGGTTTCAACGTGTCGCTCACCCCCAGCTTCTCGGTGTCTCGCATGGTCTGGCTGGAGATGGGTGGCGTCTTCGCCATGCCCAATCTGCGCGGGGGTGGCGAGTACGGACTGGAGTGGTACGACGCGGGCCGCAAGGAGAAGAAGCAGAATGTCTTCGATGATTTCATCGCCGCCGCCGAGTGGCTCATCGCACACAAGGTGACCTCCACCCCCAGGCTGGCCATCAACGGCGGCAGCAATGGCGGCCTGCTGGTGGGGGCCTGCCTCACCCAGCGCCCCGACCTCTTCGGCGCGGCGGTTCCCGAAGTGGGCGTCATGGACATGCTGCGGTTCCACAAGTTCACCCTGGGCTGGGGCTGGAAGAGCGACTACGGCAGCAGCGAAACGAAGGAGGGCTTCGACACCCTCATGAAATACTCGCCCCTGCACACCATCAAGGCGGGGGTGAAGTATCCGCCCACCCTGGTGACCACCGGCGACCATGACGACCGCGTGGTGCCGGCCCACAGCCACAAGTTCACGGCCACGCTGCAGGCGGCCCAGGGCGGTCCAGCCCCCATCCTCACCCGCATCGAGACCAGCGCGGGCCATGGCGCGGGCAAGCCCACCGCCAAGGCCATCGCCGAACGGGCTGATGTCTTCGCCTTCCTGGTGAAGAATCTGGGCATGAAACCCTGAGCCTCTATTCAGCCTTGTGTTACGAGGTATCCTGAAGGGCATTTCCCATGTCCATCAGGAGGCCCTTTCATGCCGCTTTCCCTGTCTCGAACCTGTCTGCTGGCCCTGGCCGCCACGGCCCTGGTGGCCCAGGCGCCGCTGTCCTATCCCGCCACCCGCAAGGGAGATGTGGTGGATGACTATCACGGCACCAAGGTGGCCGATCCCTACCGCTGGCTGGAGGATGATCGCTCTGCCGATACCACCGCCTGGGTGGAGGCCCAGAACAAAGTGACTCAGAGGTATCTGGGGCAGATCGCCGAGCGGAAAGCCATCGAGGCCCGGATGACCCGCCTCTGGAACTACGAGAAATACGGCGCGCCCAGCAAGCACGGCAAGTACTACATCTATTCCTACAACTCGGGGCTCCAGAACCAAGCCGTCGTCTACCTCACGGAGCGTCTGGAGGAAAAGGGCCGCGTGTTCTTCGATCCCAATGCCCTGAGCAAGGACGGCACGGTGTCTCTTGGAGGCATGCGCTTCAGCGAGGATGGCGCCTTCGTGGCCTACAGCCTGTCCAAGGGCGGGTCTGATGTGAGCACCTGGAAGGTGCGCCATGTGGCCACCGGGGTGGACCTGCCCGACGCCTTCCCGGCCGGTCGCCTCGGCGTGAATGCCTGGGCGAAGGATGGCAGCGGCTTCTACTACACCGATTACCCGAAGGTGGAGGCCGGCAAGGCCCTCACCGCTGTCTACAAGAACCAGAAGCTGTTCTTCCACAAGCTGGGTGATCCCGTTGAGAAGGATGGGGTGGTCTACGAGCGTCCCGATCAGCCGGACTGGGGTTTCGGCGCCAACGTGACCGACGATGGCCATTGGCTGGTCATCTCCCAGCGCCAGGGCACCGAGCGGAAGAACCGCATATTCCTGAAGGACCTCAGGAAGGCCGGCAGCCCAGTGGTGCCCCTGTTCGACCAGTACGACGGCTCCTACGCCATCCTCGGCAATGACGGTGACACGTTCTACGTTCACACCGATGCCGGCGCGCCACGCCACCGCATCGTGGCCGTGGACCTCAAGGACCCAAAGCCCTCTGCCTGGAAGGACCTCGTCCCGGAAGGGAAGGGGCGCGACGTCCTCGCCGCGGCGGATCTCTTCGGCAACACCTTTGCCGTCACCTGGAAGATCGATGCCCTCAACATCGTGAAGCTGTATGACCTGAAGGGCCGCTTCCTCAAGGAGATCAAGGCGGAAGGGCTGGGCAACCTCAGCGGCTTCAACGGCCGCCGGGAGGACACTGAGACCTTCTACACCTTCACCTCGTACAACCAGCCGCCCACCCTCTATCGCTACGATCTGAAGACCGGCACCAGCACTGTGTTCCGCCAGCCCAAGGTGGACGTCAAGCCCACTGACTACGAGGTCAAGGAGGTCTTCTACCCCAGCAAGGACGGCACGAAGGTGCCGATGTTCCTGGCCTACAAGAAGGGCCTCAAGCTGGACGGCACCAACCCAACCCTGCTCTATGCCTACGGCGGCTTCAACATCGCCCAGTCCCCCAACTACTCGCCCGTGGCCCAGGTCTGGATGGAAATGGGCGGCGTTTATGCCGTGGCCTGCCTCCGAGGTGGCAGTGAGTACGGGAAGGTCTGGTGGGAAGCGGGCAAGCGGGAGACGAAACAGAATGTCTTCGACGATTTCATCGCCGCTGCCGAGTGGCTCATCAAGGAGAAATACACCAGCACCCCCAAGCTCGCCATCCATGGCGGGTCCAATGGCGGCCTGCTGGTGGGCGCCTGCATGACGCAACGCCCGGACCTCTTCGGCGCCTGCCTCCCCGCCGTGGGAGTGATGGACATGCTGCGGTACCACACCTTCACCATCGGGTGGATGTGGAAGAGCGACTACATGTCCAGCGACACCGCGGAGGGCTTCGCGAACCTCATCAAGTACTCCCCGCTGCACAACCTGAAGCCCGGTGTGAAGTATCCCCCGACCCTGGTGACCACCGGCGACCACGACGATCGTGTCGTGCCCGCCCACAGCCACAAGTTCATCGCGACCCTGCAGGCCGACCAGGCTGGCCCTGGCCCCGTGCTCACCCGCATCGAGACCAACGCAGGCCATGGCGCGGGCAAGCCCACCGCCAAACAAATCGCCGAACGGGCCGATCAATGGGCCTTCCTTGTGAAGAACCTCGGCATGAAGCTGCCCGTTGGCTTCGCCCAGTAGTTGATTCCCACGGCCTCCCAGGGCAAACTAAGAGGCCAGCGCCAACTTAGCTCAGCTGGTAGAGCAGCTGATTCGTAATCAGCAGGTCGCAGGTTCGAATCCTGTAGTTGGCTCCAAACGAAAAGGCCCGTCACCACTTGGTTTCGGGCCTTTTCCCTATCCTGATTTAGAAAAATTCCTCTGTGTTCGTAAATGTTGATAATTGTCGATCGATTTACCCTGCGGTGTGTATGGGATTGGCTCGGGTTCCTGCCGGTCCCCTCTTTCAGTTTGAGGGGACCATTCCTTCATCCTGATCCAATGGCCCATGGGTGAGTGCGCCGGAAAGATGATAAAGGCTTCAGTCATTGGGCCTTATCCATTGGCGTAAAAATCGCCACAGGCCACCTGAAGGATCAGAAGGATCCAGTGCCCATTCCCATCAAAACGCCCAGTCATTCCGGAGAAAAACATGAAGATCCTTATGGTTCTGACATCGCACGACAAACTCGGCGACACGGGCAAACAAACAGGTTTCTGGCTGGAGGAATTCACCGCCCCCTACTATGCGTTCAAGGATGCGGGTGTGGAGATCACCTTGGCCTCGCCGAAGGGTGGTCAGCCTCCATTGGACCCAGAGAGCGACGATGCAAATTCTCAAACGGATTCGACCCGACGGTTCAAAGCTGACTCAGCCTCTGCGGCCCTTCTGGCGAACACGCGCAAGCTGGCTGAAGTCGTCGTGGGTGATTACGACGCCGTGTTCTACCCCGGTGGTCATGGTCCCTTGTGGGATTTGGCTGAGGACGCAAACTCCATTGCCCTCATTGAAGCCATGCTTGAGGCGGGCAAGCCGGTGGCCACTGTGTGCCATGCGCCGGGTGTGCTGCGCCATCCCAGGTCCGCCTCTGGCGCTTCCGTGGTGGCAGGCAGAGCGGTTACAGGTTTTGCCAACACCGAGGAAGCGGCAGTCGGGTTGACCCAGGTCGTCCCTTTTCTGGTGGAGGACACGCTCAAGCAGCTTGGCGGCCACTACACCAAGGGGCCAGACTGGGTGCCTCACGTGGTCACCGATGGCCTTCTGATCACAGGCCAGAACCCCGCCTCCTCTGGACCCACCGCCAGAGCCCTGCTCGCCAGGTTGGGTGAACCCAATCCTCAAAAAAGGCGAAGTCCAATCACGGCGAAGGTGAATGGATGAACCCGTTCCAGGCAAGCCAAGGGGACCGCCTGTCAAGGAGGTCTGTTCTGGTCGCCGCCTGCCTTCTTCTGATGCCGGCCACCCTGTTTGCCGACGGTGCGACCGTCATCGCCGCAGGTCCTCTGCCGATCGCAGTGGTGGAAGCCATTCCGGTGGCCCTCGATGCCATCGCAAAGCAGAAGCTGATCGCTGCGGGCAGCTACAGCTCGTTTTTTCAGGACCAGCCCAAGGTTGATCTGTGCCCAAACCCCGGAGCCGCCGCCAGCATCACCCATGCTTTGGGTGACACCCATCCCAACATCGGCGTCCAGACCCTCGTGGTGGCGGCCATGCCCGCCAGACTCGCTTCCCGGGCCGATCGCAATCTCATGCTCTACAATCTCCTCCACCAGTTTCGAACCATGGAAGGCATCCAATATTTCTCGGCCACCCACGGCAAGATTCGGACATTATTCACGGCTTCCCATGTCGTGAGAGATCCAGCCAGCCGCGTCATGATTGGCGATCCTCGTTACCTGGCCATGGAACCGGTCCACGAGCTCTTACTCGAACAAGACGATACAACCTTCGGCATGAACTTGTATGCCGTGACGGTGAAGGGACTCGACGGCGGGGCCACCGAACTCACGATGAGCAATGTCGAGCAGGTCTGGTTCGGAATTCTGCCTGTGCTCAAGCCAGGCGCTCTCAAGCTCACCATGGTGATCCAGGCTTCGGCCGATGGGAAATACCTGTACTTTTATGGCAACGTCGGGATCACCCTCACCAAGGTTCCTGGCATGGAGGCAAAGGTCCGCACCAGCTTCTACAACCGGATCCTGGCCTTGTACAACTGGTACGCCAACCAGGCCTCGCGTGCCTGACGACTCAGGTCTTGCAATCAGTCATCGCTGCACCCGCACCTCATTCGGACTGAGACGTTTTTTGTGCGTCTACGGCGTTCCGCCCTCGTCCCCATTCATGGATCGAATTGAAAGGCCTCCAGCGCCATCTTGATCGACCGGGTCGCTATTCTGAATTCAGAATAAATTACAAGTATGTAATAAAAACATAGTTAGATGTTCGGAATGAATCATGCACTTGGACTTCTAACGGAGGAGTCCCACTTTGAGCTTCCGAATTCAATTCCTTCAACAAGTCGTCTTTCGTGCAGGCAAGGTGGCCGGTGCTGCACAGATCGACAGGTGGTGCGGCAGCTGTTGGCCCGGGGCCTCTGCTGGACGGGTTTCGTGCAGGTTTGAGATGGAGGCAACGTGCGAGCAGTGGTGAATGGACTTGAAATGGCCTACACGGACGAAGGTAAGGGGCTTCCTCTGCTGTTCCTTCATGGCTTTCCGCTGAGTCGCGGCATCTGGTCGAAACAGGTCGATGCCTTCAAGACAAGACATCGAGTCATCGCGCCTGATCTGCGTGGTTTCGGGGAGAGCGCGACCTCCCCCGGTCTCATTTCCATGCATCGTTTTGCCGAAGATCTCCACGCGTTGATGCAACACCTCGTCACAGGTCCCGTCATTCTTGCGGGGCACTCCATGGGGGGATTCGTGGCCTTGGCCTTCGCCAGTGCCTTTCCCAAATTCATTCGGGGACTGGTGCTGGTGGGCATGAAGGCCGGAGTGGATGGACCTGAGATCGCCGCTGCACGCCGCGCCGAAGCCGAAAAGGTGAGCAGGGAAGGCTCCTCGGTGCTGGTGAAAGCCATGGCGCCCCGAATGCTATCGGCCAGCGAGAAGGACGAGGAGATGGCCCTGTCTGTTCGGGATCTCATGGCCTCATCCAGTTCCCAGGGCGTGATCGGTGCCCTGCTCGGCATGGCTGAGAGGCCCGACATGGCGTCCATGCTGGGGAAGATCCGAGTGCCGACCCTGGTCATTGCCGGCTCAGATGACACCCTTGTCCCTCCCAGTGATGCCGAAGCCCTGGCCAGATCCATCCCTGGCGCTCAGCTGAATCTCATTCCAAAGGCTGGACATCTGGTGGGCTTCGAACAGGCCGCTGCATTCAACGAAGTCATGAGGAATTGGCTGGCCTGGGGTAGCAATGGGCTCCCGAGAATGGCGACCCCATCGCTGTCGAACTGAGCCTTCGCTGAGGGGTGACCTCATCCTTCGAAGTGAATGAACCTTTCATCATATTGATTGAATCCATTTGTATGATGGATTCAATCAATTGTCTAAAAATTTAAATAAATACACTTAAAACGTGGCTCAAGATGTGCCTTAAGCCCGATGGGAAGGCTGCATTCATGAGGGTCTTGATCCCAAAACTCCTGTCTGGATGGCCAATGTCTTCGCTGGAACCAGTCGACTCAAGTGGATGCCGATGGCTCGCCCGAGGCCGCAACCGATGACTCAATCTCCTCTCTATCTGCACAACTTCCAGATCCAGCCGGCCCAGTATCACTCGGGGCAGGGCGCCATCCTTGAATGGATCGCCGCGGCCCATGCCCAGGCGGAGATCACCCTTCAGCAACCATCCACCGACGATGAGCGGGAGACCATCATCCGTCGATTCCGGAAACTGGTCATGCGGTTCGGGTGCAGCACGGATCGGATCGCTTTCCGGAATTCCGCGTTGGTCGATTTCACGCATACCGACTGGGACCGGATGAGGATCTTCCAGCTGAACAAGTACCCATCGGGGAAGCCTTGTGGGGAACGAAGCCGGTTCTACCGGGAGATCAGCGGCGCCGCCTTCGAGCAGTTCTATGCGGAAGAAATGAATCCCCCGGCGGTCATCATCCACGTCACCTGCACGGGGTACGTCTCTCCCAGCGGGGCTCAGCGTCTGGTGGCCAAGCGCAAGTGGGGACGCTCCACCGAGGTGATCCACGCCTACCACATGGGCTGCTATGCCTCGATGCCGGCCATTCGCATGGCGGCGGGTTTTGTGGAAAGAGGCAAGGCCAGGGTGGATATCGTGCACACCGAACTCTGCACCCTGCACATGGATCCGAGCCAGCACTTGCCCGAGCAATTGGTGGTGCAGACACTGTTCGCCGATGGATTGATCCGCTACTCGCTCTCGCGGGGAGATGATTCGGGTTCGATCCCATGCGGGTTGGAGTGGATCGTCGCACGCGAGGAGATCGTCCCGGGCACTGAAGACGAAATGACGTGGATGGTCTCCGACTTCGGCATGCAGATGACCCTGTCACGCAAGGTGCCAGATCACATCCGGGCCGGGCTGGGATCGTTCCTGGAGAGCCTGGCTGGCTCGGCGGATCTGACTGTGGCGCAACTCTATGACACGGCCCTCTTCGCCATCCACCCTGGTGGCCCGAGGATCATCGACGAAATCGCGGAACACCTCGGTCTGCGCCCAGAACAGGTCCAAGCCAGCAATGCGATCCTGGGGAACTACGGGAACATGTCTTCCGCCACACTGCCCCATGTGTGGAAGTCCATCCTGGAAGACGAGGCAGTCCCACCCGGCACCCTGATCGTCTCCCTGGCCTTTGGTCCCGGGCTGACCATCGCCGGGGCCCTTCTCCGGAAAACCGGGTGAATGACTCGGCCCTGTGGTTCCTTCCTTTCGGCCTCCAGGGGCTGGCCATGGGCTTCGATGAATTTGGATTTCATCACCGCCGGGCCGTGCCTCTCTGGGAATGGATAGGCCATGCGCTGGATACGCTGGTCTTTCTGGCCTGCCTCGCGGTCCCGCTTCTGCTTGCTCCGACAGCACCGAACCTCCGAATTTTTGGAGGAATGGCCATCGTCTCCTGTCTTCTGATCACCAAGGATGAGTTCATCCACCAGCGCTTGTGTTCGGGCGGTGAGCATTGGCTGCATGCGGTGTTGTTCATCCTGCATCCCATCGTGTTGCTCGGGACCGCCGTCCTGTGGATCAGCCTCCGCCCCCATTCCTGGGCGCGAGTCCCCGCGTCTTCCCTGCCATCGGCGGGGTGGATGCTGCTGCTTCAGGTCCTCCTCGTCTTCGGATTCCTGCTGTTCCAGGTCGTCTATTGGTCCAGGCGCCAGGTGCGGGAAGGAAAGGGGGCGGCTATCAACAACGCCATCTACGACGAGCTGGGCGAGAGGTGGTATTCGGCCACCGATGATCCGGTCGCGCTGCTCCGGGCCGAATCCCGCCTTCGTACAGCCTGGGTGATCTCGGAGCTCTGGGCCGAGTTCGGCAAGCGTTCCCTGACCATTCTGGATGTCGCCTGCGGCGGGGGATTCCTTGCCAACCCCTTGGCCGCCGCCGGCCACCAGGTCACCGGCATCGACCTTTCCAACGACAGTCTGAATGTGGCCGGAAGGCATGACATCACCGGTTCCGTGACCTATCTCCCCATGGATGCCCGTGCCCTTTCCTTTCCGGATGGATCATTCGACGTGGTGTGCATGATGGATTTTCTGGAGCACCTACCCGAAAGAAACGCCGTCATCCAGGAGGCTTCCAGAGTTCTCAAACCCGGTGGGTGGTTCTTCTTCCATACCTTTAATCGCACCCCCCTGAGTCGACTCATTGCCATCAAGGGTGTGGAGTGGTTCGTCAAGAACACGCCGAAACACATGCATGTCTATGACCTGTTTCTGAAGCCCTCGGAACTGGAGGATATCTGCACCCAACATGGCCTGGAAATCGCGGTCATCAGGGGCGTTCGGCCCCGCGTGTTCACCTGGGCTTTCCTCAAGATGCTGTTCACCGGAAGGGTCAGCGATCGATTCCAGTTTGCGTTCACGCGCTCTCAAAGCATCGGGTACTGCGGACTGGCCGAGAAAGTTTCCTGATTTTAATTCAGTTCAATGCCGCACGACCCTTGAAAGGAAAACCCGAGATGAGCAGGATCACGACCAAGGATGGAACAGAAATCTACTACAAGGATTGGGGCTCGGGACAGCCTGTCCTCTTCAGTCATGGCTGGCCGCTGAATGCCGATGCCTGGGAGAGTCAGATG
>Ga0302321_100003579_pt1 | contig 13331 bp, 13 predicted proteins | sample Fen_T0_1_FD_202505 | JGI IMG/M metagenome (GOLD analysis project Ga0302321, IMG submission 202505) | Peat permafrost microbial communities from Stordalen Mire near Abisko, Sweden - Fen_T0_1 | ecosystem: Environmental > Terrestrial > Soil > Wetlands > Permafrost | place: Sweden: Abisko...
GGCTGGGTGCGGAGAGCGCCCGCTGGCGGGTGCTGGCTGAGTGCGGCAGAGCGCGCCCGCCGGCGGGTATTGGCTGGGTGCGGCAGAGCGCGCCCGCCGGCGGGTATTGGCTGGGTGCGGCAGAGCGCGCCCGCCGGCGGGTATTGGCTGGGTGCGGCAAAGCGCACCCGTCGGCGGGTGTGATGGGGCGAGATCAGCGAGCGCGGCTGAGCGCGAAGCCGAGCGTGATCGCAAACAAAAGTGCTATCAAGACCGGTACGAGGAGCTTTTTGGCACCCCGCTCCTCGACGATCGGGTGGGCATCGCGGATGGCGGGCAGGGTTTCGAGCGCGGGTAGGGTGGGGGCGGTTCGTTCCCGGCGAACGCGCTTTTCAGTTCGTTTCGGTGCCTCTGAGCTCTCGGCTTTGGGCTGCGGCCGTTTGCGGGCGACGCCTTGACGGGCCCTTCTCTCGGCAAGGGCTTTTTGTTCGGCGGCGCGTAGCTGTTCACTCGCCCGCTGTGCTTCCGCGAGCCGCTCCGCCTTGCGCTGCTTCTTGTTGGCCGCTTTCTGCTGGGCTTCATGGGCGCGCCGCTTGCGCTCCGCGTCGCGCCGCTCTTGCTTACTGGCTCGGACTGGCGGGGCAGTGCTCGTGGCGGGCGGCGTGACGGCACGCGTAGGATTCGGACGCGCGGGACTGGGGCGCGCGGCACTTGGCCGAGGCTGTCCCGATGATCGGGGCAATGTCGCCGTCGACGACGCCGGTTGCGCCGCGACGTCCCAATCGGCGTCGAGCGCTTCGAGCGCCTCCGGCAACGGCGCCGAATGCGGAGGTTGCGAGGGTAGAGTTTCCGCGGGCTCTTCGTCCCAGCCTGCGTCGAGGCCGGCCGCGAGTTCGTCCAGCTGAGCCGGGTCGGGGATAATCGATTTCATGACAGGAGTTCTGCGGAGGGCGCACGACTTTAGCCTGGGTTGTGCCGAATTGTCCTAGCAATCTCGCGAAGAAAACCCGGAGCTCATCAGGAATTTTGTGATCACGCTCGATTCGAGGGGGACTTGCGCCGGCGAGAAGCGCGGACGTAGCTCACGTGCCGAAGTACACGACCAAGCCGGTCTGAATGCCGATCTCGGTAGCATTGAAGTCGAGGGAGACAGTGGAGCCGTTAGGCTGCTTCGTGCTTTGAGAACCGCTCAGACCGAGGTCCAAGGTTGGCCCACCCCAAAACACGACGTGCGGAATGACCGTGAACGCAAACGGCGCTTCGAGCGTGAATGCCAGATCATGCCCACTCGAGTCACGCCCACCCCCGTCCGTGGCGCTGAAGGTCCGGTACGTGAAGCCACCGCGTGGCCAGAAGCCAATCATATCGTTGAACGCCAGAAAGTAGCCCACGCGCGGCGCAAAGGTGAACGAATCACCGCTCGTCGTTGGCGCCGGGTTGAGTCCGGCCGGCTCCGTCTTCTGTGACCAGTGCGCATAACCCAATGCAGCACCCAGCGAGAGATGATTGATCAAGAAATAATCGCCAGCGACGCGCGGTGAGCCGTAACCAGCCCAGACAAAACCAGCGGTGTTGCCACCGATAGTAACAGGTGAAGACAGCAAACTGAAATGGGTCACCTTGATGCTCGTGTCTTGCCCATTTTGGGTGCGCGATGCGCTGTCGTAGGTGAGCCCGAACAAGCGCTCGGCACTGATCGCGACCTGGCCTTTTTCACCGAAAGACTGTGCCCAAGCGCTCGAGCTGACGAGCAGGGCGGCAGCGGCGAACACGCATTGCAAGGTTCGTTTCATGCTCTTTAGGTCCTGGTTTACCGGTTGGCGGGCGAAGGCCCGGCGTCATTTCTAACGACCGGACCAGTACCAGACCCCGTCGCACTCGCCAAGCCGTGACGCCGCATGCGTCAGAACAGTGCCGGTGCGGGCGGTAAATAGCAGTCGAGCTTTCCGAGCGCTGCGTTGGACTAAAAATGCGATATGGCGATCGAGCGGCACATCCACCGCGGTTGCTCGAACCAGGTCGGCTAAGCCTCAGGGGACTCGGGCGGAGTCTGGGTCGAAGCCCGACCGTGCCGCGATCGGATTTAGATCAACCGCTTCGAACTCGCTGCTCGACACCGACTGTACTTGGCTGAAAGTATCTTCTTGCCAGCTCGCGCTCGGTTCGCCTTGAATGTACATCGCGCTACCGCCGTCCGCCAAATACATGCCGTACTTCTTCAGCGCCTCCAGGATGGCGCGTGACTGGCTATTGAAATTGCCTGGGATTGCGTAGCTCGCTTTGATGCGGAAAGCCTGTCCCATGGGCGGCAAGCCGGCAGCTCCAGTGCCATTTCCAGTCATGTGACGGGCGGGCCAAGTGTACTCGGTTCTGATCTTACCGCTATCGATCGTGAACCTGAGCGCATGCTCAATCCTGCCCGAACTGGCTTCGTCTGCTCGGAGCAAGAGCGGCAAGATCGGGAACCCGGCAGCGTCTGCGGACGTCCAACCGGCTGGTCGTAGCGCGTTCGACTTCAGGTCGAAGTAGGCCGCTCCGAAGACGTCCCAGCCGCTCTTTGGGTCCGGATAGGCGTGATACAACTCCCACAAGCTGCAGGTGTCGGCATCTAGCAACAAGATGTGATGGTCCTCGTACGGCTGTGCCGGATCGGGAACGATGCCTCCCTCTACGAGCGGCGTCGCCGGGATCGGAAATTGAGGTGTGGGTGCGGCGCTCGCCGTGCACGGTGACACGAGCCTATGCTCATTGCCTACGGCGCAGTCGGCTTCTTGGGTTGGATCCCAGTCGAGATTGTTCGTGTCAGTCGTAGTGAACAGGCCTGTCTGCCAGGGCATCGCCTTGGAGTGCACGACATTATATGGAATTCCGTAATACTCGGCCGATTGCGGAGCGATCGACACGCCGAGGTCGAGGTGAATATTGCGAGTGCCGACGGCCTTCATGAAGTCGGCGCTACTCCCGTGCACTGGCAGCGCGTCGATCCGCGTGTTGAACAGATGGTCCTTCGGCAATATGGCGCAGCCGGCAACGATCGGGGAATCGCCGCTGGCAGTTGGTCCGCCGGTTCGTGCGACGGAGCCAGCGGCGCCACTTTGGTTGCCCGAGCCCGCGCTCGTCGACAGCCCGCCGCCCGCGCCGCCCGTGCTCGCCCCGGCATCACTCCCGTCACTGCACGCGCCAACCAAGAGCAGCAACGACAATACCCCTGCACCACGCCCAAACGTCGTAGAACGCATCGCCACAAACTCGCATGGTCTTCTCTGGCTGCCAATCCCACCGTGTAGGCTGCCTTCCAACGTGCTAGAAAAACCGGCACCGATGGCAAACTGCAAAGACGAGTGTGAGCTCCTGATGAGCGCGCTCCTGCCCTTGGCGGAACAAGCGTTGGCCGAGCATCGCGCGCTTCGACCATTCGGCTGCACGCTTTCGATGACCGATCAGGTTACGCCGGTGGGCGGCTCGGGCGGTCTGCCTACGCCGGATGACGCCGCGCTGATTGCGGAGTTTCGCCAGGCTTTTCGCGACGGCGCGGCACGTGGCGAGCTCAAAGCGACCGCGCTCTCTTACTCTGCACCGAGCGCCGTGCCCGGCAAGCGTGAGCAGCAAGACGCTGTCTTCGTGCACTTGAACCATCGCGACGACTATTCGATCGTGGTCACATTCCCATACTACTTCGCGGCCTCGGGTGAGCTCGTGATCGAAGAGCCATTTGCCAACGACGGAGGGCACGATGTTTTCGAGGGCTGAAGAGTGTCGACCTACATCGGCGAGCAAGTCGTTGCTATCGCTCGACTAGCTGCTCGGCGCAGCCGCGCCGAGAGATGACAGGCGAGGGCCATTCAGCTGGGCCTCGAGTACGATCCCGAGCCGCCTTCCGACAGCGGCAGCCACGAGCGCGCGACTCCGGAGCTCGTGCAGCGCCGCCCGTGATTCGATTGCGGTCGAGCCCGGCCGCAGATGCGTGATAATGAGCGTAATGATGCTTTCGCCGCGCGTTCGCCAAGGGGTCCAGTCCTTGGCATTGGCGTTGCTCATGGCGGGGATCACCACGGCTTCGGTCAAGATATTCGGCTGGAGACTGCGGCCGCACCGATTGCCGGTCACGCGCGTCACCGAAAAGAAGTCCGTGCCCAGTTTGTCGAACGATCAGCGTCTCGTGCCGGTGTCAGCCGAACCCCCGCTCCCTGCCGCGCCGTCCACCCAGGGTGCCGCCACGATCGTTCATCGCAACCTCTCGGCCGGCGAGATGCTTGCGGCCGTCAAGCAAGCCCGAGCGCGCGGAGACACCACGGAGGCACTGCGTCTCTCGAAGCAAATCGAGGAGTTCTTTCCCAACTCGCCGGAAGGCATCGATACTCACGTGACGCTCGGCATGCTCTACCTCGCGCTCGATCGAGCGGAGCTCGCGTTGCAAGAGTTTGCGACCTTCCGGCGCGTGGGGTCCCCAGAACTGAAGGCGGAAGCCTACTTCGGCCAGGCCCAAGCGCTGCGCAAGTTGGCGCGAAACGACGACGAGCGCGTCGTCCTACGTGAGCTGATCCTGAGTTATCCTCGCTCGGTGTACGTCGGCGCAGCGCGGGCCCGCTTGAGCGAGCTCGCGTTCGACGCCGGGGAATATTGAGCGTGGAGGTGTTCGTGCACGCACCCGAGCAATTCGAGAACCTGTGCGTCCTCGCCCGCACCCTCGAGGTGTTCGGCTTCGATCGTTGCTACGTTTTCGATCCGCATCGCATCGTGCGTGAGCGCTACGGAAAGTCGTATGCGCGGAAGTTGAGGACCGTCTCGGCAGGCGCGTTCAACAAAATCGAATGGCGGCGACTCGACGCGGATCCGTTGCTATTTCTGCGCGACTACGCCGGTCGTCGCGTGGCGACCGTGCCGTACCAGACTGCAACGTCATTGCACCATTTTCGGTTCATACGAACCGACCTGCTCGTGATCGGCTCGGAGGGGCGCGGGCTCGACTCCGAGATTCTCGCCGAGTGCCAAGCGCAGATCACGATCCCTCAGGCCGGCGTCACCGAAAGCCTCAACGTTGCCGTAGCTTCGGGGATCATTCTGGCGGAGTTCAAGCGGCAAGAGGCGCTATGCCTGCTCGACGAATGAGTTCTCAGGCAGATACCGCGGACAGCTCGGCGTCGTGCAGCAAATGCCGGGCGATCTCCAGCACGACTGCTTCGCTTGCCGCGCTCGTGTCGTTGGCCAATACGGCGATGCCCACCCCCTGCTCGAGGTGAACCGTCACGAGCACGTTGCCGACCATGAAATCCCAAAATACGAGATCCGCGCCGCCCACACGGTCTCGAGCTTCGCCGCCGAAGCGGCCTTGCACGACGTCGGCGCATTTGCGCAGTCGGATGCGGTCCCAAGCTTCACAAACCCAGGCCTTCAAACGGCCATCCGGGCCCCGTTCCGCGCGTACGTCGATCATGCGCGCGCTCACTCATCCGTCGACGGCAGCGAACCAGGCTTCCGCAATCGCGTACAGATCGTCTTCGCTGATGGCGTTGCCCTCCGGGACACCGTTGGCCGCACCGAACGAATAGACCACGCGGCCGACCGGGATACCGGCTAGGAGGACGGTGTAGCTGTCCTCCGACAGCGCTTGGATGCTGTAGGTCTTGCCGGCAAAGCTGACGGTTTTGGTCGAAGTGTCGGCAACAGCCGCCTGAATGGTCATGGCGGCGCAGTTTACACGAGCGGCCCCAGTTCGCAGGCTGAAAAGCGACCAAGCGAACTAGCTAGTGGCGGGCCGCAGCGCGGGGGCAATTTGGCGCCGTGCTCGATGCAGGCCACCAACTTGTCACGCTGCGAGGGGCTAGCTACCCATATTTAGGGTGGTCTTGGCTCGGCATGCGGCGTGCACAACCGCGCCGAGTGTTGATTTGCTTGACGCGCTTGGCGCGCCGCTCTCGCCCCTGGATTGCGTTTTCGGCGTCATGGAGCGCGTCTGCCCTCGCTGCCGATCCGTTGAACTCGAATAACCGTCCCGACACCGAGCGAGCGCCGATTACTGCGCCGCCCGACGCCAGTCATCCGGACGATGAGGCTGCTCACAACGAGTTCAACGTCGTGCCGGTCGCGGGGGGCAGTACCGATCTGGGTTTCGGCGGAGGCTATTTCGCTGGTTGGGCGCGGGTCAAAAAGGGAGCGGTTCCTTACCTGTGGAACATCGATTCATCGGGCTTGATCACGTTCAAGTACAGTCAGCGCGGGGGGTTTACGGTCCCGTACCAAGATTTGTACGCGCGCCTGACCATTCCGCGCCTGTTCGGTTCCCCATTGCGCCTCGAAATCAGACCCTCGTACACTTGGGAAAGCATCGATTATTTCGGCATGGGCAACGCCTCATCGCGCAAAGCCGTCGATGACAATCCGAACCCGGAGTACTCGAAGTATCAGCGTGGTCATCCACAGTTCGATGTCGACGTGCGAACGCGTCTCCGAGATCACCTCGCTGGGAGATTCGGCTTCCGTTACATCCATGACTTCATTCGCGTCGCCTCGGACTCGCAACTGGCCGAAGATCAGCGAAGCGGTAGCGCGGAGGTGAAACGCTTGATCGGCGACACTCGTTCACACTCGGTGGTGCTGTTCAAGTATGGTTTGCAGTGGGACACGCGCGACAACGAGACTTCGTCGCATAGCGGCATGTTCGACACCGTCGACGTGAAGTTGAGCCCGGGTCGCACGCAAGAGTTCCCTTATCGTTACGGTGAGGCCACCGTGAACCTGCGCGGATTCGTGCCCCTCGGGACGCCGCGCATCACGCTCGCGCTGCGCGTCGTCGGCGATTGGATGTTCGGCGACGTGCCATTTTACGAGTTGGCACGCTTCGACGACACATTCGCGCTCGGGGGCACGACGGGAGTGCGCGGTGTGCCCGCCCAACGCTACTATGGCAAGCTCAAGGCGTTCGGCAACGCCGAGCTCCGGCTCGAGGTGGTGACCTTTCGAGCGCTGGGCAAAGCTCTGACGCTCGGGGTCGTACCGTTCTTCGACGCCGGCCGGCTTTGGGCGGACGCCGAACCGCATCCCGAGCTCGACGGGCGAGGCGTCGGCCTCAAATACGGCGCTGGCGGCGGCTTGCGCGTTCAGTCCGGCACGTCGTTCGTCATTCGCTTGGATGTCGCGGGGTCGCCTGATGCGACCCCGGTGAGTGGCTACTTCTCCGCCGGGCAGATGTTTTGATCAGTAGCCGACGTCGACTTCGTCGTCGTGCTTGTGTGGCGGGCCGGGCCGGGAGGGTGGGGCGGGCACGCTCGGCGCGCGCCGCACGCCGGTCAAGCCGTGTTGCGTGCGAGCCGACGAGGCTGCGCTGCTCGTGCCGCTGGCCGTGGCGGCGAGAGGAGTCGCGGCTGGCATCAGCGCGTCGAGGTCGATCACGGTTCCGGTTTTGGCGGCGACCGCCGCCGGCGGCTGCGCCTGAAGCGTGGGCGGTACGGGACTGGCCGCAGCCGGGCCGCCGAGAGTGCTGGTCGACCGAGACTGAACGAACAGGAACGCGCCGACCGCAGCGGCGCAGATGAGCGCCAGCAGACCGGCCAGTTTGTAGTTCTTCGTGGGCCGTAGCACCGACAGCTCCTCATCGCTGATCGTTGCTGGCGAGCTCGTGCGAACTTCGGGCGCCGGCAGGGCGCGGCCGGTCATCACTCCGCGGGTCACTGCGCCTCGGGTAGTGCGGCCCGTGACGCCGCTGGAGGGTACCGGGACCTCACCGAGGCTGGGCGGAAATACACTCTCGATCTCGACCTCGAATTCCGGACACTCGAGGCCGGCGTTCTTGAGCGCGTGGTAGCAACGCTCGGCAGAGATTCGTGAACGACGTGGTGCGAATGGGTAGAGGGCGATCGCCAGCTCGGCAACGTTGCCATAGCGCTTGTCGACGTCCTTCTCCAGGCAACGGAGCACCACGTCTTCCAACTCGACTGGTGCCTCGGGTACCAGCTCGCGCAGGGGTATCGGGTCGTGTTCCAAGATGGCGGCGCTGAGCTGCATCAAGGACGGTTCATTGAAGGCGACCGTGCCCGTGAGCAACTCGAACAGCACACAGCCCAGCGACCAAATGTCCGTGCGAGCGTCGACCTGATCTGAAGATCGTATTTGCTCCGGCGACATGTACACCGGCGACCCGAGCGGCATCATCGTGCGCACGAACCCGCGTTTGCCGGGCGCGAGAACCACTTTGGAAATGCCGAAGTCGAGGATCTTTATGAAATCCAGACCTTGCGCGTGTTTGGTGAGGAACAAATTCTCTGGCTTGATGTCGCGGTGCACCACGCCGCTGGCATGAGCCGCAGCGAGCGCCTCGCAAGCCTGCATCACATACTCGATTGCCACCTTGATCGGAAGCGGACCACGCTCCTGCAGGACGTCTGCCAGGTCCTGTCCCGCAAGATGCTCCATGACGATGAACGGCACACCGTCCGGGAGCACGCCGACGTCGAACACTCGGGCGACATGCTCACTGCGGATCTTGGCTGCGGCGCGCGCTTCTCGCGAGAAGCGCTCGACCAATTCTTCGATTTGGAGCGCTTCTGGACGCAGAAATTTCAGCGCTACCACCTCCCCGAGTTCGACGTGCATGGCGGAGACGACGTAGCCCATGCCACCAGAGCCGATCTGCTCGATGACTTCGTACTTCCCCGCGATCAAATCGCCGGGTGCGAAAGGCATCTCGATCGCTTGCTCCGCGAGTGCGACGAGCCCACTCGTGGGAGAGGTCATCAGCGGAGAGGTCATCAGCGTCGCGTGCGTGCGTTTAGCCGGAGTTACCATCAGCCTTGCTGGCAAAATACGCTCACTTTCCGCGTTTGTTTAGGGCGGACGTCTGGGGCCGGGGCACCCCAACCCCGGGGGATGGGACGGCGATCACTTGGCTCGATGTGGGCGCGGGTGTTCCGGTCGACGGTCCGTCTCAAGGAGTGCACTGCACGTAGTTGCCGCTCTTGGTCTGAGTCTTGATGTCGAACAAGAGTCCGGAGCTCGCGTAGGCTGGTTTGTTCGTCGGTCCGCCGATGCACCACATCTCGAGTGTGCCGCCTTGGACTGCTCCGTTGGCGTCCCAGTCGAGCATGCCGAACGTTCCCACCGCAGTGATTTTTTCACCAGCACCCAGTTTCTGGAAGGCCGGCAAGACGTTCGTACCCGTGGCGGTGAGCTTGCTCGCTCCACCTGCGAGTTTGCGCAAGCCCTGCGCGATACTCGCCCCCGATACGGGCTCCGTGCGCGTTGCTGCCAGCGCCAGTCCGATCGCGTACGCTGCGTCGTGTGCTGGGCCCATGCCCGAGAAGGTGGCCGACGTCCCGAAGCGCACGTTGTAGTCGACTTGAAAGCCGTTGAACGTGTCCGCCGGGGTGTCTTTCCCTGACGGCCCCGGAGTAATCCCTGTGCCGCGCACTCGGTGGCGCAAGTCATCATTGTTGGTCACCGCGGTCAGCAACTCCGGCACCTTGGTAGAGTCGATCAGCACGTAGTGCGGGCGATCGACGCCCGTTGGCCACTGCGCCTCGAGCAGCCCCATCACGGTGATCGCCTCCGCGGTTCCGGCCATCACCACGATATCAGGTAGGAAAGATAGGTATTTCGTGATCAGGGCGTGCAGGTCTGCATCGGCGCCGTTGTACGGATCGATCTGCACGTGGTTGTTCAGATTGACGGCGTTGGCCAAAGATTGTCCGTTGATCTTCAAATCGTTCAAAGAGGTACGGGTGCCGATGCCGAGCGCGTCGTTCCGAAACACTATCCCGAGATTGATGCTTTGCTTGGCGCGATCAGCCTTGAGCGTGGTCTCCAGAACACCGATCTGATCGATCATGAGCGGGGCGCGTTGCACGTCCGAGGGCACCATCAACCAGGTCAGGTCGTTGTCGGACAAGGCAGCGATGCTGGAGGCGACGCCAGTCGGGCTCATGACCACGGTCCCGCCCGGCACAGTCACATTAGTGGACACATCTAGCGTATCTTGGCTGGTGTTGGGCCCGACGATCGCCGGCACGTGCAAGTCGGCCACGAGGTGCGTGGCTGCGCGAACCAAGTTCGTGGACTCGTCGCAAGAAACCATGACCAAGGGGCGTGGATGGGCCGAGGTGCTGCCGCCGGGGACCCCGCCGACGGCGTTGATCTGTTCGATGGCGAGCTCCGCGGACTGCTGACGCGGCAGGTTGGTGGCCGCGGTCGCTCCTTTGGTGGAAAATAGCGACCCCAAGAAGATGGCGCGATCGTCCTTGTAGTCGCCCGTGATCGCGCCGCAGTCTTCGCTGAGCAGCTTCACGCAGTGGGGAATCGGGCTCTTGATGCAGGCCGCTGCGACGACCGAATTTCCAGCGCTTCCCGCGTCGCCCAAGGCTGCTTCGCTGAGGCGATCGGTGCATTCTTGGTTGGTCGTGCAGTCGCCGGAGGGCATTGTTTCACCACCGGCGCCGCCCTCGCCGGCCTGTGCCGCTTCGAGCACGCCGCTGCCGCCGCCAGTCTCCAGGGTGCCCGCCTTGCCGCTGCTGCCACCCTCGGTGTTCAGTCGCCCACCGTCGCCGGAGCCGGCGGAATCCGCCGATAAGCCCGTCACCTGAAGCTTGTCCAGACCAACGATGGAGTTGCAAGCCACGAGCATGAAAAGAGTCCCAGCGAGCGCGCCGCTGGCTTGATTGAGGAGTCGAGTTGAAGGCATGCCCTTGATTCCTGTCTCTGCGCCGAAGCCGGCGTGTGGGGGTCAACGGCTTAAGCACCGCGCTTGATAAGCCGTTGGTGTCTCTAAGTAGGACGGTCCCTCGCGTTGCCGGGGGCGGTTCCCAGCGCTCGGTTGCAATGCGCCGGGAAAAATGCGGCTCAGAAAGGATTGCAATGACATCGCGTCGACAACATCTCTCGTGGTCTCGTGTCACCATCGTCGCGCTGGGCGCTGGGGTGCTGCAGCTGAGTTTTCTGGCGGTGGCGAACGCCGAAGAAGACTCGGCCACCGAGACCGCTGCTGCGCGTGCGCTCGCCGTGGATGGCCTGAAGCTCGCTCAGGCGGGCAAGTGCGAAGATGCCATCCCAAAGCTGGAGCGCGCCGAGAAATTGCATCACTCGCCGATCGTTCTCAGCCGCCTGGGCGAATGCCAAGTGAGTGAGGGCAAACTCGTCGAGGGGACGGAGATGCTGCGCAAAGTTCTGCGTGAACCGCTGCCGGCAAATCCTAGTCCCGCGCTGAGCAAGGCGTACGAACGCGCCCAAACGGTGCTGGACGCAGCCAAGCCCAAGATTTCGGGGCTCACCATTTCCATCGTCGTGCCGCCGGGCGCAGAGCTGCATCTGGCCGTCGATGGCGTGGCGGTCGCCAGCACGTTGCTCGACACCGAGCTGCCCGCCGATCCGGGGGATCACGTCGTGGAAGCGAGCGCTCCGGGATATCTCAAGGCGACTTCGCGGCTGACCTTGGGCTCGGCCGACAAGAAGAACATCACGCTCCGGCTGGAGGCCGATCCGAATGCGCAAGCGCCGACTCCGGCGAGCGCAGCGTTGGATGCGAGCCCCACCCCCGCAGCGCAGCCTGCCCCCCGTAACCCAGTTGCGACAGCGGTCGTTGCCCCGGTTTTGCCTCCGGCGTCGCCGAGCCACGCGGCGGCGTACGTTTCCTGGAGCGTCGGCTTGGCCGGCGTCGGAGTCGGCACTGCTTTCGGTCTGATGACTCTGAAGGACAAGCACGACCTCAACGGCCAATGCCCGGACAATACCTGCCCGAAAAGCAGTGGCGGTGCCGTGGACTCGGCCAAGCGCAACGGCAATATCTCGAACATCGCCTTCGGCGTTGGCGGCGTCGGGCTCCTACTCGGCACCGTGCTCTATTTTTCGATCGGGGGCAGTTCGGCGGAGACTCACGCCGCAACTGCGCCTGCGCCTGGATTTGCCGGTCTCTCCCACGCCAGAGCGATGATTGGTCCTGGTAGTGTTCAGCTGGCCGCCGAATTCTGAGGCACGCGGGCTGGCGATCGTGGCGGTCACCGTCGCGATCGCGCTTTGCGGGGGGGCGGCGCATGCAACCGGTAAGCAGGGCGAGTTCATTCAAACCGACACTCTCGGAATGAGTCTACTCACGCGTGATCTCGACCACGGCACCACGCGTAGCCTGCGTAACGCGGTGAATCTTTCGGAGTTCATGGGTCTGCACGGCTACGTGATCGATCGGCTACGGCTGGGAGCGAACTTTCAGCTCACCGAGCGTCTGTGGCCAAAGCCCCCGGTTGGCGGTCGCATCCAACGCATCGCGGTCTTGCCCCAAGTTGGCTGGAATTTTTGCGACCCTTTCTTCACGGCTGTAGTGTTCGGCTTCGCGCCCAGGACCGACGGCAAAGAGCACTTGAACCTATCGCTCCAAGCCGTGCTGGGAGTGAGCTTGCCAATCTCCAAGGGGGTTCGGCTCAGCATTGCCGGCGAAGTGCCGTATACTTTTTACGACCGACACTTGCTGGGCGTGACGGCGTTGACCGGGATTTCGATTCGCTTGTAGGAGTGTGAGGCTCGCCGGTGCGTCGGAGAGGCGCTCTTCTCATTTCGTCTTCAACCGTGTGCCGGAGACCGTGCGCTTCATCGGCTGGCGGTCGAGCTCGGGTTTGCTGGGCGAGGGGGGGCGAGCGTTCGCGATCGCCATGGTGCCGCTCGTTGGTGGGTAGTGTGTCGACGCCTCGGAAGAGACTGGCTGCAGCGGAATTTCGAAGGTTGGCAAGGGGGCCGAAGTCATGCACACGGCAAGCTGGCCGAGTGCCAGCTGCCGACGATCTTCACGCCAGGCACGCACGGTCAAGATGCCGGTCAAGGCGGTTGGTAACAGTACGCTGAGTGAACCGAAGAAACGGGTCAAGAAGCCGCCGAGCACGGCGCAACCAATGAACGAGAACAATGCGCTCGCCACGGGCAGCAGGTGCGAGCGCGGCCGTCGGTCGCGCTTGTGAGGCCGAGAAAGCTTTCTGAACAAATGGTCGACGATGTCGATGACGACATTGGTCAAATTGCCGGTCATCACCGTCGTCGGACAGGAGCCGGCCAAAGACTCGCGCATCAGGGCATTTTGGAAGCCCATGGCCGCAACCGCGCAACCGCCGCCGAGCAGCATGTGCAAATGCCAATTTTCGTGCAGCAGACTGGTCAAGAGGTCGCTCGCGCTAAATAGTGCGAGTGCGCCCGTGACGAGCGCCAATAGGCCGGTGAGCGCTCGCCGCCCGCTGCGTCGGAGCGCGCGCGCTACGAGCGTCGCGACCACCACGGAGCCGACGAACACGGGCAGCATCCAGACGCGGGTCGTGTGGTCTCCGGGACGTCCAGAGGAGAAGGCGATCGCGTCGCCCACGATTTCCCCGGTCAGATGCGCGGGAAAT
>Ga0302321_100003580_pt1 | contig 13330 bp, 17 predicted proteins | sample Fen_T0_1_FD_202505 | JGI IMG/M metagenome (GOLD analysis project Ga0302321, IMG submission 202505) | Peat permafrost microbial communities from Stordalen Mire near Abisko, Sweden - Fen_T0_1 | ecosystem: Environmental > Terrestrial > Soil > Wetlands > Permafrost | place: Sweden: Abisko...
AGGGCGCGTGAGCACCCAACCCCTCGTCCTCGTCGCCGACGACGAGCCCAGGATCACCAAGCTCGTCTCGATCGTCCTCTCGGAGGAGGGCTTCCGCGTCGTCACCGCGAGCGGCGGGGAGGAGGCGCTCCGCAAGGCCGAGGAGATCCGTCCCGATATCGTCCTGCTCGACATCGTCATGCCCGACCTCGACGGCATCGAGGTCATGCGCCAGCTACGCGAGCGACGGCCCGTCGCGGTCATCCTGCTGACGGCCAAGGGCTCGACGGCCGACAAGTCCAAGGGCCTCGACCTCGGCGCCGACGACTACGTCGCCAAACCGTTCCACCCCGACGAGCTCGCCGCTCGGGTCCGTGCGGTCCTGCGCCGGACGAGCGGCGCGAGCCCAGGCTCGGGCGTCCTCAAGTTCGACGACATCGAGATCGATCTCGAACGCCGCCTCGTGACCCGCGACGGCAAGCTCGTGCAGCTGTCGCGCACCGAGTGGCTGCTGCTCCAGCACCTGGCGGCGAACCCGGGCAAGGTCGTGCTGCACACGGAGTTACTCACGAAGGTCTGGGGGCCGGAGTACCGCGACGACCTCCAATACCTGCGCGTGTGGGTCTCGCGCGTCCGCCGCAAGCTCGGCTCCGAGCCCGGCGATCCGGGCCGCATCAAGACCTTCCAGGGGATCGGCTACCTCCTGGACGTCGACCCGCCCGAGCCGAAGGCGGACACCCTGCCCGACGCGGGGCCGGACCCGCGCTCCGCGCTCATCGGCTGAGTCAGCGCTTGCTGCGGAACAGCTCCTGGTAGAGCCGCCGGAATGAATCGATGTCCGACTGGACCTGCTCCAGTTCCGGACTGCCCGGCGGAAGGGTCGTCAGCAGACGCTCGGCGGCGCGCCATTCGGTGAGGACGTCACCGGCGGTGTAGACGGATGCGGCCGCCTCGGTCGAGCCGGTGGAGCGCATGAGGACCGCGCGATATCGCCCATCGTCGAGCGGTGCGATGGCGAATTTCACCCGGACGAGCGCTCCGTCGAGGCGGCGGATGGTCGTCTCGCCGCCGATGTCGGGCGACCCCTGGTCCTCCCACTGGCGCCGGAATGCGATGCCCGCCTCGGGATCGGGCGTCGCGGTGGAGAAGGCGCCCGCCGGGAGCGCACGCAACTGCTCCAGGGTGACACCCAGGATCTCGAGGGCCTCCGGGCTCGCCTCCTCGGCGATCCCGTCCCCGTTCAGGATCATCGTCGCGTCGCTCACCGGTCCTCCACCCAGTCCGCGTGGGCGCCGAGTCTAGCGCGCGCGACCCGCGGTCACAGCACGAGGAGAACGCTACGCCTCCATCGATCCCGAGACGAGTGCCTCGCCGGCCGCCGGGGCCGCCTGAGTCGCCTGGCGCGGCGCGCGTCCCGGCATCCATAGGAGCGCGATGAGCACCCCGATCATCGCGACGCCGGCGCCGATGAGCGACGTCCAGGCCATCGCATCGACGAACGCGGTCTGGGCGAGGGCGAGCAGGGCTGCGCCCTCGGCCCCGCCGACCCGTGCCGCGACGGCCGCGGCCCCCGACAGCGAGTCGCTCACGATCGAGGCGACGGCCGGTGGCAGGGTTGCTGCAACGCCGGCCATGGAGGCGCTGTACGAGCCCGCGAACAGGCTCCCCAGGATCGCCACGCCGAGGGCGCCGCCGATCTCGCGGGTCGTGTCATTGACGGCCGATCCCACGCCGAACTGCGACTCGGGCAGCGCACTCATGATGGTGCTCGTCGCCGGCGTCATGGCGAGCCCGATGCCGCACGCGATGATGAACATCTCGAGGTAGATGAACAGGTCGCTCGAGTCGGTCTGCACGAGTCCCAGTCCCGCGAGTCCGCCGGCCACGACCAGGAGGCCCAGCGACGTCGTGACTCGTGGTCCGAAGCGCGACGTCATCGCCGCGCTGGCGACCGACGCGAGCATGACGCCGAGGGCGATGGGCATGAACCGGAGGCTCGTCTCCAAGGGCGACAGGCCCTGGACGCCTTGAAGGAACTGGGTCAGGAAGAACAGCGCGCCGTTGAGGGAGAAGAAGACGAGCGTGACCGACAGGCTGGCCGCGCTGAACCGCCGATCGCGAAACAGGCCGATGTCCAGCATCGGATGCGCCGTGCGGCGCTCCCATACGATGAAGGCCACGATCGCCACGGCCGCGATGGCCGACGCCACGAGCACCTTCGGGTCGTCCCAGCCGAGACTCGGCATCTCGATGATCGCGTAGACGAGCGTGGACAGGCCGGCCACGCTGAGGGCCGCCCCGACGAGGTCGAGCGGGGTCCGACCGGGGGCGCGCGACTCCGGCACGACAGCCACTGTCGCGAAGATCCCGATCAGGACGAACGGCACGTTCACGAGGAAGACGGACGGCCAGTCGAAGTGCTCCAGGAGCCAGCCGCCAAGGAGTGGCCCGGCAACGATGCCCAGCGCACTGACCGCGCTCCAGGCGGCGATGGCCTTGGGTCGCTCGTCCTCCGCGAAGACATCGGCGATGATCGCCAGGGTGGTCGGCATCATGAAGGCGGCCCCGAGGCCCATGAACGCCCGAAGCACGATCAACTGGGCGGTCGTCGACACGAGCGGTGCCAGTGCCGAGCCGATCCCGAACAGGACGAGGCCGATCAGCAGGAGCTTGCGTCGGCCGAACCGGTCCGAGAGGGCGCCGGACAGCAGCAGCATCCCGGCGAAGACCAGGACGTACGCATCGACGAACCACTGGAGGTCGCTGGCCGAGGCGGACAGGCTCTTCGCGAGGGTCGGCAGCGCGACGATCAGGATCGTGTTGTCCAGGCTGACCCCGAACAGGGCCAGGATCAGGACACCGAGGACGAGCCACCGGCGGGGATTGCGGCTGATGGCGAGGGGTTCGGACATCGTCGGCGAGGCTCCGTGCTGGTACACCGTACTGGTGAGTCGTACACTGTTCGAGTGACAGACCGAACCCTAACTCGTACACTGTACGAGTGTCAAGGCCCGACCGAGTGAATGACCCACGATCGCCTGCCCGCGCCAAGCGGCCCGACCGGCCGGCGGATGAGCGAACCCTGCCGTGGTGGCCGGCCGAACGGCCGGCCGTGGGCGATCGCGAGCCGCTGACGCGCGACCGGATCGTCCAGGCCGCCCTGGCCCTCGTCGATCGCGACGGCCTCGACGCCCTGTCCATGCGCAACCTTGGCGAGGAGCTGGGTGCCGGGACCACGAGCGTCTATTGGCACGTCGCCAACAAGGACCAGCTGCTCGACCTGTTGATGGACGAGATCATGGGTGAGGCCGCCGCCGCGATCCGGCCGATGGACGACTGGCGGTCCCTCCTGCACGAGCACGCCTGGGTCCTGCGCCGCGTGCTGACCCGACATCGTCATGCCGTCTCGATCTTCGGGGCCCGAGCACCGATCGGCCCGAAGGCCCTGGGCGGGTTCGAGCGACTCCTCGAGCGACTCCTCGAGGCTGGCTTCGACCAGCGGGATGCGCTCCTCGTCGGCAATACCGTCATCAACTTCGCAGCGGGATGGGCGGTCTTCGAGTGCCGGGCCGCCGCTGGCCCGGTGGCCGATGCGGGTCAGACGCCCGAGGAGCTCGACCAGGCCGTCATGGAGCTCATGCGCACGGAGCTCCCCCACGAGGTCTTCCCGGCGCTGGCCAGCGTGTCCGCGGCGGTGGGTGTCATCACCTGGGACGAGCAGTTCGAATATGCGCTCGAGCGCCTGCTCGATGGGATCGGCCTCGTCTCCCGCGGCGCTGGACCGACAGGGTAACGCTCGGCAGGTCCCGGACAACGAACGACCCGGGCCCTTGCGGACCCGGGTCGTCGATCGCCTTTGTCGTCGGGGTCAGCCGGCGGCGGGCGGAGCCGGCGGAGCGGGCGGGGTCGTGTTCCCGGCAGCCATCGCCTGGGCGGCGGCCACGTTGGCGGCCTGCGCCTTCTCGACGGCGGCGCGCTGCTCCGGCGTGAGGAGGCTCATCTCATGCTTCATGAACTGGTCCCGAACGCCCGGGTAGTTCAGGTACATGAAGATGGCCACCGCGATGAACATCACGGGGAATTCCTGTTCGAACGTCGACGTGCCGATGATCGCGAAGAAGCTGAAGATCATCGTGAACAGGCTGATGTAGATGCCGAAGCTCCACGCGTAGGCCCGCATCTCGAACAGGCCCTTGGCCACCCAGAACCAGATGGCGGCGATCAGCAGCGCCCACAGGGCCTGACCCCACTGCGGGTTCGTGAACGTCACGTCCTGGCCGACGACCGTGACCTTGACCAACCCCAGAAAGAATGCCGTCCGCCAGATCTCGTAGAGCCCGGCGACGCCGGCCAGGATGGCCAGGATCGAGACTCCGATAGGTCGATGCATGTAGTGCGTGCCTCCCTCAGATGGTGTCCCTCGTGACCGAGGGACGCTTCGACCGGGAAGCATAGCGCGCCTGTCTACCCGCACAAGACCAGGATCGCCCGTGAAAACCGGTCCGGATGGCCCGACGTATCGAGTCGCAGGAGGAACCCGACCCATGCCGAACCAGACTCGTCGCGTCGCCCGGATCCTGCTCATCCCGTCCACCCTGCTGCTGGTCGCCGCCTGTTCCGGCTATGGGACAGCCGCCGGCGGGGCGGGTGGCTCACCCACCTCGGCATCGCCGGTTGCAGCCGCGTCGGCGAGCAGCGCCGGTCGCGGGTCGGACTACGACTACGGCAGCGGGGCGAGCCCATCGGCGGGCGGGGCATCGGCGGCGGCCGGGCTCCAGGTCGGGACCGGCAGCGGGACCCTTGGGACATACCTGACCGGTGTGAACGGCATGACCCTCTATACCTTCAAGAAGGACTCCGCGAACACGAGCGTCTGCACCGACACCTGCGCCGGGAATTGGCCGCCGCTCACGGTCGCCGCGGGCGTCACGCCGACGGCGGGATCCGGGGTCACCGGCGCGTTCACGACATTCACCCGGGCCGACGGCACGCTCCAGGTGGCCTACGGCGGTAAGCCGCTGTACTACTTCGCGAACGACACCTCGGCCGGCGACACGAACGGCCAGGGCATCGGCGGCTTCTGGTTCATCGCTCAGCCGTAGCTGGTGGCTCGAGCCGCTCGCCCGCCCGGACCGGGACGGTCAGGCGGTTCGAGGGCGGCGCCAGCGGACAGCTCCACTTCGGGTCGTACGTGCACGACGGGTGGTAGGCGTAGTTGAAGTCGACGATCAACCGTCCGTCGGTGCCGCCGAGATCGGCACCCTTGACCGTGTCGAGGAGATACCGGCCGGCACCGTAGGTCTCGGTGCCGTTCGTGGCGTCGCGGAACGGGATGAAGACGCCGCCCCCGTAGACCGAGACCCAGAAGACGTCGAGTGACCCGACCGGCAGGGTGATCCGCCCGAACCGGTCGAGCGGATACGCGTCGCCGGTGCCGCTGATCGACGCGATGCCGACCGGCGGCATCGGTTCCACCTCGACCTCGAAGCGCAGAGCGGGGTCGTACGCCCAGTAGCGCAGGCCCGAGAAGGTCGCCCGTTCCGCGGGAAGGATCGGCGTGTCCGGATGACCCGTGAACAGCCCGTCCTTTGCGGCGCGGAACCGCGTCAGGGTGCCCTCGGGATCCTCGGCGACCGTGGACCGGACGTCCGCGTACATCGCGAAGACCGTCCGGCGCCAATCGAGGAGGGTCAGCGACACGTCATCACCTCGAACCCTCGCCGGCCGCCGCGGACGCGGGTCCCGGCGGCATGGCGACACGAGCGCGCCGACGCGCGACGACGCGGATCACGGCCATCGTGGCCAGGTAGGCCGAGGCGCCGAACACCCCCATCGACAGCATGACGATGAGCCCGGAGGCGATGACATCGGTCACGACATCGCCACTGGTCCCGAGATCGCCGACGACGCCTGCGACGCCCCCGGCGACGGCGAACCCGACGAGCAGGCCGCCCACGCCCCGCCAGCGTCGCGACAGCAGGGCGGCGACGATCGCGACGGGGATCGCCGCGTAGGACACGACGACGAACCGTCCGGTCGAGGGGTCGCCGATCCCGAGCGCGGCGCCGATCGGTTCGGCAAGGGCGAGCGCCAGCACGCCGCCGATCACTCCCACCAGGAACGACTCCCGCTGGTCGATGAGGTCGCTGCGTTCCATCGCCGGGAGCATGGCGTCGACGCGGTCCTGGCGCAAGCACCGGGGCCGAGCACGCGCTGCTGGCCACCACGGGCCGCGTGCTATCGTTGCAGACGCAACTTGATTCCCGCCACTCGCGCGGGACCACCCGCCGCACCCCGCACGCCGAACGCCGCCCGCCACGCCACAACCCGAAGAGGTACCCGTTGAAGGCGCTCGCCCTGACCAGCCCCGACCAGCCCGCCAGCGTCGTGGACCTGCCCGATCCGACGGCCGGCCCGAATGGCGTCCGGATCCGCGTCCACGCCGCGAGCGTCAACGGCTTCGACGTGTTCGAGGCCAACGGCTACCTGCTGGCGATGATGCCGCACGACCTGCCGACGGTCGTCGGCCGGGACTTCGCGGGGACCGTGGACCAGGTCGGGGCGGACCGGACCGATGTCGCCGTCGGCGACGAAGTGTTCGGCTTCATCACGACGATGCCGCCCCTCCAGGTCGGCACGTTCGCCGAGCTGGTCGCCGAGGACGCCCGGCTCGTGATCGTCCGGAAGCCCGCCGGCCTGGCGTCCGCCACCGCGGCCGCGATCCCGCTGGCCGGCTCGACCGCCGTCGCCGCCGTCGACGCGAGCGGCGCCGGACCGGACCGGACCATCCTGGTGATCGGGGCCACGGGTGGCGTCGGTTCGATGGCCGTCCAGCTCGCCGCACAGCGTGGCGCGACCGTCATCGGGACGGCCCGCGAAGGCGACCAGGCCGACTGGATCACGGAGATCGGGGCCGCCGAGACCATCGACTACACGACCGAAGACCTCCTCGAGGCGGTCCGCGCGAGCTATCCGGACGGGGTCGACGGCCTCATCGACGCGGTCAGCCGCGACGAGGCGTTCACGGCCGTGGCTGCCCTCGTCCGCGATGGTGGGCACATCGCGACGACGCTCGGTGCCGGTGACGCCGACGCCCTTGCCGCCCGGGGGATCACCCTCACGAAGGTCCAGGGCACGCCCACCGTCGAACGACTGGCGGCGCTCGCCGAGCAGGTCGTCGCGGGCACGCTTCGGATCCGCATCCAGACGACATTCCCGCTGGATGAGGCGCCAGCCGCCCTGGCGGCGTTCGCGGCCGGGACCAGCGGCAAGATCGTCCTCACGGTCGGCTGAGCCTCGACCGCATAGGATTGGCGTGCATGCACGCCCACATCGTCCTGGCCCATCCCGAGCCGCAGTCCTTCAACGCGCGCCTCGCGGGAATCGCGCGCTCCACGCTGGAGGCCGAGGGTTGGAGCGTCACCTTCTCGGACCTGTACGCGATGGGCTTCGATCCGGCCGAAGGGCCCAAACACTATGGCGACCGCGTCGCGCTCGACCGGTTCGACGCGCAGTCCGAGCAGCGGCACGCGGCGAGCGAGGGCGCCATCCCCGCGGACGTCGCCGCCGAGATCGCCCACCTCGACCGCGCCGACCTCCTGATCCTCCATTACCCGATGTGGTGGCACCTGCCCCCGGCGATGCTCAAGGGCTGGATCGACCGCGTCTTCGTCTACGGCGAGGTGTACGCGAGCAAGAAGCGCTTCGAAGCCGGCCGGTTCGTCGGGAAGCGGGCGATGCTCTCGGTCACGACCGGGACGAGCGCCGACACGTACGCGTTCGATGGCCGCAGCGGCGACATCGAGTTGCTCCTCTGGCCGGTCGATTTCTCGCTCGCCTACGTCGGCTACGACGTACTGGCCCCGTTCGTGGCGTATGGCGTCGAGACCGGCCTGCGCTATTCGGACCCGACCGAGGTCGAGGAGCGCCTCGTGCACATCGAGGCGGACTGGATCCGGACGCTGCGCGCGCTGGATGCGCGGACGGTCCTCCGGTTCAACCGGATGGACGAGTGGGGCGCCGACGGCCGGATCAAGCCGGGCGCCCCGGTCCACTCCCCGTTCATCCGACGCAGGGAGCGCCTCGAACTGGAATAGGGTCCGACGGCCCTCGCCGTGCTAGAAGCGGCGGCGACCCGGCGTCACGGCTGCCCCGACGACCGCGGCCTTGGCGATCGGGGACGGACCGGGGCTGATCGCCGCGCCGACGACGGCGGCCTTGGCGATCGGCGACGGGCCGGGCGTAACGGCCGCGGTGACGACCGCGGCCTTGGCGATGCGAGACGGTCGAAGCGGCATGTCAGGCTCCTTCGGTTTCGAGGGCTTCGTCGGCCTCGATGGCCGCGATGATGGCTTGCACGGGGATCCGCCCGTTTGCGATCAGCTGCCCGCCGGCGTGGCGAACGGCGGACCCGAACTGGGCGGCCCAGAGGTTCTCGAAGACGAGCACGGCGCCGATGCTGCCGGGAGCCATGATCTCGCCGAACTTGAGGACGTCCTCTTCGGCGAGGGTCTCGGCCAGCTCGGCCTCGAGCCGGGCGAAGTCGCCGAGGTCTTCGAGGTCGCCAAGCTCCTGGGCCATGACGGTCCCGTCGGCGCCCTTGCCGACGATGACCAGGTCCATGACCCGGATGATCCCGGCGTCGTGGAGGCGGAGCAGCTCCTCGGCCGCTTCGCCGGTGAAGTTCTGCTCCCCGGCCGGGAACTCGACCACCAGGTAATCGACGGGCCCCAGCTCGTCGAGCGTTCGATCAGTCATGGCCCCTCCAGGGTTGTCGGCCGTCGCTCGGCCACTCCTTCGTCTAGCTCGTCCATTGTCCCACGTCGGGATGCCCGTCAGCCCCCGGTCCGCGCAGGTACGATCGAGAGATGGACCCCTCGCCCACCCTGGGCCCGCGTGGACGCCTCGCCGCGGGCATCGTCGGCTGCCTGTCGCTGCTCGCGATCGGCTGGACCGGGCTGCTCATCCCGTCGCTCATCCGCTCGATCGAATCGACCTTCGGGCAGAGCGACGCCGGGATCGGCGTCCTGTATCTCGCCTATGCGCTCGCCTACACGGCCGGATCGTTCGGGGGTGGCGCGCTCACGGAACGGCTCGGCCGGCGCCTCGTCCTGGGTGGCGCGGTGCTCGTGCACGGCCTCGGGGTGATCTCGCTCGGCCTGGCGCCAACCTGGACGCCGTTCGTGGCCGCAGCCCTCGTCGCCGGCGCCGGCGCGGGCTGCCTGGACGGTGGGTCGAACGGCCTGGTGCTCGACGTCTATCGCGAGGGCCGCGGGCGCGCGATGAACCTCCTGCACGTCTCGTTCAGCGTCGGGGCACTGGCCGCGCCCGTGACGATCGGGGCGCTCGTCGTGAGCGGCGTGCCGTGGCAGACCGTGGCGATCGGCACGGGCGCGGTCGTGTCGCTGCTCGCCATCGCCTATGGCGTCGTGCCGATGCCGAGCGGCCGGCGGGCCGACGCCGCTCCCGGCACGGCTGCGACAAACGGAGCCGGAACAGGCTCGTCCAGCGGTCCGCGCCTGCTGGCCGGGCCGCTATTGCTCCTCGGGATCGCGATCGCGGCGTACGTCGCCTCCGAGGTGGGTGTCTCGAACTGGCTCGTCCGGTTCCTCGAGCCGGCGCCCCTCCAGACCGCGACACTCGCCCTGACCCTGTACTGGGCCGGTCTGACGACCGGACGCCTCATCGCGTCGGCCATCGCGGACCGCTTCGACCACCTGCGCTTCACGACGGTCTGCGCGCTGGCGACGGCCGTGCTCATCGCGACCGCGATCCTGGTCCCGGGGCTGCCGGTCACGATCGCGGCGTTCGCCCTGGCTGGCGTGGCCTCGGGGCCGACCTTCCCGATGATCGTCGCGCTCGGTGGCGAACGCCATCCCGAACGGTCGGCCGCGGTCGGCGGGTCGCTGACCGGCATGGCCATCGTCGGTTCGATCGTCTACCCGCCGGCGATGGGGTTCCTGTCCGTGACGGTCGGCATGACCTTCGCGATGTTCGGCACGGTCGTGCTGGCCCTCGTCTGCGCCGCGGCGCTCACGGCCTACGGCCGGGCCACCGCTCGCGCGACCTGAGCTGGCGTCGTCAGAGCGACCCCGTCCCGGATATGGAACGACCCGCCTGGCCGGGTGGGCCCGCGGGTCGTCCTGGAGCGACCGAGCACCAGCCCGGTCGCTGTGTCACGCCCGCTCGGTGAACCAGATCCTCGGGGCGCCCGCCACGCCGGCGTCATGCATCGCGGCGCGCAGCTCCGGGCTGGCGCCGAACGCCTGGGCCGCTTCGAGGGACGCGAACTCATGCCGGACGGTCACGTCGTTCGGGTCGCTGCTCTCCTGATAGACGGCGTCATCCTGCACGCCCAGGGCCCGCGCGGTGGGGCTGAAGGCGTCGTAGACCTGACGCCACTTCGCGTAGTCGGCGACGTTGTGACGGACGAAGAGCGTGGTCATCGCGGTACCTCGGGTATCTCGCCCTCGGCTCGCACATCGGGCCGTCGGTGCTTCGGTGTGGATGCTGCCATGGCATTATCTGACATGTCAAGTACTGTAGCACCAGAAGTTGCGATGTCATCTGCATTGTCGTATCGTGCCGCCATGACCGACGACGAGGACCCCACCCGACCGACGGCCCTGTGGAACGAGGCATGGCGAGGCGTGCTGTTCGCCACGTTCCGGACGCTGCAGATCGCCGAACCAGAGCTCGTCGAGGGCGCCGGGTTTCCGCTGACCTGGCTCGATGTCCTCGCCCAGCTCTACGACGCTCCGGAGCACGGCCTTCGGATGCAGGAGCTCGAGCAACGATCGCTCTTCACCCGGAGCGGCCTGACGCGCCTCGTCGATCGGATCGAGGCCGCCGGGCTCGTCCGCCGCGAGCCCGTTCCCGGCGATCGAAGGGGCGTGAGAGTCATCCTGACGGCCGAGGGCCGGCAACGGCACGATGCCGCATTCGCGGATCACCTGAAGGTGATCGAGCGCGAATTCGGCCGCCGATTGACGCCTGCGCAGCAGCAGGCGGTGGCTGAAGCGCTGTCGACGTTCTGGCACGACGATCCCGAGGTTCAAGGACGGTAACCTCGAACTGGCGGGCCAGCGTCACATGCGGGTCGGTGATGGCAAGGCGCTCTGGCGCTCTGCAGGAGGTCAGCTCACCGCGACCAGGTCGCCCACGAGACTCGCTCCCCATCCCGAGGCCCGTTCGACTTCTCCGGACACAAGGCGGTTGTCCTTGACCAAGAAGCTCTCGGGCTTCGCGACGAGCGAGTATCCGTGGCGTCTCAGCTCCTTCGCGATCCTGCCCGACGCCCGGCCGGTGAACAGAGCAGGTCCGTCCGTTCGAGTGTCGAAGGCGGCGGCTCGTGTGTCCGTCGCCTTGCCAAGCGACGCGAGCCACTCGCGGATCCCATCGCCATCGGCATCGGGATCGAGCGTGAGTCCGCTGTCGGGCTTCGTCGCCGCGTCCGACGCGCCATTTCGCGAGCTCGGTCGAGACATCCCGTGGATGTGCGTCGGACCGCCGACGATCAGGAGTTCGGCCCACGACACCATGTCGCCGGACGCCTGACGGACCGGCACCACGCGGACCTCTCCGTGGGGTCGGAGGCCGACCGCGATGCCTTCGGCGATCTGGTGGGTGTTGCCGTACATGGACTCGTAGACGACCAATGTGCGCATCGGGCATCTCCTTTCTGGTACGCGTCAAGCGTGGGCGGGCGCCCACGAGGCGACAAGGGCCGAAGGTCCCTATGCCGGAGTCGGTCGAGCAGGTGTCGTCGGTGTACGCTCGACGGACCGAACGAGGACTTGACGTGACCCATCCCGCGATCGATCCGACCATCCCGCCCAGCGGCCCCGGCTGCGTCGAATGTCTCGCCACCGACGACGGCTGGTGGTTCCACCTTCGGCGCTGCGCGCAGTGCGGTCACATCGGCTGCTGCGACTCCTCGCCGTCCCAGCACGCGAGCCGCCACGCCGCCGAAGCGGGCCACCCGGTGGCGACGAGCTTCGAGCCGGGCGAGGACTGGTTCTGGGACTACGCTGCGGAAGACGAGGTCGAACCGGCCGATCTCATGCCGCCACTCGCCCACCCGCTCGACCAGCCGACGCCGGGACCGGCGGGCCGCGTCCCGGACGACTGGGAAGAGCGGCTGCACTAGGCCCGCCGCATGCACGAGGGAGCCTGGATCGAGGTCGTGCCCGCGACGATCGAACGCTGGGCTGATGTCGACACGTTGCTCGGTGGCGACGGCGATGCGGGCTGCTGGTGCCAGGCCTGGCGTGGCACGGACCCGGCCCGGAAGGCCCTCGGCCTCTCCCGACCGGAGATCCTGCGCGACGAGCTGGCGAACGACGTGCCTCCACCCGGCTTCCTGGCGTACCTCGATGGGGTCGTGGTCGGTTGGGCCGGCGTCAGCGTCCGGACGACGACCCCTCGGCTGGTGCACTCGCACACGATCCCGGCCGTGGACGACTTGCCGGTCTGGGCGATCGGCTGCCTGCGGGTTCGCGTCGGCTACCGTCGCCGCGGGATCGCTCGCGCGCTCCTGGACGGCGTCGTCGCGGCGGCCAGGGATGCCGGTGCCCCGGGTGTCGAGGCATACCCGATCGATCCGGAGGGTCGGCGCGTCGATGGCGGATTCGCGTTCGTGGGCATCGCCTCCACGTTCGACCGGGCCGGGTTCACCCGGGTCATGGAGACCGGCGCCCGGTCCGCCGGTCTGCCGCGGGTCCTGGTGCGCCGGATGTTCTAGGCAGATCGAGTCCATCCCCAGAGTCGGGTCAGACCATGCGGTGAGAAAGGCACTTGCATCCCCTTCGGACTATACGTATACTCGTATGTATAGCCTGACCGATCGAAGGGAGTTACGATGTCGCCGTGCCGAACAAGACCATCTACGTCTCCGATGGAGACCTATCCATCTACCAGCGCGCACAGGACCTCGCCGGCGGCAATCTCTCCGCGGCGATCTCCTCGGCCCTCCGTCGATACGTCGATGTCGAGGAAGGTCGGCGCGAGGGCTACGACGAGATCGTCGTCCGCGTGGGCCTGGGACCCAAGCCCGGTCGCAAGGTCCGGTTCACCGGTGTCCTTCTCGGCGAATGGGTCGATACGACACCCAGCCGGGTCGATGCCTACCGGGTCTACCGCGGGCGCAAGGGCAAGTTCGTCATCCACATCGAACGGAGTCCTGACTTCTCGATGCTGGATGCCGAGGGCAAGCCGGCAGGCTGGCGAGGCTATCTGGGCATCGGCGCGATCAGCTACGGGAACATCCCCGGCGAGTCGACCCTCGAAGTCGTCGAGACACTCGATGACGTTCGTGAGCGGATCCCCAAGCCGTTGTACGACCGGATCGCCG
>Ga0302321_100003581_pt1 | contig 13329 bp, 9 predicted proteins | sample Fen_T0_1_FD_202505 | JGI IMG/M metagenome (GOLD analysis project Ga0302321, IMG submission 202505) | Peat permafrost microbial communities from Stordalen Mire near Abisko, Sweden - Fen_T0_1 | ecosystem: Environmental > Terrestrial > Soil > Wetlands > Permafrost | place: Sweden: Abisko...
CAATATTCTTCATTGTATTTCTTATCAGCTTTTTCTTATAATCTTCCCCCTCTTTATAAACTATTTCCACATAGTTGTCTGCCGACTTTATAAAGGCAACTTCTGAGATATGCAGGGTTAAATTCTCTGAACTGTTCTCAGAGATAAACTCTATAGTTTTATTGAGGATATCTTCTTCATACTTTTCTATCTGTTTTTGTATGATTTTTCTCTCAACAATAAGCAGCTCATTCTGCTGTTTAAGTGCTTTAATCATATCGAAAATACCTAGGATTAGGGGAGGAACCATACAAATAAGAACTACCTTAACTGTGATAAAAAAAGTAATGGAAACCTGTCCTACATATCGGAGATAGAATACAAAAGCAACTGAACTTAAAGTCAGGATGATAAAACCGGCGAATGCTGGAGGCAGAAAAGGCACATTAAGGTCCTCATTACTTTTTATAAAAATCCATGGAATTGTAATTCTTACAAGAACCATCAACATGAAGACAATAGTTCCCAATCCGCCTACAAAAAGCAAGGTGTTATTAATGTCAAATCCGGTAAATGGAAATGGCTGAAAAAAAAGGACAAACAGAAATAGCCCAAAACTTATACTCAGCAAAAGGCCAAGTTCTTCCTTTAAATCATCTATCAATTGGTCAATTTTTATTCTCACAAACAATTAGGTTTTAGTATCTGGATAATATATTATATTGAAAAAAGTTCAAAATATGATTGATTATTTTGAGAAGGTCTAATGTTAAGATCATTTAATTCATAGCAATAAACAAAGTTAATCCATATCACAAATATTGATAAATTTGTGAATAAGTATTTGTTAAAAATTTAATAGCAGGCGTCAAAATCTGAAAATCTACAATAATTTACATGTGATGAATCTAAAAACAATACTTCGAATAACTTCTGTATTTATTCTTGTATTCTTCCATTTCAGCATGGTCTCAGGTCAACAGCAAAAGAGCTGGCAGGCCGATAATGCCATAACTGAAAAGCTGACTAAAGCCGGATCCGGTTTTAACTACTATGAAGAAAAAGTTCCTGCATACACTCTGCCAGATATTTTAACTTCGGAACAGGGAGTGAAAATTGTATCGGCTGACCTTTGGAATAATGTCCGGCGACCAGAGATAATAGAGCAATTCAGGAAAAACGTTTTTGGCAGAGTTCCAACAACTCAATATCAGGAAAAGTTTAAAATGGCAAGTCTGGATACTCATGCCTTAGATGGAACTGCAACGCAAAGAGAGATAGAAATTAAAATTGATGCAGATGGGAAATCACTGAGTTTTCACCTCGTTCTGACTACTCCAAACAATGGAGGACATGGTGTTCCGGTATTTCTTCTGATCGATCCCTGGTTCACTGAAAATAATACACCTAAATGGAAGGCAAATGATGAGTATTGGCCCGTAAAAGATGCAATTAAACGTGGGTACGGTATGGCTGTCTTCAATGCTGCTGAACTCGACCCTGATAATTTTGACAATTTCAGGAATGGGATTCATGAGGTTCTTGACATATATCCGCGTCCTGATGATGCATGGGGCACACTAGCTGCATGGGCCTGGGGTGCCAGCCGTTGTATGGACTACCTTGTAACTGATAAGAATGTTGCACACGATAAGGTTGCTATAGTAGGGCATTCGCGTGCCGGCAAAACAGCATTATGGGCTGGCGCAGAGGATACACGTTTTGCAATGGTTGTTTCAAATGAATCAGGTGCCGGTGGTGCTGCACTGGCGCGAAGACGTTATGGAGAAACAGTAGCGAGACTTAATTCAGCTTTTCCACACTGGTATTGCTCGAATTATAACAAATTCAGTAATAATGAAGATGCATTACCGGTTGACATGCACATGTTGATGGCTCTTACAGCCCCGAGAGCGCTTTACGTAGATTGCGCTGACGAAGATCTGTGGGGCGATCCACATGGTTCATATCTGTCTCTTTTTTATTCTCTGCCTGTTTTTAAACTTTTAGGAATGAATTCAGATCTATCCGAAAATATGCCGCCACTCAATAAACAGGTGATAAGTGGGAGAGTAGGCTTCCATATACGGGATGGTGCGCATAACCTTCTTCTAAGAGACTGGAACCAGTTCATGGATTTTGCGGATCTGGTTCTGAAATAATTTGAATTATTGCAGAGACGCCCAACTTGGGCGTCTCAAATCACACACACACACACACAATTTGCAGGGTGTTAGGTTGCAGAGACACCCAGCCTGAGCGTCTCAAATTTAAAAATCAGAGTTTTTCTTCAACGAATTCGGCGTTGATTGAATTATGTTCTGCGAATCTGAGAATTTCGTCTTTGATCTTTTCATTTGTTTCCTGATAAGTAGCTCCGAACCGGAGAAGTATTTTTTTTTCTGATTTCAGAAAAAAGATAAGATTAAAGGGATACAATTCAATTTTCTGAATGTCTCCTTTTTTTATCTCCAGGGCAGGAAGAAGAATAGTTTTCTTTAGCCGTATGTTATCACCACTAATCTCAATAAACCTTGCAGCCCGTCCTAATCCCGACCAGATCTGGTAGAAACCAAATCCTGTAAGAAATATTATTGTAATCCATAAAGTTCTGTCAGCTTTCAATGATCTTAAATTAAAAAACAACCAGTAAGCTGCAATTGCAAAACAAACAATGCCAAAGACTACCTGTGTAATTTTCACCAGCTTATTATTATCAGTAGAACTGAGAGAATAATATTTTTTTTCCATTTGTTATTTTCCGGCAATTTATTCCTTTTTAATAAGAATCCAAAATGCTTAATCTTTATCAGCTTTCAGTTACAATTAAGACTGATAAGAATGTAAAAATGAATTTGAAAAAAATATTTAGTTTCGTTATGTTCCAAATAATATTTATTTAAATTTGTTATGAAATAAAACGAAACAATAAATTTCCAAAATGAGTTCGTGTGTAGATCGGCGGACAGTAATTCTCAGACAGCTCGAGAAGAATGATCAGGTCAATGTTCTTGAACTCAGCCGTCAATTCCATGTCAGTGAAGTCACTATTAGAAAAGATCTGAAACATTTTGAAAAGAAGAACATACTCATCAGGTCACGTGGTGGAGCAATGAAGCAGAGTCTGGTAAATATTGATCTCTCAATATATGACCGTCGACGGCAAAATATTAAGCTTAAGGAAGCCATTGGAGCTGCTGCAGCTCACCAGATTATTAATGGTGAAACCATATTACTGGATACTGGTACCACCATTATGGAGCTGGTTAAACATTTGCCTAAAAAGATTGAGATCACTGTAATAACCAATTCTGTTGATATAACATTCAGATTATCGGATTATCCTCATATAAGGGTGATCATGCCGGGCGGGATTCTTAGAAGAAATTCTCTTGCTCTGGTGGGTGAACAGGCAGCCGAATCATTAAGAAAATTTTATTGTGATAAGTATTTTCTCAGTGCCGATGGAGTTGATATTGAAAAAGGTATGATGACCACTAATATTGAAGAAGCTTCGCTTGCAAGGATAAATATTAAGAACTCCAATAAGGTATATGCACTTATTGATTCATCCAAATTTCTTAGCAGGGGAATTACTGCTATTGCTCCTCTTAAAGATATTGATACATTAATTACTGACAGTGGAATATCATCATCTGTTCTTAATGATATCAGGGCACTCGGAGTCAATGTTATTGTTGTATAAGAAACTGACATTTTGATATAAAAAGCTTATGAAACGTAGTTATTATCTTGTGGTTCTGATTTTCTTAATCTTTTTTGCGATATCGTTCTTAACTAATATTCTTGGTTCAATTAATCCAAATGTCAGCGATAGCTTCTCCCTTAATGGAACGATGACCGGATTGTTGCCATTTTCGTTTTTCATTGCTTATGCACTGATGTCAATTCCTTCCGGTATGATTGTTCAAAAATACAATGAAAAGAAAAGTTTGATATTAGCATGGATTCTTGCATTTTGCGGGGCACTTTTATTTTCACTTTTCCCGGTATTCCCTGTGTTCCTCGGCTCTTTATTTTTAATAGGTTGTGGTATGGCACTGTTGCAGGTTGCTTTATTCCCACTGCTCAGAGTAACAGGCGGAGAAGAACACTTTGCATTTAATAATCTCATTGTCCAGCTGGTCTTCGGCGTTGCCTCTTTCCTAAGTCCATTTGTATATTCTTACCTTGTAACAAATCTAAGCGGACAACAGGCTATTAAAGGCGTTTTTATACATTTCATGGCATTTATTACACCTCATACATTACCCTGGGTTTCAATTTACTGGATATTTGCTTTTATTAGTTTGATAATGATTATAATAGTCCTGCTGGTGCGCTTTCCTAAGGTCATCAGAAAAGAGGATGAAATTGTAGGAGCTTGGGAAACACATGTTGAACTATTCAAACAAAAGACTGTTATACTGTTTTTCCTTGGCATCTTTTCATATGTAGGTATGGAACAGGGAATTGCAAATTGGATTTCAGAGTTTTTGCGTACATACCATGGTTTCAGACCTGAATCAGAAGGAGCTGCAACTGTGGGTTTATTCTGGGGAATGATGACTGTCGGTTGTGTCCTTGGACTGGTATTATTAAAGATCCTCGACAGTAAAATTGTTTTACGCATTTTCTCAGCCACATCATTTATTGTTTTGACATTAACTCTTTTTGGAAATGCAAGGATGGCTTTATTTGGTTTTCCGGCGCTGGGTTTCTGTCTCTCGGTAATGTATGGCATAATTTTTTCACTGGCACTAAACAGTGTAACAAAATATCATGGATCATTTGCAGGCATCTTATGCACTGCTATTGCCGGTGGCGCTCTATTCTCATTACTCATAGGAAAATTGAAAGATGTTATAGGATTGCAGGCCGGAATGATGATTTTGTATTTACCTTTATTCTATATTCTGAGTTTAAGCTTCTGGGCAAAACCAATAGTTCAGAATGCCACAATAAGAAAAAAAATCACTAATTAATTTTAAATTTTAAAATCATGAAAAAAAATTCAATTGAAAGTCAAAGGACTCCTTCAGGGAGCTTCCCGGGCAGGGTTTTATTGTTAAGCCTGATAGTATGTTTATTTGTTCTTATGACAAAAACCTTATCAGCAGGAATTCCAGAATCAACTAAGTGGCGTCAATTATTTAACGGGAAGGATCTGACAGGATGGAAACAGGCCGGACCAGGTTCTCACTATGTAGAAGATGGTTTTATTAAATCAAAGGGAGGTATGGGGCTATTATACTGGACTGGCGAGAAATTTGGAAATTGTGTTATTCGGGTTGTATTCAGAATGAGAGATGAAAACAGCAATTCCGGCGTTTTTATCAGAATCCCTTCAGTCCCAACCGAAGATAACATGATGCCAGTGAATACAGGTTACGAAGTTCAGATTGACAATAAACCAGAACTCTCGGGTGAAGATGATTATCATTATACAGGAATGTTATATTCACTAACCAAGCCATTGGCTAAAACAGGAAAACCAGGACCGGAATGGAATACGATGGAGATTACTCTTGATGGCCCAAAAACAATCGTTTTTCTGAATGGAGTTAAAGTTGCCGATTTCAAAGAAGGTGATCCTGTTCCTGCTAAAAAATTCGATTTTGAACCCAACAGGGGTCCTCGTCCTGAATCTGGTTATATTGGTATTCAGAATCATAGCGATGCTGATGTAGTATTTTTTAAAGAAGTTTCTGTTAAACCTTTGCAGAAGGCAGTAAAATGATTCTTGACAGAGTGTTATTTAACATTATGACACATTAATATGAAAACCATAAATAATAAAGCCAGGGGATCGAATTATCTCTCCAGGAGAAATTTTGTTAAAACGGCTGCTTCAGGAGCAGCCGCATTAACAATTCTTCCGAATTTCACTGTTAGTGGTCTTGGACATGTTGCCCCAAGTGACAAATTGCTTATTGCAGCAGTTGGATGTGGTGGTGAAGCTGCAGATGACATACGGCACTATTCAATAGCGCCAAAGAAAAATGCTGAGATAGCTTTTCTCTGCGACGTTGATGACAGACCGGCAGCAGAGAGAAGAAAGCAGTTTCCAAAAGCTGGTTTTTATCACGACTGGCGTGAAATGTTCGATAAGGAGAGCAAAAACTTTGATGCTGTTTCAGTAGCTATTCCCGACCATAATCATGCAATTGTTGGTCTGAGTGCCATGCAGCTGAAAAAACACCTCTATCTTCAGAAACCACTTACTCACGATATTTATGAGGCAAGGATTCTGACACAGGCTTCCGAGAAGTATAAAGTCGTAACACAAATGGGAGATCAGGGAGCTTCATGCGATGGTATGCGTACTTTGAGAGAGTGGATAGAAGCCGATGTATTAGGTCAGATTGAAAAAGTCTTTTGCTGGACAGACAGGCCTGTATGGCCACAGGGAATTCCATGGCCAACAAATACTCCACCTGTTCCAAAAGAACTTAACTGGGATCTTTGGCTCGGAACTGCCCAGGAGACTAACTATATTGATAATCTAGTTCCTTTCAACTGGCGCGGCTGGTGGCGATTTGGAACAGGTGCTCTGGGCGATATGGGTTGTCATATCATCGGGCCTCCGTTTAAATTATTGAATCTGGGTTATCCAACTGAAGTCACCTGCAGCGCAAGTACTGTCTATAATGGAATTTTCAAAGAAGGGCTTTATCCTGACAGCGGACCTGTTTCAAGTTCTATTAGGTTCAGGTATAAGCTGAAAAACGGGAAAGATCTTGATCTATACTGGATGGATGGCGGAATCACCCCGGAACGTCCAAATGAGATAGATCCCGATGTGAATATGAATGAAATATTATGTGATTATCCTCTCGGGCTAAACGATTATGAAGGAGGAACACTGTTTATTGGTACAAAGGGTAAGGCAGCCTGTGGATGGGGTGGACGTAATCCTGTTTTATTACCGCTTTCAAGAAACAAGGAGGTTAATGTTCCTAAAAAATATCCTCGTATTACAGGTGATATGGACGGTCACTGGTGGCAATGGATTGATACTTGTATCGCCGGCTATGGAAATGGGGAAGTCGACTCACCTTTTGTAGGATATGCCGGACCTTTGACTGAGACGGTTCTAATGGGGAACCTGATTTTACGAAGTTTTAATCTTCGTGAGAAAATAAGCAGAAAAGATCCTGTTTATGGTAATATGGAAGGTTATGAATTCCCCGGAAGGTATATAAATTATAAATGGGATGGTGAAAATATGAGAATTACCAATTTCGAAAAAGCCAACCAGTTTGTAAAGCGTGAATACAGAAAAGGGTGGGGTGAGATAAAACTCTAAAGAATTTACTGAGCAATTTATGGACTAAAGTCCGTAAACGATGAATAATCAATGAGACTGTCTTAAAAGTCATTTTGTTGATTATGAAACCCCTCCCTTCCCGATAGCTATCGGGACCTCCCCTTAAACGAATAAAGGGAGGGTACAAATTATTGTGACTAGGTTAATTTCCCCCCTTCCCTTACTGTTTAAGGGAAGGGGACGGGGGAAGGGTTAAGTAAAATAAAAAGTGCAAGAACAGTACTTTTGAGACAACCTCATTAAAGGACCATTAAATCGGGCTTTAGCCTAAAATTAACTTTCAATGAAACAAATAATTTACAGCGATTACAATGAATTATCAGTTAAAACTGCAGAGCAGATTGCAGCTATAATTCAAAAGAAACCGGATGCTTTACTCTGTTTCCCTGCCGGTGAAACATCGGTAGGTACTTTTAAACATCTTATCGAACTCAATAAAGAAGGAAAACTAAGCTTTAAAAAATGTAAGATTGTTGGTCTTGACGAATGGGCAAATGTGGGAGCAATGAAAAGTGAAAATTGTTTTTCATTTCTTAGAAAACATTTTTTTGATCATATAGATTATTCAGCAGAAAACCTGTGTTTCTTCGATGGGGAATCTTCAGATCTAAAAAAAGAATGCACAAAGACTGATGCTTTTATAAAGAAAAATGGACCGATTGATTTGATGTTACTCGGAGCCGGAATGAATGGTCATCTTGGACTTAATGAACCAGGAACTTCATTTGATCTTTATTCTCATATTGTGAATCTCGATGATACAACTAAAACTGTTGGACAAAAATACTTCTCTGGAAAAGTAAACCTTTCAGCAGGCATTACCCTTGGAGTTAAATATATTATGGAAGCAAAGACAGTGATTTTACAATTAAATGGAAACAGAAAAGCTGAAGTTGTAAAACGGCTTATTGAAAGTGAAGTTAATCCTGCTTTTCCTGCTTCAGCATTGAAGGCTCATCCAGATTCTTTTTTGCTTCTCGACATAGAAGCTGCTAAATACATTTAAATAAGTTGATGTGAATAAACATATACTTGATGCTATTCCGGAAATAGTATCTAATCTCAGAGATAATTCAAAATCTGTAAAAACTGCTTTTCTTGGATTTGATGCCTGTATAGATAACATTGTCCGGGTTGTAAAAGATAGAAGTGAAAATGATGGTACGAATTTTTTCTCTGACAGTAACCAGTTCGGTAAGTTTCTTCTGGATCTTGATAATAAAAGCTGCGGGCTTGAATTACAAACTAAATTATCCAAGATTGGCGGCAATATGGTAATAACGGGAAATGCACTTGGAAATCTTGGCGTTGGAGTAGAGTGTTTAGGAACATTTGGACTTCCTGAAATATTGCCGGTTTTCCGAACTATGTCTCCAAACTGTTTTCTCTATACAATAGGAGAGACAATTACAGCAACCGCACTGGAATTTAATAACTCAAAAGTCATAATGTTTGATCCCGGACCATATAATAATCTTACATGGGATGGTATTAAAGATCGTTTCGGCACAGACAGAATCAGGGAGTTGATCTCAGGCAAACAATTGATTTCATTTGTAAACTGGAGCGAAATTGAGAATTCATCCCAGATTTGGGAGGGATTTCTTAATGAAATTTTGCCAGCTATTGGAAAAACAGATGCAAAACCACATTTTTTCACCGATTTCTCCGATTGTTCCCGCAAATCAAAAAAGGAAATACAATTTGCACTTGATTTATTAGGCAGATTCAGAAATTATTTCAGTGTTCATATAAGCCTTAATCAGAATGAGGCAGCTTTGATTGCCGGTGCTTTAGATATTCATACTTATCTTTCGGATGAGGAATTTGTAAGGGAACTATTCTATATGATAAATTCTGATGTGCTGGTCATTCACAGGACAAATGATGCTCTTGCATATGATGGTATATCATACACGAAATGTGAAACATTCTTTTGCAAAGAACCAAAATTACTTACAGGAGGAGGGGATAATTTCAATGCAGGTTTTTGTTATTCACTCTTTCATTATTTTGATCTCTTCCAATCACTATTAGTAGCAAACGCTGTTTCCGGGTCATATGTAAAGACCGGAGAAAGTCCAAATGTGGAAACTCTTATAAACTTTCTTGAACTGGAATTGAAATAAGTTGAAATAATTTGATATAAGTTGAAATAAGTTGATATAGATTGAACTGTATTGAAATTTATTGAATTAAGTTCTCTTAATGTTCAGATATTTCTATTTAAAATCCAACATTTACCCCAAATGTGATCGATCTGCTCCTCGGCCAGGTATTCATTCTGTCGACCCCGGGAACCAGAGGATTATTATATGTTCCCAGATCCAGCGAGCTGTCGGCGTATCGTGGGTTTGGGTCGGCACCTTTATAATTAGTGATATAGAATATATTGTTACCGGCAAGATACAGCCTTATTTTATTGAATCGTGAACTTTGAGCCAGATCAAAAGTATACCCTAAGCTTAGATTATCCAGAGAGATAAAAGAGGCATTTTCAACATCCAGATCGGTTAATGTGCCTGAGAAAGCATTAAGAAGCTTTCCGGAATAAGAATTTCTCATTGAAGATGCCGTATTAGGAAGATTGTAAGATGATATCATATAAGGTACCTCATAAAGAGCACGATATGAATTTATGAGATCATATCCAAATACCCCGCGAAAATATGCATCCAGATCCCAGTTTTTGAACGAGATCTTATTCCCAAAACCAATTATAAATTTTGGTAATCCATTTCCAACTACCTGTCTGTCTGCCTGATCAATTAATCCATTTTTGTTAACATCAACGAAAGTAAGATTTCCGTTTGCATCAATGCTTTTAAAAACCAGGGTTAGTAACTGGCCTATCGGTTTACCTTCCTCAATTCGCACAAGCGGCACCTGATTTTGTCCTGGTGAACCCATTATACCCAGATCCTGCTTATTTCCGTAAGTTCCTGATAGTGATACAAGAGTATTCTCAAGATTGTAGAAGGGTGTGAAATTTATACTGTACAAAAAATCTGATTTTTGAATGACATTTAAGTTAACTGACAATTCCAGTCCACTGTTACTGAGTTTGCCTATATTCATTAATGCAGAACCATAGATATTTGGTGGAACAGGTAACTGAACCTGAACTATGAGGTCTTTTGTCGTGCTCTTAAAATAATCGAACGATCCATACAGTCTTGAGTCAAAAAGTGAAAAATCAATTCCTGCATCAAGAACTCCTTTTTTTTCAGATCTTAAATCCGGGTAAATATTTATCACGACTGGGAGATTACCTGTAATACCGTAATCTATTCGTAGTTTCAGGTTATTAATAGCTTCATTATTCAAATGCTTTGAAATATCTACTCCTAAACCAAGGGACGGGAACAAATTCCATTTATTTTTAGTTCCCAACAATGATGATCCTTCATATCTAATATTTCCTGACAGGAAGAACATATTATGCATATTAAGATTTATACATCCAAAATAGGCAATATAGTTTTTTGAATTATTGTAGTCAGTTTTGTTATGCATAATGGCATCGCCAAGATTATTGCTTGAATAATTGTCGGTTGGAAAATTCGCACCCTCTGAATAATAGCCGTCATTTTTAAATTCCTGATTTGAATATCCCCCCAAGACAGCTAAACTTATTTCCGATGTAAAGCTTTTTTTATAACTAAGGGTCGACTCAATAAGTGTGGATACAGTGTTATCCTCTTGTTTTGAGGCATATCCGTTCCTGTTCAGCCCAATCCAATAATCGTTTTTTCCATAAAACAGGCCATCGGTATTTTGGCCGGTCTGGAAGGAATATAAAGCGTTAAGCTTTAGCCCCTTGGCGATCTCATAATTGGCATTTACTGAAACATTCAGAATCCTTTTTTTACCTTCATTTTTATTTAACTCTTCAATAGCAACGGGGTTATAATAATTAAATAAACTTTGCTGAAAATATCCTCCATAATTTGCATAGGCCGGGTTATTGCTTTTTACAGGAGACGTCGGATTGTAGATGGAAGCATAAGAGAATGCCTCTTCAAAACCATATTTTGAGTTTCTTTCAGTCGCACCTGCATTCAGATCCAAATTAAGTTTACCTTTTAATGCCTTTTGATTGAAATTAATCCTGCCGTTAAGTTGTGAATATCCGGTATTAATCATAATACCTTCCCCATTCCTGAAATTGAATGAAGCTCTGAAAGACGTCTTTTCATTTCCTCCTGACAAAGCAACATTTTGAACGATTGAGAAAGCTGTCCTGGATAATTCTTTGGTCCAGTCAGTATTATTATTAAAGTCACTTCCCAAAGAAGTTTCCTTTGATAATGCCCTCCATTCGGTTGCACTCATTGCGGGTAATGCTTTTGCCATTGTTTCGGAAGAGGTATATCCGTTGTATTCTATTAATAACTTACTTTTTTCGCCCTTTTTTGATGTCACAAGAATTACTCCACCTGATCCCCTCAGTCCATATATTGCTGCAGAACCATCTTTTATTATGCTTATGGATTCAATATCATATGGATCGATGTTTTCAAGAGATGCACCGATTGCGCCGTCAATTACAATCAGAGGTTCCGTATTGCCATAAAATGAACTCAGACCCCTGAGACGAATATTATACATCCCGTTTGGATCTCCTCCGACTTTGCTTATAGATAATCCGGCAACCTTTCCCTGGATTAACTGAATTGGGTTTTCAATATATCCTTTGTTGAATTCCTCAGATTTCACTAATACTACGGAACTTATAATTTCACTTTTCTTTTGTTTGAGATACCTGAAGTCTGTACTGTCAGCACCATTACCGGATCTCTCACTTTCAGAGCCTGTTTTAATGTAATTAGTTTTTTGTTGTGCTTCAATAATTCCTGATGCGAAGAATATAAATAAAAAAGAAGAGATAGCTCTCTTTATCAGATAAGCTGATGCTGCCTTGGAACCCATAGGTTGTTTCTTTAAGGTTAGTTACTTTACAGGATCCGGCAGAAGGGAAAAATTATCCAAATATTTTACTTCTAAGAGGATCAGGATTAATATCAGGAACAGTTCAGGGTATCAAATTTAATAATTCTTTTTATTTCTGCTACTGGAAAACAAAATTAGCACCTAAAGTGAATGATCTTGTTCTGGGCCACGTGTCTCTTCTGTCAATACCTGGTAATAGGGGGTTATCAAAGATATCAAATTCATGGTCAGAATATCTCGGATTCGGATCCGGACCCTTATACCTTGTAATATAAAATAAATTGTTACCCGCAAAGTATATCCTGATCTTCCTGAATTGGGCATTTGCAGGAAGGTCGAAGTTATAGCCTAAACTTAAATTATCAAGAGATACGAATGATGCATCTTCAATGAATCTTTTGGTAAGCATTCCTCCGTAATTTATCAATAATTTTCCGGTTGAAGGATCTCTCAAATCTGCTGTTGATTTTGGAACATTATATGAGCTGACATAATTAGGCACTTCATAAATTGCACGATAAGAATTTACAAGGTCGTGCCCGAAAACAGCACGAAAGAAGATATCAAAATCCCAGTTTTTATAAGTAATCATGTTGTCAAATCCAGTCAAGGATTTAGGCAGCGCATTACCAACCACGGTCCTATCTAGACTATTAACCGATCCATCTCCATTCATATCTGCAAGAATAATCCTCCCGTTTTCATCAATTCCATTCTCAATATATGCTATCAATTGACCTATTGGTTTGCCTTCCTCTGATCGTACCAATGGAGCACAACATCCTCCTGGTGAACCGAGATAACTAATGTCGGACGATCCGTATGAGAATGCAGTTCCATTGTAATTCCCTGAAAGTGATACCAGCGTGTTTTTTAGATTGCGTGAACGGGTCAGAGTTATATTATAAGAGAAGTCAGGTTTTTTGATGACATTGTAATTGAGTGTAAGTTCCAGGCCACTGCTTTTTATTTTACCAATGTTCATCCAGGCATAATTATATAGATTTGGTGGTACTGGCACCTGATATTGATACAAAAGATCAGTACTTGCAGACGTATAATATTCA
>Ga0302321_100003582_pt1 | contig 13325 bp, 16 predicted proteins | sample Fen_T0_1_FD_202505 | JGI IMG/M metagenome (GOLD analysis project Ga0302321, IMG submission 202505) | Peat permafrost microbial communities from Stordalen Mire near Abisko, Sweden - Fen_T0_1 | ecosystem: Environmental > Terrestrial > Soil > Wetlands > Permafrost | place: Sweden: Abisko...
GCGCGCCTCGGTCAGCGCGGCCGGCCTCAAGGACAAGCAGGGGCGCACCACGCAGCTCATCGCGGTGAAGGGGAAGCAGGTCGAGATCCACGACCCCGACCTCAAGCTCAAGCTCCTGGGGCGCGCCGCCGGCCCGCTCACCGCGGCCAACACCACCTCCAACCGGTTCGCGGTGACGGTGCGCGATCTGTCCGAGGACGACGTGGCGCGGCTCCCGGCGGCCGTGGCCGAGGTGCAGCGCATCGGGGTGATCAACTACTTCGACTCGCAGCGGTTCGGCTCGTTGAAGCACGGCCAGGGCTTCATCGTGAAGGACCTGATGCGCGGCGACGCCGAGATGGCCCTGCGCAACACGCTGGCGCGACCGAGCGAGCTCGATCAGACCACCGACGCCAAGGTGAAGGAGTTCTGGCGGGAGCACTGGGGGTCGTGGGAGCTCCGGAACCCGCACGAGGGCGCGGAGCGGTACGCCCCGATCATCCGGTGGCTGCGCAAGCACCCGGACGATTACCTGGGCGCGTTCCTCCGGACCGAGCCGCGCTGGCGGGCGCTCCAGCTCTTCGCCTACCAGAGCTGGCTCTGGAACGAAGGGGTGAAGGCCTATCTGCGTCAGGTGGCCGGCATTTCGCGCCTGGTGGCCATCAAGTACCAGGCCGGGACCCTGCTCTTCCCTCGCTCGCTCGACGCCGAGCTGGCGCGCGTGCTCGAGGGGCGCACCTTCCCGCTGCTGGCGCCCGACTCGTCCATCCCCGACCCGATCGTCCGGCGCGCCGCGCTCGCGGTCCTGGAGCGGGAGGACATGACGCTGGACAGCCTGCGGATCCCCGACGCGCCGCAGATCCACTTCGACCACGAGGAGCGGGAGATGATCTCCCGGCCCGGCAAGCTGGTGATCGCCGAGGCCAAGCCGGACGAGCTCAACCGCGGCCGGCTGCGGCTCAACGTGGCCTTCACCCTCCCGCCGGGCGCCTATGCCACGCTGGTGGTGAAGCGGCTCTTCTATTGGACCCTGGAGCCGGGGCCCAAGCCGCTGCCGCCCAAGAAGGTCAAGCCCACCGCGGAGCAGATCCACGAGGAGCGGAAGAAGACCGGGTTCCTGGCCAAGAAGCGGGCCCGGCACGCGGTCAAGACGGCCCAGGCGGCGGCAACAGCAGCCAAGCCCCGGACCTCCAAGCCGTCCAGGTCGGCCAAGCTGGCGAAGCCATCCAAGCCTGCGAAGCGGCGCAAGCCGCGCGAGTGAGCTGGGGCGCGGTGGGCGGACGTCGGCCTCGAAGGTCTCGATGAGCGAGATCTTCTGGTACTTCCTCAAGCTCGGCTGGCTCGCCTTCGGTGGTCCCGTCGGTCAGATCGGCCTGATGCACCTGGAGGTCGTGGAGCGCCGGAGGTGGATCGACGAGGACGAGTTCGTCCGGGCGCTCAACTTCTGCCACCTCCTGCCCGGGCCCGAGGCGCTCCAGCTGGCCATTTACATCGGGTGGAGGAGGGCCGGCTACTGGGCGGGGATCCTGGCCGGGGTCCTGTTCATCCTTCCCGGCTATGTCACCCTGACGGCGCTCGCCTGGATCTACGTCCACTACGGGAAGTCGCCGCAGGTCCTCGGGGTCCTGTGGGGCTTTCGGCCGGTCGGGCTGGCCCTGCTCCTCGCCGCGCTGGTCCGGATCTCGCGCGCCGTGCTGAAGGGGATCTTCCCGGTGGTGCTCGCGATCCTGGCCTTCGTCGCCTTCTACTTCGGCCGGGTTCCGTACATCCTCGTGCTCCTCGGATCTGGGCTCGCCTACATCGGCTGGCGGCGCGTCGGGCCGGGTGCGCGCGCGGTGACCACGGCCGCGTCCCTGCTCTTCGCCACGCGCGCCGACGCAGCCGAGTCGATGGCGCGCCGCTTGGCCGACATCTCGTGGTTCTTCTTCAAGGTGGGGATCTTCTCGTTCGGGGGCGCGTATGCGGCCCTGCCCTTCATCCGGCAGGGCGCAGTCATGAAGTACGGATGGATCAGCGACCACCAGATGATCGACGCGCTGGCGCTCGGCGAGACCACACCGGGCCCGCTCATCTCCATCGGCATCTTCGTCGGCTTCCTGGCGGGGAACGGCGCGCGCGTCCCGTGGCTCGGCGCGACGGCATCCACCTTTTGCCTCTTCCTGCCGTCCTTCCTGTTCGTGCTCCCCGCGGCTCGGCACATGAACTGGCTCACGTCCAAGCCCGGACTGAAGGAGTTCCTCAAGGGCGTCACCTCGGGGGTGGTCGGCCTCATCTTCTCCATATCCATCCCGCTCGCCCAGGTCGCCTTCATGCCGGCTGGGACCATCGACTGGGTCACGGTCACGCTCGGCCTCGCCGCGTTCTGCGCGCTCACCTTCTGGAAGTGGCGGCTCAACGTGGTGGTCGTGGTCCTGGCCGGTGGCGTGTTGGGGCTCCTCCGCGCCTTCGCGCCAGGGCTCTTCGGAGGACCGATCTCCTGACGCGCTGCCGCGCCCCGTTCACGCGCGCCGCCCGACGCCGCATCTCCTCCCCGAACCCGATCGACCAGCGCTCGCTCCAGGTCAGTTGCATATATTCGCTTATCCGGTTACAGGGAAGCGAATGAGAGCCCTCTCGGACCTCTACGCAGCGCTCGCCGACGAGACCCGGCTGCAGATGCTGGCGCTCCTCCTCGAGAATGATGAGCTCTGCGTCTGCGACCTGGTCGTGGCCTTGCAGATCACCCAGTCCAAGGCGTCGCGCCACCTGCGAATTCTTCGGAACGCCGGCCTGCTCGAAGACAGGAGAGAGGCGCTCTGGGTGCACTACCGGCTCGCGCCAGGGATGGATGCGAGCCGACGCACGATCCTGAGCGGCCTCAAGGAGGCCGTGGCTTCGCAGGATCTCGACCACCCCCGCCGCCGGCTTCGAGCGTGGCTCCGGAGCCGCGCGAAGGACGCCGCTTGCGCCGATGGGCCGCGGCGCAGCCCCGCTGTCACTCGCTGAAAGGGAACTCCGTGTCCGACCACCTCACCCGCCGCCTCTCGTTCCTCGACCGGTTCCTGACCCTCTGGATCTTCCTGGCCATGGCCGCCGGCATCGCCCTCGGATGGGCGATCCCTGGCGTGGTCCCGGCGCTGAATAGCCTGAGCGTGGGGACGACCTCGATCCCGATCGCCATCGGCCTCATCGCGATGATGTACCCCCCACTCGCCAAGGTCCGCTACGAGGAGCTCCCGCGCGTGTTCCGCGACCGCAAGGTGCTCCTGCTCTCCCTGGTCCAGAACTGGGTGGTGGGCCCCCTGCTGATGTTCGGGCTGGCGGTGCTCTTCCTGCGAGATCGGCCGGAGTACATGGTCGGGCTCATCCTGATCGGCCTGGCCCGCTGCATCGCCATGGTGATCGTCTGGAACGACCTCGCCGGCGGTGACACCGAGTACTGCGCGGGGCTCGTGGCCTTCAACTCGATCTTCCAGGTGCTCTTCTTCTCGGTCTACGCCTGGGTCTTCATCACCGTGCTGCCGGGCTGGCTGGGGGTGCAGGGCGCGCAGGTCCACGTCACCATCGGTCAGATCGCACAGAGCGTCTTCATCTACCTGGGGATCCCGTTCCTGGCAGGCATCGCCAGCCGCTTCGGCCTGCGCGCGCTCAAAGGTGAGGACTGGTACCGCCGGGTCTTCATCCCGCGCGTCTCGCCGGTGACGCTCGTCGCGCTGCTCTTCACCATCGTGGTGATGTTCTCGCTCAAGGGCGAAGCCATCGTGCACGTGCCGCTCGACGTGGTCCGGATCGCCATCCCGCTGCTGATCTACTTCGCGCTCATGTTCTTCGTCTCCTTCTTCATGAGCCGAAAGGTGGGCGCCACCTACGGGCAGACGGCGACCCTGTCGTTCACCGCCGCCTCCAACAACTTCGAGCTGGCCATCGCGGTCGCGGTCGCCACCTTCGGCATGGGCCACGGAGCGGCCTTCGCGGCGGTGATCGGGCCTCTCGTCGAGGTCCCGGTGCTCATCGGGCTCGTGAACGTCGCCCTGTGGCTTCGCAAGAGGTACTTCCCCGGTGAGACCGCAGCGCTCGTTGGAGTCGCTAACTGCGCCGGCGCCGTGAAAGCGTCCGCCTCTGGAGAGCCGTCATGAACACGTCATCGGAGCAATGGGAGCAGGACGCTGCCGCCATCCGCGCAGCGCATCCGCGGCACATCCTCTTCCTGTGCATCGGGAACTCGTCCCGTAGCCAGCTGGCCGAGGGCATCGCGCGATCCCTGGCACCCGCCGGCACCAAGATCTCCTCGGCCGGATCCATCCCGACGCGGGTCAACCCGCTGGCGCTGCGCGTTCACTGGCCGTTGTCGGATCCGTCGCTGGGGGACGACGGTGACTCCGTGCCCCTCGACACCTATCGACGGGTGCGCGACGAGCTGCGACGGCGACTTACCGAGGTCTTCAAGCCTGGAGACGGACGGTGACCGACGCAAACTCGCTGGTTCCTCGCGAGACCGCGTCCGCCTCAGCGCGGCCCGGGTCCGGGCTTGGCACCAGGATCGCCGCGCTCCTCGCCGGGTCAGCAGCGATCTGGATCGCGCTCTACTTCACCATCGAGCCGGGATCCAGGCTACTGACCCACCGGCTACTCGGCCTCGGAGCCGAGACGCACCTCGGGGCGGCGGTCGCGTTCTTCCTGTTCGAGGCGCCCAAGGTCCTGCTGCTCCTCGTCGCCGTGGTCTTCGGCGTCGGGATCGTCCGTTCCTTCTTCACTCCGGAGCGCACCCGCGCGCTCCTGGCCGGGAGGCGCGAGTCGATCGGGAACGTGCTCGCGAGCCTCCTGGGCGTGGTGACGCCGTTCTGCTCCTGCTCGGCGGTGCCGCTCTTCCTGGGCTTCGTCGAGGTGGGCATCCCGCTCGGCGTCACCCTCTCCTTCCTCATCTCCGCCCCGATGGTGAACGAGGTGGCCCTGGTGTTGCTGCTGGGGCTGTTCGGGTGGAAGGTCGCGGCGCTCTATCTCTCCACTGGCCTCCTCATCGCCATCGTGGCCGGGTGGGTCCTGGGGCGGCTCCGGCTAGAGAGGTGGGTGGAGAGCTGGGTCTACGAGTCGATGAAGCAGAGCGCGACCTACCAGGCCGAGCGGCTCGGCTTCACCGAGCGCGTGGGCTGCGGAGCCACGGCCGTTCGCGAGATCGTCGGCAAGGTCTGGCCGTACGTGCTCGCCGGCATCGCCGTGGGTGCGTTCATCCACGGCTTCGTCCCAGAGGGGCTGATGGCCGGGATCATGGGCAAGCAGGCCTGGTGGTCCGTGCCGCTCGCGGTCGTGATCGGCGTCCCCATGTACTCGAACGCGGCCGGCATCATCCCGGTGGTGCAGGCGCTTCTCGGCAAGGGCGCGGCGCTCGGGACGGTCCTGGCCTTCATGATGTCGGTCATCGGGCTCTCCCTGCCGGAGATGATCATTTTACGAAAGGTGCTGAGGCCCCAGCTCATCGCGACCTTCGTCGGGATCGTCGCGGTCGGGATCCTGGCAGTGGGATGGCTGTTCAACGCAGTGCTCTGACCGTTGCGCGGGAGGGTTCATGAAGATCCAGGTGCTCGGAACAGGCTGCGCCAAGTGCAAGACGCTGACGGCCAATGCCGAGAAGGCCGTCCAGGAGCTCGGGAGCGATGCCACGGTCGAGAAGGTCGAGGACGTCCGCGAGATCATGAAGTTCGGGGTCATGTCCACACCGGCGCTGGTGGTGGACGGCAAGGTGATGACTGCGGGCAAGGTCCCGACACCGGACCAGATCAAGAAGCTGCTCGGCGCGTGAACCTTCGCAATCAGTGACGGATCGATCAGAGGACGAAGATGAAGTCTTTCACGGCATGGGGGGTCGGGCTGATCCTCTTGGGATCGGTGGTTGGCTGCCAAGGTCAGCCGGCTGCCACTCGCGACGACCGCGCCGGCGCCCAGGCGACCAGCGCGATCCAGAGATTGCCTCGGCTCGTCGATGTGGGCGCGGGGAAGTGCATCCCGTGCAAAGCCATGGCCCCGATCCTCGAGGACTTGCGCACGCGCTACGCGGGGAAGCTCGAGGTCCTGTTCGTCGACGTGTGGAAGGACCCCGACGCTGGGCGGCCCTACAGTGTCGTCGCGATTCCGACCCAGATCTTCTACGGTCCGGACGGACAGGAGCTGGCGCGCCACCAGGGGTTCATGTCGAAGGAGGAGATCCTGGCTCAGCTGAAGGCGGTCGGGGTGGAGCTCTGATGCTGGACGCGCTGCTGACCGCCTTTGGGAAGGCCTTCGGATCGTCGGCCGCCGTCGCCGCGCCAGCCGCGCTGGCCTGGGGCATGCTCTCGGTGGTCCTGAGCCCATGTCACCTCTCGAGCATCCCGCTCGTGGTCGCGTACATGAACGGCGGCCATGAGCCAGCGGTCGGCAGGAGAGCGGTCTTGCTCTCCTCCGCCTTCGCAGGCGGCATCCTCGCCAGCATCGCCGTCGTCGCAGCCATCACGGCCGCTGCTGGCCGGTTGCTGGGAGACGTGGGACGGGGAGGGAACTGGGTGCTGGCCGCGGTCTTCTTTCTCGTCGGGCTGAACCTGCTGGGCGTGCTACCGCTTCCCGCCCTTCTCTCCCCGTCCATGCGCGTCTCGCGCCGAGGAGCCGCGGGCGCCGCGCTGCTCGGCCTGGTCTTCGGCGCTGCGCTCGGCCCCTGCACCTTCGCCTTCATGGCTCCGCTCCTGGCGCTCGCCCTGCGTGTGAGCACGACCGACGCGCTCCTGGGGGCCTTCCTCGTCTTCCTGTTCGGGCTCGGTCACGCCGTGGCCATCGTCGCCGCGGGATCCTCGCTGCAGGGCGTGCAGCGCTGGCTCGGCTCACGGTGGGGAGCTCGTGCGGCCAGCGCCGGCAGGGTCGGCGCAGGCGTCGCGACGCTGGCGGGCGGGGTGTACTTCACCTCCAGGGCGATCTGGCCGGCGTGAGGCCTGTGCTCCCGACCCGCGACTCACGTCGGATCAGCGAACCACACTCGGCGACGCCCGCGCGGATCAGCTAGGACTTGACGAGTCTGCTCGGCGGTCTTATCGTCATTTCGGGATGCGACGAAACGTTTCCGCCATCGATGCCCACCCGGAGCTGCGGGAGTTTCTCAGGGCTTGCGCCAGCGAGACCCGGCAGAAGGTCCTCTTCCTGTTCGTCGATGGGAAGCCTCGGACTGTGGGGGAGATCGCGGAGGAGCTGGAGATCGTCCCCTCGACGGCCTCCGAGCACCTCGCCATCCTCAAGCGCGGCGGGCTGATGGACTCCGAGCGAGACGGCAAGGAAGTCTACTATCGCCCCAACCGCACCCGGACCCTGGCCTACCTCAAGAAGCTCACCGAGCTCCTGAGCTGTTGTTGCCCGGAGTAGAGAACGATCGCCGAAAGGACGACTCATGCCGCTCTACATTTCGTTGTTTTGCCACGTGACGATCGTTACTGTCGGGCCGGAGCGGCGCGCGCTCACCGCGAGCCGCCTCGGTGCGACCGTGGAGGCACTTCGATGACCGACGCGCTCCGAGCGCTCCAGATCGGCGACGAGAAGCGCGCCCCGGCCGAGGGACGCTCGCGTCGCAGCGGCGCTGGGCGCTGGCTGCTGGCAGGATCGGCGGGCGCGGCGATCACTGCCGTCGCCATCGGGTTCGCCTTCTGGCTCCGCCCGAGCCCCGTTCACGTACGGGTGATGACCGTCTCGGCGGAGCGGCGCGCGAGCGGCGTCCGCCTGACCGCAGGGGGCTACGTTCACCACCGCAGGCTCGTGAACGTGGTGGCGCGCGTCTCCGGCGTCGTCTCGTCCCTGCGGGTGGACGAGGGCGACACCGTGAAGGAGGGCGACCTGCTCGGCACGCTCGACGACCGGGAGCTGTCTCTGCAGGCCGCTGAAGCCAGGGCCAACCTCGCCTCGGTGCGCGCCGCCCTCGCGCAGCTCACGGCGGGGACGCGGCCGGAGGAGATCGCCGAGGCTCGGGCCAAGGCCGAGGCGCTGGGCCTGACCGCCGAGCGGATGGATCGGGAGCTGGAGCGGGCTCGCATCCTGGCGGACGCGGGAGCGCTCTCCGTGCAGGCCGCGCAAACGGCCGAGACCGAGAGCCGGGTCTCGCGAAAGACCTACCAGGCCGCGCAGCAGGCGCTGGCGGCGATGCAGGCGGGGGCGCGCCCGGAGGCGCTGGCGGCTGCGCGGGCTGCCGTCGACGCAGCGCGCGCTCGGCTCGACCATGCGCTCGAGCTCCTGAGCCGGACGAAGATCCGAGCGCCGCTGAGCGGACGGGTCCTCCGGAAGTTCCTGGACGTCGGCTCGACCGTCTCCTTCGGGCTGCCGTACGTCGAAGGGTACAGCACGCTCGCGCCGGGGTCCCCCGTGGTCTCGATCGGTGAGCTCGATGGGCTGGAGGCCACCGCCGACGTCAACCAGACCGATCTGGGCCGGATTCCACCTGGCGGAGCGGTCGACGTGCGCGCCGACGCCTTCCCGGGAAGGAGCCACCGCGCTCACGTCCTGCGCGTCTCGCCGCGGGCCGACCGATCCAAGAACACCGTCGAGGTCACGGTGCGCTTCGACGACCCCGTGCCGGCCGAGCTCTCCCAGGACATGAGCGTGAAGCTCGAGTTCCTGAGCGGCCCGCCGCCCGCGGCAGGCCCGCTCGAGCCGCAGGTCCCGGCCAGCGCGATCGTGCGCCGCGGCGACGCACCTGCCCTGTTCGTGGTCGAGAAGGGCCGGGCTCACCTCCGCCGCGTGTCGCTCGGCGCGGCGGTCGCGGGGCACGTCCCGGTGAAGGAGGGGCTGGCCGAGGGCGACGCGGTCGTGGTCTCGCCCGACGAGCCCCTGCGCGAAGGCCTGCGGGTCGTGCCCGAGAGCGTTCCTGCGAATGGAGGAGAACCGTGAGTGACGACGTGATCCTGAGCGTACGAAGCGTGGCGAAGCAGTACGAGCGGGGAGGACAGAGCGTCAAGGTCCTCGAAGGCATCGACCTGGAGGTCGAGCGCGGAGGCTACGTGGCCCTGATGGGACCGTCCGGCTCCGGCAAGACCACGCTGCTCAACATCATCGGAGGGCTCGACAGCGCCAGCTCCGGGAGGGTGATCGTGGACGGACTGGAGATCGGCGCGCTCGACGACCGCCGGTTGGCCGCCTGGCGGACCGCCAACATCGGCTTCGTGTTCCAGCAGTACAACTTGCTCCCGGTGCTCACCGCCGTCGAGAACGTGGAGCTACCGCTGCTCCTGTTCCGCATGACCAAGGAGGAGCGGCGTGCGCGGGCGCGCGCGGCGCTCGTGCTGGTCGGGCTCTCGGGTCGGGAACATCACCTGCCGCGGCAACTGAGCGGCGGCGAGGAGCAGCGCACGTCGATCGCACGGGCGCTGGTCACCGACCCCAAGCTCATCATCGCCGACGAGCCGACCGGGAACCTCGACGCGCGCGCCGCCGCGAACGTCCTCGACCTCCTGGAGCGCCTCAACCGAGAGCTCCGGAAGACGATCCTCATGGTGACCCACGATCCAGCGGCGGGTCGGCGCGCCCGGACCCTCGTTCGCCTGCAGAAGGGGACGCTGCTCCCCGAGGCGGGCGCGGAGGTGACCGCATGAGCTTCCTCTCGCTGATCCTGAGGAACCTCACGCGAAATCGCCGGCGGGGCGTCCTCATGGCGTCGGGTATCGGCGTGGCCGCCTTCGTCATCGCGTCGTTGCTGTCGGTCGAGGCCGGGTTCGGCGCGCTGATCGGGTCGGCCGACGACACGCTCCTGAACGTGCGCGAGAAGGCGCTCGCCTGCCCGGTGACGGGGCGGGTCTTCGACAGCGACCTCGCGACCATCGCCGGCATGGCGGCGGTCCGGGACGCGACCGGCGTCCTGCGGGGCCTGTACAGCTACCAGGACAAGAAGAACCTGGTGGTGGTGAACGGCGTCGACCTCCAAGCCTTCCGCGGAGTGAAGGACGTCCGCGTCCTGGAGGGCTCGGAGTCCGCCTTCACGGCGCGCCCGGACGCCGCGCTGGTGGGACGCCCCATCGCCTCACAGTACGGCTGGAAGGTGGGGGAGACGGTGTCGTTGCTCGAGGATCGGCTCCGCTTCCAGATCGCCGGTACCTTCGAGGCGGCCGACAAGTCCTACGAGACCGGGGTGCTGGTTCACAAGGAGTACCTGGCCAGGCTGAAGCACGACGAGGGCAAGAGCACCTTCCTGATCGTGCGCCTGAAGGATCCCGCGGCGCTGGCATCGGTCAGCCGAGCCATCGACGCGGAGTACGCGAACCACCCCAAGCCGACCAAGACGCAGTCCGAACGGGTCGCGCGGGAGCGGGAGCTCCAGGACTTCCGCGAGCTCCGGCGCATGCTCGGCCTCATGGTCCTGGCGGCCATCGCAGTGAGCGTCTTCGGCGCCGCCAACGGCATCTCCATGAGCATCCGCGAGCGGACGCGCGAGGTGGGCATCCTGCGGAGCCTCGGCGTCCGCAGGGAACAGATCCTCGGCATGCTCATCAGCGAGGCGGCGCTCCTGGCGCTCGCGGGAGGGGCCGCCGGGATCGGCCTGGCGGCGGTGCTCCTGGCGACCGGCCGGACCCTGGGCGGGATGATCCCGCTGGCGCTCCGGCCAGGCGCGCTCGGCGCTTCCCTGGGGCTGGCGCTCCTGATCGGTCTCTCCGGAGCCGTTCTTCCAGCCGTGCGCGCCACGCGGCTCTCGATCGTCGACGCCTTGAAGCTCGCCGACTAGCCCCTCGGAGGACACATGGCTCTCCCTCTTCGGTATAACACGCGAAGCTTGCTCCAGCGGAGGTCTCGAACCCTCCTCACAGTCCTGGGGATCGCGGCCGTCATCGCGGTGTTCGTGGCGATGGTCTCGTTCGCTCGAGGCCTGAGCGCGGGGTTCGCTCGGGCTGGATCACCCGAGAACATCGTCGTGGTCCAGAAGAGCGCCTTCTCGCAGTCGCTCTCGTCTCTGCCGCGCAGCAGCAGCGCGGTGATCCAGTCCTTCGATCACGTTCACCACGAGGGTGCGGTCGCGCTCGTGTCGCCGGAGCTGCACGTCGAGCCCTGGGTGACCGTCCCAGGCCAGGCGGGCGAGATCTTCATGGCCGCACGAGGCGTGGAGCCGGTGTTCTTCCGGGTGATGGATGCGCTCACGGTGGTGCAGGGCTCCCGTGAGCTCCGCGGCAACCAGGTGCTCCTCGGCCCGGCCGCGCGGTCCAAGCTGGGCGGGGTGCGCGTGGGCGACCGCCTCGAGTTCTTCGGCGAGCGCTGGACGGTGGGCGGGCTCTTCCAGGCCGGCGGCAGCAGCCTGGAGTACGCGATCCTGGCCGATCTCGACGATCTGATGCGGGCCGCCCAGCGCGACGAGCTCTCGTCCTTCACCCTTGCGGCGGCGAGCGTCGAGGAGGTCCCTCGGCTCATCCGGGCGCTGGAGGACGATCGCCGTGTTCTGGTCACCGCGATGGCGGAGAAGGACTACTACGTCGCCTCCGGCAGGACCTACGCGATCCTCGGACAGCTCGGGCTGCTGGTGGCGATCATCGTGTCACTCGGCGCGATCTTCGGCGGCATGAACACGATGTACACCGCGGTCGCCAGCCGGACGCGAGAGATCGGGACCCTGCGCGCGCTCGGATTCAGCGGGGCGGCCATCATGAGCTCGTTCCTGCTCGAGTCGGTCCTCCTGGGCGCGGCCGGGGGGCTACTCGGTGTCGCGCTCGGCCTCCTGGCTCACGGCGCGCGGGTCAACGTGATGAGCGCGAGCATCCGGTTCGACGTCACGCCCGGAGTGGCCCTGGCCGCCCTCGGGCTCTCGATCGCGGTCGGGCTCCTCGGCGGTCTTCCGCCCGCCCTCCGCGCCGCGCGGCTCAGCGTCCTGCAGGCCCTCAAGCAGATCTGAGGCGGCGCCCGCTCAGCGCGCCGTCACGCGCGGGAGTCGTCGGCGCATGCAGACGGCCGTCGCCGGGCAGAGCATCTTGAACTGCGGCAGCCCGAGGATGCCGGCGGGGACCTCGCTGCGCGCGATCTTCTCGTATCCCCGCCGCAGGGCGTAAGCCTCGGCGGTCGTGGTGAGGAGGTAGAGCGCGGTCACGCCACGGCGCCGTGCCAGGTCGATCGCGGCCTCGTCGAGCCGCGCGGCGAGCCCCTGCCTTCGTCTCTGGGGCGCGACCGCAAGTGAACGGACCAGGGCGTCCTGGCCCACCCGCTCGAGACCGACGGTCCCGACGAGCTCTCCGCCCTCTTCGGCGAGGAGGTACTCCTGGCGGCCCGTCTCCACGTCGGCGGCGGGCAGCCCGGCGGCCTCGAGGAAGGCCCGCAACTTCGGATCATCAGCGGAGATCGATGCTCGAATCCGTGAGGAAGCCTGCGCGGTCGTCATTTCCATGTCGTGAACTCCGGATGAGCGGGTGCATCCGGCTCACATTATACAGAATGGGCGCTGGGCGAGTCGGGCTCTCGATATCCACCCCGCGTGTATCTCAGCACCGCCGCGGATCGGCCCACTCCCAGAGCAGCACGCCATCGCGGAACGGCGACTGGAGCCGCTCCACGACCTGGGCCACGTCGAGCTCGGGCGGAACGTCCAGGGCCACCAGCTTGGGCGGCAGCCCTTCGTAGGTGCAGCCGAGGTCGAGCAGCTCGTCCAGGAACTGCCGGACCTCGGGATGGGCGATGTCGAAGCGCGGGTCGAGCGCGAGGCGCAGGGTTCGGTGACCGCTCTTCCGCTCCACGTCCTCGACCCGCAGCTCGGCGTCCGGCCCGCCCGGCGCGGCCCGCACCACGTCGTCGTACGAGAGCCCGTATGCGAAGAACGGGCTGTTCTCGATCCGGTACCGATCGTTCCCGAGCGGCTCGGCCCAGACCCACTCGAACTCGGGCCCTCCCTTGTCGGGCGGCTCGTCGAGCGGAACCACCAACCTCACGAACCCGTCGGGGAGCTCTTCCTCTTCAGGCAACACGGCGCCTCCGCCTTCAGGCCCGGCCGCGTGCCGAGCACTCAGGAGCCCCAATCGCCCCGCCGAAGCCACCAACCCAAGCTTGGCCAAGCGGCCAGCCCACTGCACGCCCCGCGGGGAGACCTCGCCCCGACTTTCTCCCAAATTTGATCATCGCGCACTCCCACCGAAATGACGCGCCAACGCCTGGGCCAGCCCCACCAGGGTTGGCTCCCGTGGCTCGACCGCGACCGCGAACCCCCGCTCGACCAGCGCGGCGCGGGTCGTCGGCCCCATGGCCGCCAGCACCACCCGGCCGAGGAGCGCACACCGCTTCCCCAGCGCCGAGGTCACGCTCTGGACCGCAGACGGCGCCGTGAAGACCACCGCGTCGAGCGTTCCCCGCTCCAGACGCTCCGCCAGCGGCGCGAGCTCGGCCGGATCGAGCGCGACGGTCCGATA
>Ga0302321_100003583_pt1 | contig 13324 bp, 12 predicted proteins | sample Fen_T0_1_FD_202505 | JGI IMG/M metagenome (GOLD analysis project Ga0302321, IMG submission 202505) | Peat permafrost microbial communities from Stordalen Mire near Abisko, Sweden - Fen_T0_1 | ecosystem: Environmental > Terrestrial > Soil > Wetlands > Permafrost | place: Sweden: Abisko...
AGAACCAGCAACTCGTCGACATCACCAGCAACATCCTGGTCACGTTCGGCAAGGGCCCCGCCGCGGCAACCAGCCCGGCACAACCCTGAAACGACTGGTGCGGGCGCCGAACGGTTCCGGGCAACCTATGGAGGACTCCCTCCGACAAGGCAGAACTCGAGCGATACCGGAAGGTCGCCGGTCGTTCACCATCCGAGTCGGGTTCGTTGTGGTAGCAAACCACGACGAGCAGGGCGGTACCGAGGACGGACGGGAAGATCGACGTGGAACCGAGCCAGAGGAGCACGTCCGCGACGAAGGACCGCCGATCCATCGTCTCCAGGCACCCCCACCTGCTCGCGGTGCTGGTGGCCGAGGGCGCGTCCGCGACCGGCGACGCCATCTTCTGGGTCGGGCTCCTCGTCTGGCTCCTCGACCAGCCGCACGGCACCGGTTTGCTCGGCCTGGCTGCGCTGGCTCGCCTCGGCCCCCGAGTCGTGTTCGGCGCGGCGGGGGGCGTCATCGCCGATCATCGAGATCGCCGCCGATTGCTCGTGTTCCTCGACCTATCGCGCTCGGCGCTGATGGTGTTGCTCTGCGTCTGGGCCGGCAGCGCATCCAGCGCGACGGTGCTCCTCATCGTGCTCGCGACCTACACGCTGGCGACGCCCTACCGCCCGGCGGTGATCGCCGGGATCCCGCTCGTCGTCGGCGAGACCGACGCAGCGTCGGCGAACGCGCTGGATGGGGTGGTCCGGCAAGTGGCGACGTTCCTCGGACCGCTGCTCGGGGTCGGTGTCCTCTGGCTTGGCAGCCCGTCGTGGGCGTTCGCGTGCAACGCGCTGACGTTCGCGGTGTCAGGCCTGCTCTTCTTGCGGGTCACGCCGCTCGCCGGCCCTCCACCGGCAGCGCGCATGCGCAAGAGTGCGCGCAGTCTCGCGACCTGGTGGGAATCGACACGCGAAGGCTTCGCCGCAGTCGGCGGACAGGCCGGCGTGTCGCTCATGACCTGGCTCGTCTTCGTGTTCAGCATGGCGCGGGGCTTTGAGCTGGTGCTCCTCGTCCTCGTCGCCCAGGACCGGCTCGGCCTCGGAGCCGAGGGCGTCGGCCTTCTGAGCGCGGCCATCGGGGTGGGCGCACTCGCCACCGTGCCCGCAGTGAGTCGCATCGCATCGCTCGGCCGGCCGGCGGGGGCCGTGGTTTCGTCGCTCCTGCTCTCGTCGATCCCGCTTGCGCTCCTCGCCGCGATCAGTGAACCCTGGGCCGCGTGCGTCGTGCTCTTCGCGGCGGGGATCGGCGTGGTCGTCTTCGAGGTGCTCTCGATCACCCTTGTGCAGCGTCTCAGCCGATTGCGGCTGCTCGGCCGCGTCTTCGGCATCCAGAACTCGGCGGTGAACGGCGGGAAGCTGGCCGGCTCCGTGCTGGCCCCGATCCTGGTGACGTGGTTGTCTCTCAACGCGGCGCTCGTTGCCGCGGCAGTCGCGGTGATCGTCCCGGCCCTGCTCGCGATCCCCGGTCTCCGACGCGTCCAGCGTCTCACCGAGGCACGCCGTGAGGAACTGCAGCCGTACGTCGAAGTGCTCAGGTACCTCGGCCTGTTCGACGGAGTTTCGGAACCCGCGTTGGAGCGTGTGGCCGCCGGCCTCGTGCCCGTGCACTTCACCGACGGCACCAGGGTCCTGCAACAGGGAGCCGATCCCGACGACCTCTACGTGATTCGCGGAGGTCGGTTCGCTGTCCTGCGCGGCGACGCTCAGGTGGCGACGTTGGAGCAGGATCAGTGGTTTGGGGAGATCGGGTTGCTCCGCCATATCCCGCGGAGCGCGAGCGTCGAAGCGATTGGCGACAGCGACGCCTGGCGCATCCCAGGGCACGAGTTCCTTGCCGCGATCACCGAGGCATCCGCACCGTCGAGCGCGTTGCTCGACGAGGTCTCGAGCCGACTCGCCGAGCTCGACGGACTGGAGTCCACACCCTGATCCGCTGTACGGCCGTGCGGTGCGCGAGCCCGCGAACCCGTTCTCGACAACGTCGCCTGGCACGCCTTGGACGACCGTCCAGGCCGGTTCGCCAGGGCGCGTGCACGGCGTTAGGAACCGGAGGCAGTGAACCACTTGTCGAGTTCTGGCTCGCTCCTTTCGACCCTCTACGAACCTCGCAGTTCGACCTCCAGCAGGCGGTGAAGCTGGTCCTTCCGCCGCGCTGATCTGTTCTGGCTGTCCCGATGACGCACCGCCGCCGCCGACAATCCGGGTGCCCAGCGGAGAATCGGTGGCCGTGCCGAAGGTCTGCGGCTGAGTGCGAGAGTCCGGGTCGGAAGACGCGCCCGCGAGGCGACGCGGATTCGTACCGAGTGTTGAGCGGAGCTTCACTTGGGGGAACCCCAATGGTCACTTGCGTTCGCGATGATGCGAGGGCGTCAGCGAGCACGAGCCGAGGGTGCAGGGAGGAATAAGTGGTGCGCAGCCCGATGATTGTCCCGCTGCCCTGCAATGAGGTGCGCCCGATGTCTGAGGGTTGCGCGTTGCGCGCTCTCTACCACCTTCGTTGTCTCGAACCGCGTGCGCATGATGGCGTCCATCGCTTCACGCCGGAGCTTCTTCCGCGGTTGGCCTGTGAACCGTCCCACACGGCGGGACCGCTGCGACGCATTCCGTAGCACGACCGGTCTTCGGTGAAGAACGTCCACTCAGAGTTCCCGTGGTGCTCGCACCTCGGAAACTCTGCCTCGGCGAGGATCGTCATGCCGACTGCGGGGCGATGGCAGCGCACCGCTCCTGCAGTTCGAGACTGATCCGATCCCTGGATCTCAAGAGATCGTTCAACCGGTCATGCGAATCAGGCCTCTTCGTCCGCGGCCGGACCGACACGGTGCAGCGCACGAGGTGACCCAGCTGACAGGGTCCCCTGTCAGAACTCGCACCAGATTTCCACCGAGAGTGGACGTCGCCTGAGGTCCTCAGTTCAGGTGGCCGGGTGACGTGGCCGGGCTGCACCCTGGTCGTACGGTTGCGTGTCGGGCAGGGGGACCCGGGCGGGTTCGTCCAAGGGGGGAGGGCGATCTCGCCCGGGTCCCTGCCTGAGCAGCGGAGCGGGACCCGGAGAGTTCGCCAGAATCGTTGAAGGGAGGCGTCGCTCCCCGGGTCCCGTCCCCAACGTGATGAACCTAGGAGTGGCGCGCTGAACGGCGGGTGGCATTGGAGTGAAACTCTGGTGAAGCGCAAAGCGATTCACCCCCGTCCGCGTGCGCAACCAACCCGCGCCCGGGCACCGAGTTGCCATGAGGTCAGCCGCTTGCCAAGAACAGCGCGCCCAGCACCGCTTGACGCCATAGACGTCTCGATGCTCGGCGACGAACCGGAAGAGGAAGACCGGATCGTCTCCTGGGCGAAATCGGCGGCTGCCTTGCGCAAGATCTCCCGCTCCGTGCACAACTCCGCGTTCTCTCTACGCACCCGGCGCAGCTCCTCGAACTCCGAACCGGCTACCGCCAACGGATCAGCCTGCCGTGCCTCCTCGGCGAGCTGCGCAGCGACCCAGTTCCGCAACGTCGTCTCGTTCACCCCCAACCGACGCGCCACTGCAGTTCGCGATTCGTCACTCGCGAGCACCAACTGCACTGCCTCGCGACGGAACTCCTCCGGATACCTCGGCGGGCGACCCAACCGGACTCCTTCCTCCGGCCTCACGCCAGAATCAGGTGTCCACCGAACCGGGTCAACTCCAATGCAGGTATGCACGGCGGCGGTGCGCACCGCACCGTCCCCCCAGGCGACGGTCACGAGACGCGAGACGGGCACGATCGATCCGTCGCTCGCGGCGAGTGCTCGGGCCACCCGTGCCTCGCGTGGCGACAGGGTCACGACCTGGCCCCGGAAACGGAGGAGACCGTACCGGTCGACCCGTGGGGGCGCTGGCTGCGGATCGTGGAGGTCGAGGCGCTCGGCGAGGCGGAGGAGTTCCTGGCTGTCGTTCGGGCGCTGGACCCAGTTGCCGTGATCGGTCACGGTAGGTCGGGGGCGAGCAGACCGGATCGGAAGTGCATCGGCAGCGTCCGACGGTGTCCCAACCTGCGTGGTGGCTTGGGTCGGATGTCAGCGACGCACGCGTGTGAGGCACACGCGCGCAGGATGAAGGCTTCATCCGGCGTGGTGACGATCTCGAGGCCGAGGGTGTTCAGCTGCTGACGGAGGCGGCGCACGCGGAGGTGCGGCGGCGTCACCGTGGCGTCGGGACCCGGCGCGCCAAGGAGCGCGAAGCTGACCGGCTGCTCGAAGTTGTCGACGAGGATCTCGACGACGGCTGCCTCGTTGGCCGGCACCCGAACCGACGCGTCACCGAGGTGCAGGATCCCGTCGTCGTCGAAGGTCGGTTTTCCGGCGCGGGCGCGCTTGACCTCGGCCGCCTGGGCCAGGCTGACCAGGCACGCGTGGAGCTCGTCGTCGGATGCGCCCGCCGGCACCCAGTCCTGGAGAGACTCCTGCGCGGGAGGCGACTCGTCCGCGGGTACGAGGACGAGACGCGGGATCCCGACGCCGGCCAGGTGCGCCGCTCGCTCACGGTCGCGGGGCCACGTCAGTACGGCAACGCCGTGGCGCGCACCGAGTGTCGCCATGAAGTCGCGCTCGACACTGTCGGAGACGAACTGACCGAACCAGACAGTGTTGGTGACGACGCGGCCTTCCGGCGGTGGGGCGGGTTCTGTGTTCATGGTGTTCCTCCATTTCTCGACTGGTGCAGCGCGCCTCGTCTAGTGCGTTCCGTGCATGAAGTAGCCGTGGCGGGTCCGGTGGATTGCGAGGTTCGCCTCGCGGAGGCGCGATCGGAGCCTGCCCATCTCGCCACGCAACGATGTCGGTGGCAGCGCCGGCCCGTCACCCAACGCGTCGAGAAGTTCGTCGTCGGAGACTTCGGCGCCGAAGCGCGCGGTCAGGGCCGCCGCGATGCGGGCTTCCTTGGTGTTGAGCGGGACGACGGTTCCGCGGTGGTGCAAACGGCGATCGTCGTCCACGAATGGCGGTGAGTGGTGCAGCGCAGCGCGCAGCTCGAGCGCGGCGAGCCGAGCGTGCAAGTCGCGGTCGTCGCCGGGGATGCGGACCCAGTCCTCGAGACATCCCGTGGGTATCGGCGGGTCGTCTGTTTCCCTGACGAGATACAAGACGGCCACGCCCGCGATCGCGAGGCGCGCTGCGTCCTCCGCCTCCTCTGGCCATCGGATCGCGACGACTTCAGCCATCGGCGTCGTGCCGATCCGGCTGGTCTGGCATGTCGAACCGGAAGCCGAGTCCAGGCTCGGTGATGAAATAGCGGGGCCGTGAGGACTCGGGCTCCAGCTCCTTGCGGATCTGGGTCATGAAGACACGGAGGTAGTTGGTCTCCTTCTCGTAGCTCGGGCCCCACACCTCCTTGAGGAGCTGCTCGTAGGTCACGAGGCGGCCCACGTGTCGGACCAGGACTTCGACGATGTGCCACTGGGTCGGCGTGAGTCGAATGAGCTCCCCGTTCCGGCGAACCTGCTTGGCCGTGAAGTCGAGGGTGAAGTCGGGGGTCGCCACGACTGCCTTGCCTTCGGGGAGCACGGCGCGCCGCATCGCGGCGCGCATCCGGGCGAAGAGCTCGCCCATGCCGAAGGGCTTGGTGATGTAGTCGTCGGCCCCGAGATCGAGGGCTTCGACCTTGGCTGCCTCAGACCCGCGCCCGGACAGCACGACGATGGGCACGGGGGTCCAGCCGCGGAGCCCGCGTACGACATCGAGTCCGTCCATTCCCGGCAAGCCGAGATCGAGGATGACGACGTCGGGGTGACGGCGTGCGGCCAGGCACAGGGCCTGTTCGCCGGTGACCGCCACGTCGGCTTCGTATCCGCGTGCGCGGAGGTTCACCTCGAGCGTTTTGCCGATGCGCCGGTCGTCTTCGACGATGAGAGCTCTCACTTCGCCACCTCCAAGGTGATGATGAACGTCGCACCGCCACCGGGGGTGTCCTCGATGTCGATGTCACCGCCCATCGCTTCGACGAATCCCTTCGTGACCGCGAGGCCGAGGCCGATGCCGTCGTAGTTGGCTCGCGGGCCGTCGCCCAGTCGCTGGAACGGTCGGAACACCGCCGTCCGTTGATCGCGGGGAACGCCGGCACCACGGTCGACGACGCGGATGTCGACTCGATCTGCGATTCGCGCTGCTTCAACGCGGACCACGCTGCCTTCTGGGGCCCAGTTGAGTGCGTTCCCGATCACGTTCGCGAGCGCCCGCTCGAGCAGTGCGAGATCGGCCGATACGGGGGCCAGGTCGTCGGGGATGCGGACGTCGACGCCGGAGACGTCGGTCGACAAGCTGGCGAGCGCCGCGTAGACGGCATCGTCGACGGCCACCGCCTTTATCCGGACACCGAGCATGCCGGCCTGGATCCGGCTCATGTCGAGGAGATTTGACACGACCGAGTGCAGCCGATCTGCTTCCGCGTCGATCGTCGTGCTGAACGACTGCACGTCGGCGGCGGACCACTCGACCTCGGGACTCATCAAGCTTGTGGCGGCGAGCTTGATGTTGGCGAGCGGCGTCCGGAGATCGTGCGATACGGCCGCGAGGAGGGCGTCCCGGATGTTGTTCGCTTCAGTCAGTGCGGCCGCAGACGCAGCCTCGGTCTGGAGCCGCAGTGCGGTCTGGACGAGTTGCAGGTGGGCGACGAACGCGCCGAGCAGCCTCCGATCCTCTGCGGCGAGCGCAGGACCCGAGACGGCAAGCATCGAGCCGTTGACGAGCTCCGTGGCGTACGAGGCGTTGCCGGGTGTTGATGGAGCAGGCTCACCGGCGGAGACCACGGTGCGCCACCCGTCAATCGTTGGTGCGAGTACGGCGACGGAGTCGAGGTCCAGGGTTCGTCGTAGCTCCGTGACCAGCCGGTGCTGCGCCTCGTCGTCGAGGACGGCGGTCACCGAGGCCAACTCGGCGAGTGCTTCGGCTTCGGCTTGGCCGCGCGCGAGCTGTGCACTCCGGTTCGCCAGTCGATCGACCAGGCCGCTCACCAGTGCCGAGACGGCGACGAACACCACGAGCGTCAAGGCATCCCCGGCGTGCGCCAACCGAAAGCTGTGGATCGGCGCGATGTAGAACCAGTCGGCGAGCAGGAAGGCGGCGAGCGACGCCGCGATCGCTGGGGCGAGCCCACCCAGGACCGCGACCGCGACCGGACCGACCAGGAGCAGCAGCAGCGTGCCGGGTACCCCGATCGCGTCCCGCAAGGGGATCAATGCGAGCACCACGAGCGGAATGCCCACCAGGGCGAGCGCCCATGCGAGGACGCGCGCTCGAGGGGAGCGGCTCTGCGGTGTCCGGCCGTACCGGCCTTGCAACGAGACTCGCTGGGATGGCGCTTCGTCGGTGGAGATCACATGGATGTCGATCGCTCCGGCGGTACGAATCACCTGGTTGATGATCGAACCCTGCGTGAGCTCGGCCCACCGGGATCGGTGCGATGAACCCAGTAACAACTGCGTGGCGTTCTCGGCCCGCGCGAAGCGCACCAACGCGTCGCCGGCATCGGCGCCCGTGATCTCCGCGAACCGGCCACCAAGTCCTTCCAGCAACGTGCGATGACGCTCCAGGTGATCCTCGCCAGGGACCGCGAGTCCGTCGGAGCTGCGAAGGTGGACGCCGACGAGTTCCGCCCGCGAACGCGCGGCCATCCGGGCGCCGCGTCGAATGAGGCGCTCACCGCCCGCCGCGCCCGAGAGGGCGACGACCACCCGCTCTCGCGTCTCCCACGGATCGGTGATGGCGTGGCGTTCGCGATAGTCCTCGAGTGACTGATCGACCCGGTCCGCGACCCACAAGAGGGCGAGCTCGCGGAGCGCGCCGAGGTTTCCGACGCGGAAGAAGTGGCTGAGCGCTGCGTCGACCTTCTCGGCTGGGTAGATGTTGCCGTGGGCCATGCGCCGCCGGAGCGCCTCGGGAGCCATGTCGACGAGCTCGATCTGCTCCGCAGCGCGCACGACGGCGTCGGGCACGGTCTCGCGCTGGACGACTCCCGTGATCTGCTCGACGACGTCGTTGAGCGACTCCAGGTGTTGGATGTTCACGGTCGAGATGACATCGATCCCAGCCGCGAGCAGCGCTTCGATGTCTTGCCACCGCTTGGAGTTGTCACACCCTGGCACGTTGGTATGGGCGAGCTCGTCGACCAGAGCGACCTTGGGGCAGCGAGCCAACACCGCCTCGACGTCCATCTCCTCGAAGCGCTGCCCGCGATACTCGATGACACGCCGCGGCACGACCTCGAGGTCGCGCAATTGGGCCGCGGTCAGGGCCCGATTGTGGGTCTCCAGAAAGCCGACGATGACGTCGGTCCCTCGCTCCCGGCGGCGCCACCCTTCGTTGAGCATCGCGAACGTCTTGCCGACCCCGGGTGCGGCGCCGACGTAGATGCGCAACGTGCCCCGCCCCGGTGCAACGGTTCCTCGTTCGACGTCGGCGCGTGCTGCGCCCATCGGCAGTCGGGCGGCGGAACCCGCCGGCCGGCGTCGATCGCCTGCTCTCCGACGCGCTAGTCGGAGCACCGGTCCGCCGGAGGAGTGCGCCGCGATCCCGCGGCGTTCGAAGGGTGGACGCAGGTGTCGTCGCTCCCGGCAAATTGGTCCACGTTGCTGGGGCGATTGCCCGTGGAGCGTACGCGGCGGAGATTCGTGATCGATGCGGCCGGCCCGTCGAGGCTCGCGACACCGGCGCGGTCGATGTAGAGCAATGTCGGAGTACGCAGCGCGGCCCACTCGCTCAGCATCGACACGACTTCCGGGTCCGATGGCGTCGGACAGGCGTACATGAGGATGGCAGCCGGCGGACCCCCGACCACGTGAAGGCCGAGCGCAAGGGTGTCTCCTCGGGCATCCACCGATGCCAACTCGACCTCGCGGAGGTCCAGGGGCGGGTAGGCACCCAGGCCGCATCCGGTGTTGGCGAGAGCTTGGTTCGCGACCGCCCAGCGCACGCGCTGTGGCCATGAGAGCACCAAGGGTGCGAGTGGGAACGCTGCGAGGGCAAGCGCAGCGATCGCGAGCAGGAAGAGGGCGGCGTCGTGCATCGGCAACACCTTTCTAGAGGTGCGATGCCGACCAGACTTCCCGGCGCTCCGAGGATCAAGTGTACGGAGCCGTTCGTAGATGTCGAGTGGCGAACGCGCTAATTCCTGCGTCCAACCCGCATAGATCTCGTAAAGACAGGACGGGCCAGCGCGGCGCCCGCCTCGTGGGCCGGTCACACGACGAGACACCGGTCGCGCTAACAACCCGCTACTTGGCGCCCCTGCGCTGCTAAGGGACGGGCAAAGAGCTTCCGGTCCGAACCGCCACCTGTTTACGTCAACACGAGCGCACCGAATCAGGGAGAGAGCTCGTGACTGACGTGCTGATGCTGGTGATCGTGGCCGCGTTCTTCGCGCTGGCCGGTGCATTGGTGGTGGCGTGTGACCGGATCCTCGGTCACGACGACACGCCCGGCGAGGCTGGCGGCGTTCTCGACGCTCCCGCCACCGGCGACGCGGGCGACGCGAGTCGCGACGTGCGTGGGGTTGACCGATGACCGCTCCCGCGTGGGCGCAGTTCGCCCTGCTCGCCGGCCTCGTGTTGCTGCTGGCCCCGCTGATGGGCCGCTACATGGCCGCGGTGTTCGGCGGCGGTCGCGCGCCCGGCGACCGCGTGTTCAGCCCGGTAGAGCGCCTCGTCTACCGCTGGGCGAAGATCGATCCCGATCGCGAGCAACGCTGGACGCGATACGCGGCGTCGCTCCTCGTGTTCAGCTTCGCCTCGATCGTCGTCCTCTACGCGATCCAGCGCTTCCAAGGCATCCTGCCGTTGAACCCGGATCATCTCGCCTCGCTGGATCCCTTCATGTCGCTGAACAACGCGGCGAGCTTCACGACGAACACGGACTGGCAGAGCTACATCCCCGAGTCCACGGTCAGCATCTTCACCCAGACCGTCGGGATCGTCTTCCAGAACTTCATGTCGGCCGCGGTCGGTCTCGCGGTCGCGATCGCGATGATGCGAGGACTCACGCGGCGACGCGCCGCGACGATCGGCAACTTCTGGGTGGACATCACCCGTGCCGTGACACGGATACTGCTGCCGCTCAGCTTCGTGCTCGCGATCTTCTTCCTCAGCCAGGGCGTCATTCAGAACGGGCACGGCCAGCAGAGCATCACGCCGGTCGACCGTTCCCTGGTCGCGACGACAGTGGACGGCAAGCCGGCCGACAAGCCCACCGTCGCGGGAGGGCTCGTCGCCAGCCAGGAAGCGATCAAACAACTCGGCAGCAACGGCGGTGGGTACTTCAACGCCAACTCCGCGCACCCCTTCGAGAGCCCAACCGGGCTGGCGAACTTCGTCCAGATGCTGGCGGCCGCGATCATCGCCTTCGGACTCCCGTTCACGTTCGGCCGGCTCATCGGCAGCCGCCGACAGGGGTACGTGCTCTTCGGGGTGATGCTCGTCTTGTGGGCCGTGCCGATGATCGGCACGACCTACTTCGAGACCCACGGCAACCCCGGGCTCACCGCCGCGGGCGCGGACCAGCAGCCGAGCGCAACCCAGGGCGGCGGCAACCTCGAGGGCAAAGAAGTGCGCTCCGGTGCGGCCGGCGCAGCGATGCACGGCTCGAACTCCACGAGCACCTCCACCGGCTCGGTCGCAGCCTCCCATGACTCGTTCACACCGCTGGGCGGCGGGATCGTGATGACCAACATCCTGACCGGTGAGTACGGGCCCGGAGGTGTGGGGTCGGGTCTCTACGGCCTCGTTGTGATGGCGCTCGTAGCCGTGTTCATCGCCGGCCTGATGGTGGGCCGCACACCCGAGTACCTCGGCAAGAAGATTCGCGCCCCCGACGTGAAGCTGGCCACGATCTACGTGCTGATCGTGCCCTTCGTCGTGTTGACCTTCGCCGGCATCACCGTCCTCCTCGCAACCGCGACGAGCGCGGTCGGCAATCCGGGCCCGCACGGCTTCAGCGAGATGCTCTACACGTACGCGTCGGCGGGCAACAACAACGGCTCCGCGTTCCCCGGCATCACGGTGACCTCGCACTGGTACCAGATCACTCTCACGGTCGCGATCCTCATGGGGCGGTTCCTCCTGATCGTGCCGGCGTTGGCCATCGCGGGCGGGTCGGCGCGCAAGCAGCCCGCACCCGAGTCCGCGGGCACCTTCCCCACGGACGGCGTGCTCTTCGGCGTGCTCCTCATCGCGGTCGTGGTGATCGTCGTCGCCCTGACCTACCTCCCGGCCCTCGCGCTCGGCCCCATCGTGGAACACCTCTCACTGTGAGATCGAGGAGAAGGAGCAAGTGATGCGCCGACAGATCCCCGCGTTCCTGGTGTCGCTGCGACTCGTGCTCGCGCTTGGGCTGATCGTGTGCGTGGCGTTCCCGGCCGCGATCTACGGCATCGGCCAACTGTTCTTCGAGCACCAGGCTGAAGGTTCGCTGATCGTGCGCAACGGCAAGACCGTCGGCTCGTCGCTACTCGCGCAGCCCTTCACCGGCCCGGGCTACTTCTGGCCCCGGCCGTCGGCGGCGGGCAGCGGCTACACAGGCACGGGATACGACGCCACCGCATCGGGGGGCTCGAATGCCGGGCCGCTCGCGGCTCGGCTCCTCGCCGACTGTCTTCCGGTGCCGAAGACCGACACGGCCGGCAACCCGCTCGTCGACGCGCACGGCCAACCAGTCGACGCGACCAATCCCGACGGGTCCAAAGTGTGCAACCCGAACACGGTGCCCCAGCGTGTCGAGGCGTATCGGTCGGCGAACAGCCTCGGCCCGCACGCCCGGGTGCCGGTCGACGCGGTGACCGCCTCGTTCTCCGGGCTCGATCCCGACATCTCCGTCGCCAACGCGCGCATCCAAGCGGGTCGCGTCGCACGCGCGCGGGGTGTGTCACGGCGGCACGTGTTGCGCCTCGTCGACGAGCACACGTCAAGACGCGTGCTCGGCGTGATCGGCGAGGACGCGGTCAACGTCATGGAGCTCAATCTCGCGCTCGACTCGATGCACCACTGACGAACGGTGCGGAGCGGACGTCGCGCTAACGACCTGCTAATCCGCGCCGACGGAGCCGCTAAGAGCTCGGCAACTCCCTGTTCAACGTGACGACGGGTGTGGAAGATGACAACTGCAAGTTCGCAGGGTGACGCACAGGAGGCGAACCCGATGAGAGTGGAGAAGCAGCATGGCTGATGTGTGGGTGGTCGTGTCCATCCTGGCGTTCTTCGGACTGTGCGTGGCCCTGGTGCGCGGTTGTGACCTGATGATCGGTCCCGACGATGCCTCGGATCTCGCTGAGCTGACGACCTCCGACACGGAGGAACTGTCAGAGGAGGCGGCAGTCCGATGACCGGCGAGAACATCGCAGCACTCGTGGTCGCCGTCCTGTTGACGGCGTACCTGGTTGCGGCGCTCGTGTTCCCGGAGCGGTTCTGATGAGCCTCGCGGGGTGGGGTGAGCTCGCCGCGCTGATTATCGCGATCGTGGCGACGGCACCGTTGCTGGGCCGCTACATGGCAAACGTGTACGAGGGCACCCCGTCGCGCCTCGACCGGGTGTTCGGGCCGGTGGAGCGGTTGATCTACCGGGCCATGCGGATCGACCCGGAGCGCGAACAGCGTTGGAACATCTACGCGCTGTCGCTGCTCGCGTTCAGCGCCGCCGGGGTCCTGCTGCTCTACGCAATCCAGCGGCTCCAGGGCAGCTTGGTGTTCAACCCGACGAACATGGTCAACGTCGCGCCGGCGTTGGCGTTCAACACCGCGGTCAGCTTCGTGACCAACACGAACTGGCAGTCCTACGGCGGTGAGAACACGCTGAGCCACTTCACCCAGATGGTGGGCCTCACGGTCCAGAACTTCGTGTCCGCGGCGGTGGGGATGGCGGTGATGGTCGCGCTGATTCGCGGCCTGTCGCGTGCGGGAAAGCGCACCGTCGGCAATTTCTGGGTCGACATCGTGCGCACCACGTTTCGGATCCTGCTGCCACTGGCGTTCGTGTTCGCGATCCTGCTGCTCGCGTGCGGCGTGATCCAGAACACCCACGGCTTCACCACGGTGCACACCGTCGCGGGCGCCACCCAGCAGGTTCCCGGCGGGCAGGTCGCGAGCCAGGAGTCGATCAAGCAGATCGGCACCAACGGGGGCGGCTTCTTCAACGTGAACTCCGCGCACCCGTTCGAGAACCCCTCGAAACTGAGCGACTTCATCGAGATCTACGCGATCGTGATCGTCGGGTTCTCGTTGGCGTTCACGTTCGGTCGGATGGTGAAGGACAAGCGCCAGGGCTATGCGGTGTTCGCGGTCATGGCCGTG
>Ga0302321_100003584_pt1 | contig 13323 bp, 6 predicted proteins | sample Fen_T0_1_FD_202505 | JGI IMG/M metagenome (GOLD analysis project Ga0302321, IMG submission 202505) | Peat permafrost microbial communities from Stordalen Mire near Abisko, Sweden - Fen_T0_1 | ecosystem: Environmental > Terrestrial > Soil > Wetlands > Permafrost | place: Sweden: Abisko...
CATTTCCTGGCCGTCGTCTGCAACCGGCTGGACCCTCCAGTCCACCACGAACCTGGCGAACCCCAACTGGACGAGCGACACCAATACCATTAGTGATACCGGCCTCATCCGCAGCACCGTGGCGGCTCGGTCAGGCGGCACCAAGTTTTTCCGCCTCGCCAACCCTTGACGCCTGTTTGAAAAAAAGCCCTCAAATCGCTCGCTTTGTCAGGATATATCGCGGCTTTCATTCGCATCAACGTCCAGTTAGGTGCTGAAGTTCGCCACTCACGAGCTCGATCTCTCCGCCGCCAATGGCACCTGCTGCCGCCGTTTCCTCTCCGCCGCCAAAGAACGGGGCCGCCCACTCGCCACCCTGGGCGAAGCCTTGACGGCATCCTTTTTTCCAGCGTCCATGGCACGGGCAACGAAGGATGGTAGAATTGAAATCAAGGAGCACCACCTGAAAATTTGAGCCGCAAACCATTTATAATCAACAAAAAGAGTTTCACGAAAATCGTTTCCCGACCGCCTGCCATTGTAGCCCAGCTTCAATAGACCGATCTTTTGCATCAGTTCTAACTCTGTCATTCATCGTTAGAACGCTTAGCCCCCTTTCGCTCCCCCTCCCAAAAAACTACCTGTTTTGGGAGCTATTCTCCGTCCAGCTTAAACCGGTATGCTGACAACCATAAGCCACGGCACTAAAATACATATGGAGCCCTTGCATATAATCAGCGGTCTATTTTGGTGCTGCTGGCTGCCGTATCAGTTCGAGTACAAGTCCTCAACCTCAACCCCAACTACGAAGCGCACTTCACCATGGCGGGCCAATAAACCTGATGTCTTCGGTTTAGACCAGCTTGGCCAATGGCAGTGACCCCACCCACCCAATCCAGAACCCCTAACTATGAAATCAAAACTCGCAACCTTTATACTGACTGGAGCTTGTACAGTCTCAGCGCTGGCGGATTTCAACCCGGTCGCCCTGACTCCCGGCAGTTACACCTTCGACATCGTGGTCGAAAAAGACACCGTCCAAGGACTCCCGGACTGCCTCAACGTAACCGCCGGCAATGGTGTTGGTCTGGGGGACAACACTTATTATGAGCAGGGACTCCATGACCGGGTTGGGCATGTGGGAGGCAATTCCGGCATTCCCATTCACAACACCATCTTTACCAATATTAATAATGCGAACATGAAGTTCCTCATGCCGCCGGATTATTCCGTGAACAACGAGTTGATGATTGATTCAACCTACCCAAACGGCGCCTTGAACTTTACCACACCGACGACGGCCACGAATCTGGCGATTCTCAATTGCGGCGGCGGTGGCACGGTATCAATTACTTACACCGTGACCCACGCGGATACAACCACCGAAACGGGAACGCTCGGTTTGCTCGACTGGTTTACCGGCGGTGCCACCGTTGCCTGGGGGGCCAATGGGCGCATCCAGGCCAATGGGGCATATAACAACTACAACAGCAGTGCCGTGAACAATAATGCACCTTATTTATATGCCAACACCATCACTGTGTCTGGCGCCTCACCGGTCGTGAGTGTTGCCTTAAACTACGTTTCCGGACAGCACGGAAACTTCTTTGCCGTCAGCGGCAATGCCACTGGAACGTGGGCGCCCATCCCGCTGGATCCGGCCAGTTATAATGTCATGGGCATTGTTCCGGCCGCCTTTCCGCTCACCGCCACCATGGATCAAGGCACCAACACCGCCAGCAATGGCAACCTGGCCACCTGGTTTGAAGATGGGTTTGTCCGGTCCGTCAGCGGCGGGTTGCCGGCTTCCGGCTCGACCTTCAGCAGCTTTAGCCAGCCCACTCATTTCTTTCAGCTCGGCAATTACTCCGCCAACAACGCCATTCTGATTGATACCAACCACCAGTTTGTCAATATCACCCCGGCTTCCCCGGCCAACTATTCCGCGTTCGCATTGCTCACCGCCGGCGGCAACGTGGGCAGCACGCCCATGACCAATCTTTGCGTCTTGCAGCATCAAAACGGCGTCAACGAAACCAATATCTTTCTTGGGTATGATTGGTTTGATAACAACCATCCCGGTGCCATCGCGCTCAAAGCCAGCGGCCGCGTAAACATGTATAATCGCACCGTCAATAACGTCGGCAACAATTACCCGTATCTGTTTGAGTCATTCTTCCTGGTCGCCGACACCGCCAGCCCCGTCACCAACATTCTGGTGCTGTATAAATCCGCCGGGGGAACCAGTGCCACGACGTACATCATGGCGGTGAGCGCCACTTCCGGCGGCGTTCCGCCTTTGGTTGACGTGGGTCCCGTGCCTTCGTCCCAGACCTTGCTCTTCGGCACCAATGCGACCTTTACGGTGGGGGTTTCCGGCACCGCGCCGATCACCGGTTACTGGCAGAAGGAAAACGCCGGCACGTTTTCCCCGCTGACCGATGGACCCTCCGGCACTGGTTCCACCATTTCCGGCTCGCATACGATGACCCTCACCATCAGCAATCTGTTCCTGGCAGACGGCACCAACTACCAGTTTGTGGCGCATAATAACTTTGGCGACGCAGTCAGTCCGAATGCAACCCTCATTGTCAGCGAGCAACCGATCACGATTGATCCCGCCACCCCCGTGTTTTATACCAGCAACAACATTCCGTTGACGGTCAACCTGAGTCAAGGACCGGCGGTCAGACTGCAATGGTTCTCGGTTGATACTCTGGGTGTCACAAACTATATCGCCGGGGCAACCAATACCAGCTATACCATCGTCGGCGCGCCGCTTGCGCTTAACGGATATTCTTATGGCGTGGTCGCGGCCAACATTTACGGCACCAACTATGCGAGTGTGGTCCTGTCCATTTCGGACAGCGCGGCCTTCCTGGTTTCGGACCTCTCGCCGCTCAATGCCGAGGCCTATGCCGGAGCTTCGGTTACCTATGCCTTCAACGCGGCCGGAAACTCACCGATCAGTTATCAGTGGTTTCTGAATGGCAGTCTCGTCAGCGGAGCCAATAGCAACAGCTACACGTTGGCGGCTCCCTGCGGCACCAGCACGATCCAAGTTTCCTTCTCGAATGCGCTGAGCGGCGGCGTGGCCATCACCACGGCCCAGGCCGTGCTTCAGGGTGATCCCTACCCCACCAACATCACGTTCAACTCCGATGGGACCGGTTGGCAGACGAACGGCAGCGTCCCCAACATCACCACCAATGTGTTGCAGTTGACCGACGGCAGCGGCGGCCAGTCCTCCAGCGCATTTTATAATGTCGCTCAATATGTCGGTGGCGCTTGGACCGCGTCATTTATTTATAACGCTCATGGGGGCGGAGCCGATGGCTCGGCCTTCATCCTTCAGACCACAAATACGACCGCTTTGGGTGGCGCTGGCGGCGCGCTGGGTTATGGTGGCATCCCTGGCAAAAGCCTGGCCTTTCAGATCAACCTGTATGGCGGCAACAACCTGACCCCGGGCATTGGTTTTGCCACCAACGGGAACACCGGCGTCTATCATGCGGCCGGACCAATCAACACGACCGGTACAAATGACATCCTTGTCACACTGAACTGGGCAAATGGTGTTATGACCGCCGCTTTGACCGACCTGAAAACGGGCAGCAACTATTCCACAAATTACGTTTTTGGACCCATTGTTTCCGTCTTGGGCGGCAGCGTTGCCTATGTTGGATTCTCCGGTGCCGATGGTGGCGTATCCTCCCACCAGACGGTCAGCAACTTCCAGTTCCACTCCGTGCTGCCGCCAGTGGCGCTCTCGGCCTCGGCGGTTACCGGCAACAGTCTGGTCATCTCCTGGCCGGCGAATGACCCGACTTACGTGCTGCAAACGACCTCCTCCCTGTCCTCGCCGACCTGGGTCGCGGGTCCCACCCCAACACTCGTAAACGGCGTTAATCAAGTGACCATCAATGTGTCTGCCGGCAGCAGCCAGCAGTTCTACCGCCTCGTGCGCATCGTCTGCCCCTAGGCAGAATGTATGGTAATGTATCAATAACCGCAGGGGATCGCGGCATGCGGACACTGGTGTCCGCGGTCCCTTGCGGTTTTAACGGCTCAAAAAATTTATTATCTTAAATATGAAAAAAACTCGTTTTGCTGATAAAGGCACTGGTTTTACTTTGATTGAACTGCTGGTGGTGATTGCCATCATTGCCATTCTGGCGGCGATGCTGCTCCCCGCTTTGAGCAAAGCCAAAGAAAAAGCCCAAGGCATTTCCTGCATGAACAACCAGAAACAACTGGCTTTGGCAGGCCTAATGTACGTCAATGACAATCAAGACAAGTGGATGCCCAATTTTCCCGGGCAACAACCGGGTTGGGTGGCCGGCAACATGAATTTTACGGCTGGTAATACCGACAACACGAATATGGCCATGTTGGTAAATCCTGCTGTTTCCGTTTTGGGGCCTTATGCGATTAATGCCAAACTATTCCATTGTCCGGCGGATCAATCATCTGTGCCGGAAGGTGCCCGTGTGCGAAGCGTCTCGATGAGTCAAACCATTGGCACCGTGGCAACCGCCGTCGGTCAACTGGCCGCTGATAGCGCGGTCAACGGCCAATGGGTGCTGGGCCACAACATCGGTACTTCGCGGCAAACCAAATGGCGCACCTATGGCAAAAGCTCGGCCATGAGCAATCCGGGGCCAACCATGTTGTGGTTGTTTGTGGATGAACATCCCAACAGCATTAATGACGCGGGTTTTGCGGTGGAAATGGATAAGGTCGGTGCAAACTCCACCATCATTGATTTTCCCGCCAGCTATCATAACGGAGCCTGTGGCTTTTCCTTTGCCGACGGCCACGCGGAGATTCATAAATGGATTGGCAGCACAATAAAGCCGAAAGCCTCCAACGGTGGCTCAAATATTGGAAACGGGAATGGGATTACTGACGGAACAGCTGCTGGAGACAGCGCCTCTGATGTTTATTGGCTGCAGACGCACACGTCCGCGCTGATTAATTGAACAATTGTTGTCGGCTCATTTTATCAAGCTGCCCGGGGACGATTTCCCTGCTCATTTCGGCATTGATTAGCAATGACTTGCAAGCGTGCTTTTCGGGAAACGCCCCCTTTTCAGGTTCTTCCTCGAAATTTTCAGCCTGCTTCATTCCAGCCTCACACTTTGCGCCTGTACCAAATCACCCCTCACCGGCTGGCTGGTCACTCGCAATCAATACCGTCAACAGTCAGCAGGGAAGCAATACCGTTGCCTCGCCCATGGGGACTGACCAACGGTTTCCCAAGTTCAGGCCCCCGTAGCAACCGGGCACAACCTGCCTTGCCGCCCGCGCAAAGAAGCTTCCATTTAACTGGTCGTATGCTATAAAAAGCGCGTCGCCGATGCCTGAAACCCTGAAAAACAATCTCTTTAGGCACCAGTCCCCAAGGGGTGTTTTTGGGGAAATTTTACTGCGGAAATTGTGGCTTCGGTGGATAACTCTGCCCCTGTTCTGTTGCTGGTTCCAAACCCTCGCCTGGGGACAGTCCGCCGTCCCCGCACCAGCGCGCATTCTCACCCAATACGCCCTGACCGTAACGCAAGACCGGCCCGGGCGCGATCCGAAAAGCTGGCGGCTGCAGGGATCGAACGACGGCGGAAAATCTTGGACCCGGTTGGACGCGCAAACCAACCAAATTTTTTACACCCGTTCCATGCGCCGGATTTTCGAGGTTTCAAACCAGTCGGCCTTTAACCTTTACCGCCTGCAAATCGACCAAATTGACGGCGCGAGCGATTTTGGCATGGACATGAGCGCGCAACTCGCTGAAGTCGAATTGATTGGTCCCTTTGTCAAAGCCGAAAATGAATCCAAGGTGCAGGAAATCATCACCGCTTCACAAGCTCATCCCATATTGGGATCGGCTGAAAACGCCTTTGACCACGATCCGATGACCCGGTGGCGGGACTATGGACTGAATACTCCAGGCGGCTGCTGGATTCAATGCCAGTACACCTATCATTCCGAACAAACGATCACCAACATCGGCGAAGTGCAAAAATTCGTTTACCTCGCCACCGCCGATGACTCGCTTTATGACAAAGAACCGCAGATTCTCTCCAATTTAACCGCCCACACCACCCCGCCCTTGCCGGTGCTCACCGGCTACTCCTTAACCAGCGCGAATGACGAACCGCCGCGTGACCCCCGAACCTGGCGTTTGCTCGGGTCCAATGACCGGGGTTTGACCTGGCAAGTACTCGATACCCGCGCCAACGAAATCTTCGACCAGCGCTTCCAGCGGCGCGAATTTGTTTTGACCAATCCGGCCGTTTACGCGACCTACCGGTTGGAAATATCCGCCCTGCGCCAGTCCGGGATCATGATTCAGTTGGGCAAACTCGAACCGCTCTACTCCCAGAAGACCGTGGCCGAGGCGTTGTCCCTGGTCGTTTCTGCCAATTCGGACAATCCGCCGATTGAGTCCTGTGAAATGCCTTTCCACGGCGACCCCAAAAACAAGTGGCTTTCGATCTCCACCACCGACATCTCGGCTGACCAGCCGGGCTGGCTCCAATGGCAATATATTCCCAAGGCGGAGAATCTGCCGGTAATCAGCCGCAGCTCGCTCGACAAACTGGCCAACCATTTGCGCCTGGCCGCCTTCCTGTCCCGGACCAACACCATAATTCGATCTCTCACCGGTTACGCCTTGACCTCCGGCAATGATTTTTCCGAGCGCGATCCCCGGGACTGGCGATTGTTGGGCTCCAAAGATGGCGGCCTCCATTGGGACGTGCTGGACGTACGCCAGCAGGAAACCTTTGGGGCCCGGAAGCAGCAGCGCGTCTTTATGCTTCCCCACCCGGTTGCTTACCCCAAGTACCGTCTGCAAATTGATTCCGTGGCCGACCCGGGCCGGGCCGGCTGCGTCCAACTGGCAGAAATCAAACCGCTTGGTGCCGCCGTTGACACAGACACCAATGTTTGTTTGGTGGTTTCGGCCCAAGGTGAAAACGGCGCCCGGGAATCGGTCGGTCATGCCTTTGATCAAAAGCCCGACACCAAATGGTTGGATTATGCGGAAAATCATCCCAACCGTGCCAGTTGGATCGAATGGCAATATGCCAGAAACATGGGCGTTCCTGTCTTTAACCTCGACCAAATGAATGTCGCCCAGTTATACCGCACCGCCGCCTTGCGCCTCTCGCTCAGCGGTACCGTTGTCTATCGCGACCCGGCCATCAACACCATCGGCCTGCTCGACCAAACCGGCTTTCAGATTTTCCAAGTGCCGGGCTGCCCTTCCGCTCAGGTCGGAGATCAGGCCTGCCTGCAAGGCCAGCTTTCTTGCCGGCACGGCCAACCCGTGGTTCTCGCTTCAAATTACACCAAATCAGGGACCGTGCCCGCGCTCGGCAATATTCCCGCCGCAGCTCATCTGGCCCCCGGCCTAAGCTTGGGGCTGACCACCCTGGAAGGCACGGTCACCTCAATTTCATTTGGTGATTCCTATGCCACGCTCAGTTTATCCACCCCCAATCATCCCCACGATCAACTGGTCCGGGTGGTCGGTGCCAGCCAGGAGCCGGCCCTGCTATGGTTGAATTGTCACCTCCGGGCCCGGGGCATCGCGCAAGCCCTGTTCGACCCGCAAGACCAGCCGGCCGCCAACGTCCTCTGGGTCTCCGGCCTGGACCAGCTCTCCCTCGTCGCCGCGGAAGATCAGGATTGGACCGCTTGGCGGAATTATTCCCGGCCCGGCCTCGCCCGCACCAACCAGCCTGATTCGGGAGTCATCCGTGTCCAGGGAACCGTAACTGAACATTTGCGCGACAATTGTTTGGTGCTCAGCAACGGAACTGATTGCCTGGAGGTTCACTGTCTCAACGCCACGAATTGGGCGCCGGGCTCGGCCATTGAAGCCGCGGGATTTCTGCTGCACGATGGGAATCAATTGGTGCTGGTTTCGGCCTTGATACGCACCAATGCCAGTCAGCTGCCGCCGGCAAACCTCGCGTTCAAGTCTGTCAACAATTACCAGCCGGCGATGTTAATTGGCGATGTTCGCAACGCCTTGCGGGCTCATCCGCAAGGCAGTTTTCCGTTCCAAATCCGGGGCGTAATTACCTACATTGATTTGGCCCTCGGCGAATTCTATCTGCAAAATGGTTCCGCCAGCGTCTGTCTTCAGGGACAATTAAATGCCGGCTTGAGTCCGTTTCAACATCAGGAGGGTAACAATGTTGAAATCGACGGCCTCGCCCATGCCGGCCAGCTCTATGCGACCTCGTTTGCCCGGGTGCTGGGACCAGGCTGCATGCCGGAGCCGGCCCGGCCTTCATGGAATGATCTCATGCAGGGCAATCACGACGGCCGCTGGATCGAACTTCAGGGAATTATCAGCGCCGTGGAAAAACAACGCCTCACGTTGGCGGTTGGCGGCGACAACATTATTGTTTGGGTCAACGACCTCGGCATGAGCACTCACCTTCCCCTGCTCGGAACCTTGGCGGACATCGCCGGGGTTTGTTCGCCCGTCCTGAATCATCGCCACCAGCGGGTGGGCTTCCGTTTGCTGGTGCCATCGGGAGAATATATTCGCGTCCTCAACCCCGTTCCCGAGAACCCGTTTGAGCAACCCACCACTCCCATTGCCGGGATCTTGCAGACCGGCTCATCCGGTTCGAGCCAGCCCAACCAGGTCGTCAAAAGCAGCGGCATCGTGACCTACTGCGAACCGAACTTGATGTTTATTCAGGATAAACTCGCCGGCTTGCGGATCAGCCTGCGCAGCAACTACAACGTCGTGCCCGGCGACCTGGTTGAGGTGTCTGGCCGGGCCAAACCCGATGGCTTTTCCATCAAACTGATCCAAACCTCCCTGCGTCAAACGGGCCACGGTGAGCTGCCTCGCGCGCGCCCAATCAATTTGAGCGAAATCAACGCCAGCGGCCAGGAGGAAGCCCTCGACGCGATGCGCGTCCAACTCAACGCCGTCGTCCTCGCCCAACACTTCGACGGGCTCATGCAAACCTTCTTGCTGCAAGACGATCAAACCAAACAAACCTTTCCCGCCTTCATCCCGGTGAAAACCGGTCCGGCCGTCAACCTCCCCTCCGGCAGCCACGTTCAGTTAAACGGCGTGTTCAAAGCCAAACGCGACATCGTTGACATCGACCAGGCCATCACCGCCTTTGAGCTTTATGTGGCTTCGCCCCGGGACATCCTCGTGCTCGATCATCTTTCTTGGTGGACCAACCAACACAGCCTTTGGAGCTTGGCCGGATTGGCGGTGGTCCTCCTGGTGGCCTTGTGCTGGGTCTATGCCTTGCGGCATCAAGTCCATCTGCGAACCGTCGAATTGAACCGCCAGATAGAAAGACGCCAACTGCTTGAAAATCAGCGCGTCGTGGAAGAAGAGCGCGTGCGGGTCGCACAGGATCTGCACGATGAATTGGGCACCGGGTTGACCGAACTGGGCTTGTTGGGAGATCTGGTCAAAAACCCGGTGGTATCAGCCGCTGACAAAGATCATTATCTTGAGTTGCTGACATGTACTTCCCGTTCACTCGTCTCCTCCCTTGACGAAATTGTCTGGGCCGTCAATCCCCATAACGATTCCCTCGCTTCACTGGCCAGCTACTGCATTCTGTTTGCCCAACGCTTCTTGGACCTGGCCCGGATCGCGTGCCGCCCCCAGTTCCCCCAAAACCTGCCGGAATATTCCCTGGATTCAAAAAAACGTCACGATGTCTTTTTGGTCTTTAAGGAGGCATTGAATAACGCTGTCCGTCATTCCGGCGCCACCGAAGTGCGGCTCAAGCTGTCCGTGGTCGACGCTGAACTCAGCCTCACGGTGGTTGATAACGGGCGTGGATTTGAATTTCCCCAGGCGGAGATGCCAGGCATGGACGGTCTGCGCGGAATGCGCAACCGGATGAAACAATTGGGAGGAAGTTGCCACATCCAAAGCCAGCCTGGACGCGGAACCGAAGTTACCCTCAGACTCTATTTAGAACGACCACTACCCTAGCGATGATCAAAGTAGCCATTATTGAAGACCACCAAATCACGCGCGAAGCCTTTGCGCAAATCATTAATCTCTCCCCGGATTGCCTGTGCATCGGCGCCTTCAAAACCGCCGAGGAAGGTCTGCGCGACCTGCCCCAATATCAGCCGGAAGTGGTGTTGATGGATATCCAGATGCCAGGCATGTCCGGCGTGGAGTGCACGGAAAAATTGAAAGAATTGCTGCCCGCCGTGCAAATTATCATGGTAACCGTCTATGAAGACTCCGACACCATCTTTCGCGCCCTGCGTGCCGGCGCCTGTGGCTACGTGCTCAAACGAGCCACCTCGGAACACCTTTTGGACGCGATCCGTGAAGTTCAACGCGGCGGCGTGCCCATGAGCGTGGAAATCGCGCGCAAAGTCATCGGTTATTTTCAAAGCCAGACCATGACCACCAAGGAAACTGAAAACCTCTCCACCCGGGAGCGCGATGTCTTGGACTTGGTGGCCAACGGATTTTCCAACAAGGATATTGGCGAAAAACTTGGTATTTCCCTGTCGGCCGTGCTGTGGCACCTCAAACACATTTACCAGAAGCTGCACGTTCACTCGCGCACTCAGGCCGTCCTAAAAGTTCGACCGCGAATCTGACCTGGTTGTGAGCGCGGCTGGGATGGCTTGCTTTTCATCAGCCACTTCCACCCCCGCCCCGCCGGGCAACCGCCAGCCCAGCGCAGGGGCCAGTCCCGCTGGACGGGTCCGCCATCACTTCCAGCAGCCGCTGGCAATGATCGTCTGGCAACTGTGGCGCCGCCATTTGCCCCCTCTGCCCTTGCCCGCGCCCGGCTGCTGCCTGATCAGGCAAATAAAATCTGCGCGCGTCAGGAGATCGCAGTTTGTCCGTCCCATTTGTCGCATACGTCGCATCCGCCCCATTCACCCGTGGTGAACCACTAATTCGCGCCCATTCGAGAAATTTGCGTAAAAGCCTGCCCACCAGGCCTGCTTATCCGTGTGCATCCGTGTCCATCCGTGGTTGAACAGCTTTTTCCAGGCTTAAGGATGAACCCGGCAGAATTCCATGATTGACTCTCAGCCACGCGTCGTAATGATTCCGCGCATTGCAACGCCCGGTTTACAAAAATGAATTTCCCCAGCCAGTCCCTGGACCGCTGGATATGCTGCGTTGGAAAACCGGCTGGGCCCCCCGCGAACCCGCGCCCACCCTCCCCGATCATCCGCTCGCCGACCACCTCCTCCGGCCGGTGACGCCCGATTGCCAGCGTCTCCAACATCCTGATCCCGGGCAGATTCAACTGACCTGGATCGGACACTCGACCTTCCTGATTCAACATCAAGCACGCAATGTTCTGACCGACCCGATTTTTGGCGACTGCCTGACGCCCATTCCGGGCTTTCGATTGCCGAGGCAGACCCCGCCCGGTTTGCGCCCCGATCAACTGCCGCCCATCCACGAAGTGCTGATCAGTCACAATCACTACGATCACCTCGACGTGCCCGCCATCGCCTGGCTGCGAACCTCCGGCGGCCAGCCCCGCTTTTGGCTCCCCTCCGGCTTGGGCGATTGGTTTCGGGGCCAACAGGTTGCCAATTTTCAAGAGCTGGCCTGGGGAGAATCAGCCCCCATGGGCGGCGAAATGGAAATCCACTCCGTGCCCGCGCAACATTTTGCCGCCCGGGGACCGTTCGATCGCAACCGCACGCACTGGTGCGGCTGGGTGCTGCGCAGCGCCACCCGGACCATCTATTTTGCCGGTGACACCGGTTACAATCCCGGCTTCCGTGAAATAGGTAAACGCTTTGGTGGCATGGACCTGGCCTTGATCCCCATCGGAGCCTACCGCCCGCGCTGGGTGATGCAACCAATTCATGTGGACCCGTTTGAAGCCGTGAAAATCCATCAGGACGTGGGCTCGCGCTGCTCCGTCGGCGGCCACTGGGGAACCTTCCTCCTGACCGATGAACCCGTGGGCGAACCACCCGCGCTGTTAAGCCTCGCCTTGGCTGAAAAGCATCTCCCCGCCAACAACTTCCGCGTATTGCGCCCGGGTGAAACCATGGTTCTCTAGCGCCCGCCGCAGCCGCGGCAACATGAAAATTAATTCATAATATTTTCATTGAGGGTTCATGTTTGACTGGTAATTTAATCGCTGGGACTCCTAATCAGAACAAATAAGAAATGAGCAACTTGGTCATGACATTGGTGAAAACAGCTCCGCTGATTCACCCGGGCAGGAAACTGGGATCGTTGGGCAAGCAGCTTAAACACTGCGCACGCGGACTGGCATTCGCCCCCTATACCAATGCCTGGTTCAACACCCTGCAACAGCCCGAGCTGTCCGTGGCCGCGGAAAACCATCCCTATCTGTTTCAAAAGCTCCAGCGGCCTTATCTGAACCGCACCTTGAACACCCGCCAGCGGTTGGCGGCGCTGCAAGAACATTACCATTTCGTCACCAGCCATTTAACCCCGGCCACCCGGCAGGAAATATATGCGACCACCGGCAAGCTGCTGGCGCGGTTGCCGTTGGCGGAAGTGGGCGAGTTTGCACTGTATTTGAGTTGCAGCCGTCAGGAAAAGGAAGGCGACTTGGTCTTGGGCCTCCGCAACCAGCAAACGGGGATGCTCATGTTCACCCTGGCGTTCTCCATCACCCAATACACCACCGAAGCCCGGGAAATTTTCATCGGCGGATTACAAGGCAACAAGTGGGCGAACGACAAGGAGGAAATCATCGCCATCACGCGCGGGTTGCACGGCTTGCGGCCGAAAGCCCTGCTTTTGTTTGCCCTCCAATCGCTCGCGGAAGTCTGGGACATCACCCGGCTGCGGGCCACGAGTGATGCCATGCACATCTACCAGCACTGGCAAAAGCGGAAAGACGTAGCCTCAAGCTATGATGAGTGGTGGCTGGAATCCGGCGGCCTGCTGGGAGCGGACGGCATGTTTGATTTGCCGGTATATTTCGTTCCCCGCGACCTTGCCCTGATCAAAGCCAACAAGCGCTCGCTCTATCGCCACCGCTACCAAATGCAGGCGGAACTGGCCGAGCAAATCGCCCAATCCGGCAGATAAATAACCGCCCTTGCGGGATCGCTGCCACGCCGCCTCGCCTCGGTCTGGCGCCACACCCCACCCGCATTCCGGGCGACCACCGTGTAAATAACTGAATCGCTGCAACTTCAGCGGTAGAATCCTCGTGTCGCCACCCCGCCCCCCCCCGACGTCATCATCGCCGGGGCAACGTGAATTTTTATTAATGCTGCCTTCATGCAGAGTTCACGCTTCATCAGTCTCAACTTCTATGAAATCGATTCCCTTCAAACATTCCAACGCTGAGAGCAATAACT
>Ga0302321_100003585_pt1 | contig 13322 bp, 14 predicted proteins | sample Fen_T0_1_FD_202505 | JGI IMG/M metagenome (GOLD analysis project Ga0302321, IMG submission 202505) | Peat permafrost microbial communities from Stordalen Mire near Abisko, Sweden - Fen_T0_1 | ecosystem: Environmental > Terrestrial > Soil > Wetlands > Permafrost | place: Sweden: Abisko...
GGCGAACGCCGAGATTTTCTTCGGCGCCGGTGCGTTGGTGCTCGTGGCCGGATTGGGCTTCGCGAGTGGCTGGCTGCTCCAGCTGAGCGGCGCGTCGGTCTCCGACCCGGCGCGCCGGGTTGAATCACCGAAACGCGCCGAGTCGGAGACCCGCGCTCCGATGACACTGACTTCCCTTGCCGTTCGCGGATGCGCGCGCCGGCGGAAGCGCAGTCTGGGGACCGTGGCAATGCTGGCGTGCGGCAGTTTTCTTATCGTGTCAATTGGCGTGTTCCGTTTGGATGCAAATCGCGATGCGACGAAACCAAGTTCCGGCACGGGTGGGTTCGCGCTGATCGGTGAAACTACGATCCCGGTAGTGCAGGATTTGAATTCCAAGTCGGGGCGGGAGTTCTTTGCTTTGAACGAGGGCGAACTTGCGGGGGTGAACTTCGTGCCGTTCCGCGTGCGAGAAGGCGACGAGGCAAGTTGTCTGAATTTGAATGCTGCGCAGAAGCCGCGCTTGCTGGGGGTGAAGCCGGAAAATCTAGGAGGGAGATTCACGTTCGAAAAATTAATGTCGGATACGTTTGTTAAGACGGACGCGTGGTCGCTCCTCAGCAAGACCAGTGTTCCTGACCGAGCGCCGGTGGAGAGAGATGAAATCCCAGCCATTGGCGATGCCAACTCGATCCAATGGGCGATGCATAAAAACGTCGGCGACACGATTGACTACGTGGACGAACGCGGACAGCCCTTTAAGGTTCGTATTGTCGGTGCGGTAGCGAATTCAATTTTACAGGGGCAGCTCATCATTGACGAGGCAGAGTTCGTGAAGCGGTTTCCGGGCGCGAGCGGGTATCGAATGTTTCTGGTGGATGCGCCGTCGAACACCGTGTCGCAGGTGTCAGCCACGCTATCGCGAGCAATGCAGGATGTGGGTTTGGAGCTGACGCCAGCCCGGCAACGCCTCGACCAGTTCAACGCGGTGCAGAATACCTATTTGGGAACGTTCCAGGTATTGGGGGGGCTCGGCTTGCTGCTCGGCAGTGTGGGGCTGGGCATCGTCGTGTTGCGAAATGTATTGGAACGCCGTGGGGAACTGGCGGTGTTGCTGGCAGTGGGCTTCCGCAAACGGACCTTGCAACAGTTGTTGCTGATCGAGAATGGCACGTTGCTGGTGGTCGGGCTGGCGCTCGGTGTCTTGGCGGCAGCGGTGGCCGTGTTGCCGGCGTTATTTTCGGCGACGGTCCCGTTGCCCTACGCGTCCCTCGCGTTGACCCTGGCGGCGGTGCTGGTGAATGGCGCGGTGTGGACGTGGGGGGCCACGCGGCTGGCGCTCCGCGGGGATTTGCTAGCAGCATTGCGAAATGAATAACTGGAACGACGATGAGAATCCAAAACCACCTATTTAATTTTAAAGTCTTTGCCGTGAGGATGGCCGTATTTGGCCTGTCGCTTATTTTGCTTAAGGTGCAGGCCGCGGAGCCGTTTCCCGCTCAATGGGGTAGCCCACCGGAGATTCAGACGCAGGATTATGTTGAATTGCCAGCCGGTTATGGTCACGGCAGTTCGACTCTGGCAAAATGGATAACGGCCAATCTGAACCGGGACAAAATCACAGCCGGCCAGCCCGAACCGGCCCGGGCCGCCGCGCTGTACGAGAATAATTTTGAACAGGCGGAAGCGGGCAAACTTCCGGACGACTTCATGGCGCTGGCCGGTGACTTTACCGTGAAAAGGGATGGCACCAACCAGTTCCTCGAATTGCCGGGTTCACCCCTCGATAGTTTTGCGGTGCAATTCGGTCCTACCGAGAGCGCCGAGGTGGCGGTGAGCGCGCGGATTCTCAGCACGGCCAAGGGCCGGCGCACGCCGACCTTCGGCGTGGGGTTGGGGGGGGTGGCGGGTTACAAGCTTCAAATCGCGCCGGGAAAAAAATCGCTGGAGTTGCTGAAGGATCAGGAAGTGAAAACCAGTGTGCCATTTGATTGGCAATCGGGCACGTGGACGCAACTGCGACTGCAGATCCACAAACTCAAGGCGGATGAGTGGAAGATTCAAGGCAAGGCTTGGGCGCCTGGCGCCGCGGAGCCGAAGACGTGGACGGTTGCGTTCGACGAAAAGGAGGAGCCTGTGGCCGGCCGCGCGTCCGTGCTGGGGAGTCCCTTTGCAGGTACGGCGGTGTGGTTTGACGATTTACGGGTGGAGCGGATTTCGGAAAAATAGGGATCACCGCTCCGCAGTAGGTGGGCCCGCGGGTCAGTCGAAGTCCGAGCAACTCATAAAATAGTGACAGCGCGGACAGCGAAGTTTGCATTTCTCATTGTGCAATTCATGGCCGCACTGCAGACACCATCGCCAAGGCTCGGGGTCGTTGAGGTTCGACGCCGTCCGGTCACTTTCGGCACGCGTCGGCGAAGGCGGATTCAGGCTTGTCCGCGGATTTGGATTCACGGCATCGGCGAGGCCGGGTTGCGAGGGGAGGCCGGTGCGCTCGGCACCCCGCCCGAAGGCGCATCGTGCGGCGGTATCGATTTGGGCTGATCATGCAACCGTCGCTCGCGTTGCGGTTGGGTCGGCCCATCGCTCCGGCGGGTGGATCGCTTCTTCATCAACTCCTCAAACTGCTCGCGCTGCGCCGGCGTCAGGAGGGCGTGAATTTGGTCCCGCGTTTCCAACATTTGTTTCCGGGTTTGCGGTTCCAGGCTCGCGCGCAGTTCGCGCATGCGTTCCTGGCCCTCCGCCATGATCTGGTCAACCCGCTCGCGCTGTTCGGAGGTGAGGCGCAATTGGCGGGCGAGCACCTGAACAAATTCCCGATTGAAGAGCAGCGCGCCGGACCCGGCAGTACTCGCCGGGCGTGGGTCGTTGGGCGGGGCCGGATTGTTAGAGTGGCTGGTGTTCGTAGCGGACGGAAAGCCGTCCCCGGATTTGGGGACCCGTTGCCATGGTTTTGGGCCGCGCTCGGCGAAGCGGACCAGGGAGGCGCCAGTGATGATGCCGGTGATAAAGATGACCAACGTCGCGCAGATAATTTTCCAGCCGTTCACCAGCTTTCCTCCAGTTGATCCGCCGCCGCCAACAAGGTTTGCTCGAATTGCTGGGAAAGGTCTTCGGTCGTGGACGCCGCGGGCGCGGGTGCGAATGACCACGTCGCCAGCAGGAGCATAATGGCGACGCACGGGACCGCCGCCCGCCAGAGCGCCCGCGCCCAAAGGGCGGCGAGGTCGACAGGTGGCAAAGCGGAAAGCTGCGCCCGGATCCGCTTTTCGAACGCATACGGCACGTGGTCAGCGGGCGGATGGGCCCGGGCGGCGGCCAGCAGTTTTTGTTGCAGTGGTTCCAGGTTCATGATGAACAATTAAGCCAGACGGGCGCGGGCACTTTCGGGTTACAAATACTTGTCCTTAGCAATATGGGCGAGGATTTTTCGCATTTCCGCGCGGGCGCGAAACGCCCGGACTTTGACTAGCGGCACCGACCAGCCGGTGAGCTGGGCAATCTCCTTTACGCTGCGATCCTCGATTTCCAGCAGCGTGATAATGAGCCGGCCGGCGGGCGACATCTGTGCCAGGACGCGCTCGACGAGTTGCTTCGCTGCGTCCGCCTGTTCGTTAACCGAGTCAGGTGCGGCAGCGAACCGCTCCAGCCAGTCGTCCTCGGGCTCCGAAAGTTCGGAGAAGGCCGATTCGCGATTGCGTTGGTGGGCGCGGAGAAAATCGTAGCAGGTCCGCACGGCGAGACGCATTAACCAATGCTCAAACGGGGCATCCCCGCGGAAGCTACCCAGCTTTTGAAAAGCTTTGACCCAAACCTCTTGCGCAATGTCTTCGACCTCACGTTCCAAACGGGCGTAGCGCCGGGCGGTGGCAAAGACGCGGGGAGAGTACTTTTGCACCAACGGCTCGAAGCTCGCGGGGTCGCCTTTGAGGGCGGCCGCGATCAACTCCGCCTCAGTCCGTTCCATGGTTACGACTATGCCAGACGGATTTTCCGGCTCAATGGCAAAAGCCACCCCGCCTTGCGGCGGCGGCGCGGAGATCGCTTCCCAATCCATCCTATTCCGCTGCGGTTTTGGGTTGAGCCCTGACGGCTGGCCGGCCGAGTGGTAACGCGGCGGCGGCGAAGGTGAAAGCCATTTTGATCATGGAATTTTTCTTTTCAAAAATTGCAGCTCATGCTCCGGGGCGTTTGGCCCAACGGTTCAATGGGGGGAAGGACGGCGTGGGGCAGGGTTCGGTTACAACTCACCCACGACAGAAAACGGTGAAGCGTCGCGAAGCCTTAACGAGCGTCAGGCTTTGCGGATGTCGAAGCTTTTTTCAAACTCCGCCGAGAATTGAAGCATGGCTTCGGTGACTTTGCGCGGTTGCGCTTCAAAGGTCGCGGTCATGCGCTCGGCGGCTTCAGGCTTGCGGCGGATGACTTCGGCGGCAGCCAGCATCAAGGAGAGGTGATTATTGATGTCGTGGCGTAATTTGGAGAGTTGTTGATTCAACTGGTCGATCTGACCAACGGTTAGAGTTACCGGCTCGCTTGGCAGGGTCATGATCGTACGCGGTTGGCTCGAACCGTGGCCGGGCTCTTCACATTCAATTTGCGGCGGATATATCCGAAAAGATCTTCGTGACTGATCGGCTTGTGGAAAAACGCAACCGCCCCAGCCGCTTTGGCCTGACTCCGGTAAATCTCACTGTTGCCGGCAGAAATGACGACCACGGGAATATTGGCCGCCGCTTCCAAGTGTTTCAACCATTCCATGATGCGAAAACCATCCCACGACACACTGTTCACATCGACCGGGAAGGTGATATCGAGCAGAATGAGATCGGGTCTTTGCGTGCGCACTGCCGTGACACATTCGGCGCCATCCGCCGCGGTGAGGACCTCAAAGCCATTCGCCTTGAGTTTAATGGAAAGTCCTCGAACCACGACCACATCGTCATCCACCACTAGAATTTTCTTCTTGTTCATGTTTGGCTGACTGTCAGGTCACGGGATATTTGGAGGGCGGAAATTCCGCGTCGGACATCAACGGGTTCGGCGCGGCCCTCAGACAGTCATTGGCTCCAAATTCAGCATTCGGCGAATCAAACCGAACAGCACATCATGACTGATCGGTTTGCGGAAAAATGCCGCCGCCCCTGCCTCGCGGGCCTGATTGGCATAAACCTCAGGACATCCGCCGCTAATAACAATGATGGGAATATTCGCCGCCTCCTCCACCCGCTTCAACCATTGCATGATGAGAAAGCCATCCCAAGGCACACCGTCCATGTCCGAAGGAAAGGTAATGTCGAGCAGGATCAGATCCGGTCGGTGCCGGCGTACCGCATTGACGGCGGTCGCGCCGTCCGTGGCCGTGACGACTTCAAAGCCAAGGGCGCCAAGTTTGATGGAAAGCGATTTCGTAACAACGGCATCGTCATCTACAATCAAAATTTTCTTTTTGTTCATGTTAAGCCTGCTCGTTCTGAACCATCGACCCAAGCTTTTCTAGCAACATTCAAACCAAGGGCAACTCCCAAGCCTGTCGCCACGGCGTCAACCGCCTGCGCCCCGCGCCCGCGAACGAATTTATTCGCCTCCTCCGCGCGGGCTGCTCAATATCGGGACGATTTTGTCCTACATGGGGAACGAATTTTTCAGTCCAGGCGAACACCGCGCCGGCAAGGTGAATGAATTATTCGCCACCATCGCGCCGCGTTACGACCTCCTCAACGACTTGCAAAGTCTCGGCCAGCACCGACGCTGGAAACGTCGTGTCGTCGCCGGTGCCGCCCCGCAACCCGGCGAGCGCGCCTTGGATGTGTGCTGCGGTACGGGCGACATTGCGTTTGGCCTGGCCGCGGGAGGGGCAGAAGTGGTGGGCTTGGATTGCAGCGCGCCTATGCTGGCCGTCGCGGGCCGAAAGGCCGCCACTGCCCGCGGGAACGCACCCCGGTTCCTCGAGGGCGATGCGATGCGGCTGCCGTTTCCGGACGCGCAGTTCGACATCGTCACGGTGGGTTATGGCCTGCGCAACCTGGTCAGTTGGGAAACTGGCCTGGGCGAGATGGTGCGGGTGGCAAAGCCCGGCGCGCGCTTGCTGGTGTTGGATTTCGGCAAGCCGGCCAACCCCCAGTGGCGCGCGGTTTACTTTGGCTACTTGCGCTTGTTCGTACCCCTGCTGGGCTTGGTCGCTTGCCGGAACGCCAGCGCCTACGCCTATATTCTGGAATCGCTCCGACATTACCCGGCCCAACGTGGCGTCGAGCTCAGTATGCGTAACTTGGAATTGAGCCAGGTGCGCGTCGAAAACTTCCTGGGCGGCGCCATGAGCATCAATTACGGAGTGAAAGCCGATTAGCTTCGCGGACCACCGAAAACCTCCGCCCTCGGTCTTGAATCTCGTTGCCAAGGCGAAATAGCTTCGGTCAGAATCGCACCGTGAATTTCCGGGACAAAATTGTGACGTGGGAAAATTTGCCTGCGTGGCGCGCGGCCAGGCGCGCGGAAGGGAAGCGGCTGGTCGTTACCAACGGTTGCTTTGATCTGCTCCACCTCGGGCATGTGATTTATCTCGAAGCCGCCCGCCAACTCGGCGACGCCCTGCTCATCGGTGTGAACGGCGATGCTTCGGTGCGGCAGTTGAAGGGCGATACGCGGCCGGTGAATGCCGAGGCCGACCGCGCCGCCGTGCTTGCCGCGCTGCAATGCGTGGACGGGGCCTGCATCTTCACCGAAAAAACCGCGACGCGCTTCCTCGCAACGGCGCAACCGGACGTTTACGTGAAGGGTGGCGATTACACGTTGGACACCGTCAATCAGGACGAGCGGCGAGCGGTGGAACAGGGGGGCGGCCGTATGGTCATCCTCCCTTTCGTACCGGGGAAATCGACAACCGCCCTGCTTGGAAAAATCTCGCAGCTATGACTCCGGTGCGCCCACCGTGCCAGTTACCCACAATCGTTGCGTGACATGCGATTTCTGATGCTTAATTGGCGTGACCCGAAGAATCCGCTGTCGGGGGGAGCGGAGCGCGTGACCCAAGCCTATCTGGCGGCCCTGGTACAACGCGGGCACGAGGTCTGTTGGTTCACCCATGCCTACGCCGGGGCCGCGGCGGAGGAAATTGTGGACGGCATCCGCTACCTCCGCTCGGGTGGGAACGGCACTTCCATTTTCAATGCCATCCAATGGTATCGTCGCCAGCCCCGTTTCGATCTGGTCATTGATCAGCACCACGGCCTGCCTTGGTATGCTCCCATGTGGGGCCGCACTCCCTGCGTGGCTTATATTCACGAAGTGCTCGGGCCAATTTGGAGTGTATTCTATCGCTGGCCGCTTTCGCGGATTGGTCAAGTTCAAGAGCGCCTCACATTGAGAGCGTATCGAAGGGTGCCCTTCATGACTCCGTCTCAATCTACGGCCGCCGCACTGGGTGCTTTGGGCGTCCAAGAGGTGAAGGTAATTCCCAATGGCTGTGACACGGTCCCGTTGGCCGCGCTGAGCCCCAAACCATTCCGGGCGCCGCTCAGATTAGTGGCCGTGTCCCGATTGGCGGGCAATAAACGGGTGGATCATGCCCTCCGCGTCCTGCGTCTGCTGCTCGACCGCGGAATAGACGCGAAGCTTTCCATCGTGGGCCGTGGCGAAGCCAAGCCCGCTTTGCTTGACCTCTGTCGGCAATTGAACTTAACGGATCACGTCCGGTTTACCGGTGAGGTTAGCGAAGCGCAAAAGAACGCTGAACTGCGCGAGGCCCACCTGCTGCTTCACACTTCCGTTCGCGAGGGCTGGGGACTCAATGTGATTGAGGCCAACGCCATGGGCACGCCGGCGATTGTTTATCCCGTCGGTGGACTCGTTGATTCTACGGTCCACGGCGTGACCGGACTGGTGGTCGAAGCGGAGACCCCGGAAGCGATCGTTCGGCAATTGGAGTCCCTCTTGCGCGATCCAGATAGATACGACCGGTACCGGCTAAATGCCTGGCGGCGGGCCGCAGAATTTAATTGGAACACCATTCTGCCCCAGGCGGCGGACTGGCTCGAGCGAAAAGCGGGGCCGGCCGTGTCTAACCGAAGTCTGCCGCATCGGGGCTAAAACTTACGGTTTGGGAGCTGGTCGGTCGTTCCCCAACGGTTGGCGCAGTTACTTTAAACTTTAATTCGTAATTTCCTGCACGCGGTAGTGGCTGATATCTGGTGGTTGATTTAGCGTTTCACTACTTTGGCGCTGCGCGGCTTTACCTTGGGGGCATCGCCCCACAATCCCTCCAAGTCGTAGCGCGCGCGCGCCTCGGCGCGCATCACATGAACGATCACATCAAAGAAATCCAGCACCACCCACGCGCCCTGCATCGTACCGTCCACCACGCGCGGGCGGACTTCGTGTTCAGCGCGGAGCTCGTCGGTGATCTCATTCACGATCGCGCGCAAATGCGGCTCGCTCGTGCCCGACGCAATTACGAAATAATCCGTTACGCTCGAAAGCTTACGTACATCGAGGACTACGATATCTTCCGCTTTTCGGTTGTCCGCGAACTCGCGGCAGAGCAGGGCCAGCTTTTTTGAATCCATCGCCGGGGAACTTGTCGCAAAATCGATCAAAGATAAAGCCGATTGTTGCCGATCGCCTCGGCGACCGCCGCGGGCACCAAGTGTTCAATCGCGAGTCCCGCCTTCACGCGGGCCCGGATTTGCGACGCGGAGACGCCAAACGAAAACCCTTTTAGTGTCGGTCCGCGAAACGGCAGGGGCAGCGGGGTCGGCGACTCCCCGGGGCGGGGAATGACCGCAAACTCCGCGAGTTGGGCCAATTCACCGGCTTCACGCCACTTCGGCAGGCTCGCCACGTTGTCCGCCCCGACGAGGTAATACAATTGTCCGTCGGGAAAACGCCGCGCGTAGTCACGGACCGTGTCGACCGTGAAGGAAACGCCGCCCCGCCGGATCTCCTGGTCATCCACTTCACAGTTGGCTTTGCCGGCCAGGGCCAGCCTTAGCAATTGCATCCGGGCGGCGGCGGGCGCGAATTGGTTGTCGGTCTTGAATGGCGATTGCGCCGCGAGGATAAAAAACAACCGGGTCAAGTTCAACTCCTCCATGGCCGCCTGCGCCAGCAGGAGATGACCGGTATGCACCGGGTCAAACGATCCGCCAAATAGTCCAATGCGTTGCATCGCCTCCAGAGTAACGAAGCGGCTCACCGATGGAAATGCCGGTCGGCAAAATTCAAATACTGCGACCAATCGTATTCCGTGGTGTCGTGCTTGCCGGTGCGCAGATGGTAGCCAATGAAATCGCCCACGGGCCGGTCGGCGGCGGGTTGCGTGTCCACGCCCAGGCCCGGTCGGTCGAAAAGCTGGTAAACCGGTTCCGCTCCCTGCGCCGCCAGAAATTCCCCGTGCGGATCCGCCCAAAGATCCTCGGTCGCGCTGGCGACGTAAACCGGTCGCGGCGCCACGAGCGCGATCAATTCGTGTTGGTCCACCGGCAAGTCCGCTTCGTGGTCGGAATATTTTTTGAAGTTGCCACAGAACCAATGGGGGAACGCGCGGTTCAGATCTGCCGTGCGTTCACCGAAGCACCGGCGCGCCAGCGCGGCGCCGCCCTCGCCCGAATCATTGGAAATGACGATGGCGAAACGCTCATCCCTCGCACCCGCCCACAGCGCGGTCTTGCCGAGCCGCGAATGCCCGAGCAACGCGACGCGTGTCGCGTCCACCCGGGCCTCTGTCTCCAGATAATCGAGGGCCCGGCTCAGGCCCCAGGCCCACGCGCTGATCGCGCCCCATTCCTCCGGTTGGAAAGTCGTGTTCGTGCCCGCCGGACTTAGCGCCGCCCGTACACCCTGTTTCCAGCCCTCGGCGAAGTCGGGTTCCAGGTCGCCGTAATACGCCGTCGCCAGGGCGTAACCGCGCGCCAGGATCTTTGCCACCGGCCAGCGCGTCGCCTCGATGCCACGACAGGCAGCGGTGGCGCGGTTGCTGACAATGCAACTGCTGCGTTCGCTGACCATCCAGCGATCCGAAAGCCGGACCTCAGGCTCGGTGCTGACGGCGTGATTGCCATTGAAACTAAAACCGAGAAACGCGGGCGTGGGCGTGGTTGCCGCGTTCGGCAGATAGAGCAGCAGGTTCATGCTCGGTCCATCCGTCTTGCCCGTGAACCAGATGGCGACTTCCTTGCGCGTGGCCAGCCCGCCGAAAGCGTTCGTCGTCACCGACAGGGTTTCGAACCGCAGGGCGCGGGGCCGGCCTGGCGCACGACCGTAAACTTGTTCCTCAAACAATCGAATCAATTCCGGGCGCCGTTTCTCCCGCCACGCCCTCGCATTCGTGACGGCCTTGCCGTCGGTGCAAACCAGCGGGTCGGGCAGGGTATACGCCGGAACTTTCGTCTCGTCGTAGTTTGCCTTCGCGGGTTGGGCGAGCATCGCGGTGCCGCCGGCGAGTAGCAGCGCTCCGGTCATCGGAATGAATTTTAGTTTCATGTCAGCAGCAACGGCGGATGCCGTTGAATCGTTGTTCCGTGGTTTCGACGTAAAGTTCCGAAGCCGTTCTTAATGGCGTCGCGGCGTGGTGATCACATTTGCATTCCTCGGACTGCGCCACCTGGGCCCGTTCCAGCTGCGCCTCGCCGGAAAGTTCCTTGGCGAGTGCCAGCGTCAAGGCGGCTGTGCCCGCGACGCCTCCAAATTTTTTCCCGCTCTCAACCAGCGCATAATCTGGTAGCCAGACCGGCGCATTCTCGTGCAACACCGCCGGCTGGCGCCGGGTGAGCAGGAGATACCATTCGCGCAGGCTTAACAGCACAATGGCCGACACCATGACCAGAAAAGCGCCGGCTACGAAGGCATCCAGGCGGTTGTTAAATTGTTGTGTCTTCCAGGTCCGGTTCCACGCGGATCTCTCGACGAGCCATTTCGGGTCAGCGGCCTGGGTGATGGTCCCTGAATTGGCGATTTTTTCCTCCAGAGATTTTATCTGCGCCAGAAAGCCGATGCGCGGATCGGGATGCCAGATTTTCTGCACCCCCGCCGTGAACGTGACCGCGCACAGCCATACCAGCGGCACGAGCGTGATGAATGCCAGTGCCGGCTTTGCCCTCAACCCTCGACCCTCGACCCTCGGCTCCTCCTTCAGGGCCATCTTCAACAGAATCGTGGTTGCCAGACACAGCGCGATCGCGGCGAGCATCTGGTTGGCGATGCCAAACAAGGGCCAGAGCGAGTTGATCCCCCCCAGCGGATCGCGCACGCCTTGAATCAGAAACGTGCCCCAGCCCGCCACCATCAGTCCGCTCGCCAGCAAATTCGGCCCGACGGCTTTCGTGTCGCCGAGCGGTTTCCACAGGTTGCCGAGAAAATCCTGGAGAATGTAGCGGCCCACACGCGTCCCCGCGTCGAGGGTCGTCAAAATGAACAACGCCTCGAACATGATCGCGAAGTGATACCAGAGGTCGAGCCAGCGTCCGCTCACGACTTTGGAAAAAATCTGCGCCATGCCTACCGCCAAGGTCGCCGCCCCGCCGGTGCGTCCGAACAAGGTATGTTCGCCCACGTTGCTCGCGAGCGTCGCCATGTGTTCAACTGTCACCGGGTAACCGAGCGCGGTGACCTTCGCCGCCGTCACCGCGGCTTCACCCTTTACGTTCATCGCAAAATACACGCCCGGCTCCATCGTGCAGGCGGCGACGATGGCCATGATGGCGACCAGCGATTCGAGGCACATCGCGCCGTAGCCGATGGGCCGGGCGTAGCTCTCCCGCGTGATGAGCTTGGGGGTGGTGCCGCTGGCGATGAGCGTGTGGAAGCCCGAGATGGCGCCGCAGGCAATCGTAATGAAGCAGAACGGGAAAAGTTTCCCCGCCACGACCAGGCCCGAGCCGTCGGCGAATTTTGTCAAGGCGGGCATCTGCAAATCCGGGAGTACGAGAAAAATTCCCGCCGCCAGTGCGAAGATGGTGCCGAGCTTCATGAACGTGCTGAGATAATCGCGCGGCGCGAGCAGCAGCCATACGGGCAGCACGCTAGCCGCGAGCCCATACAGGATGATCGCCCACGCCAGGGTGATGTCCTTCAGGCCGAGGGCCGCCGCCCACTGCGGATTCCCATAAACCAGCTTCCCCCCCCAGACCGCGAGCAACAGCAGCACCACCCCGATAGCCGACGCTTCCAGGACTTTGCCCACGCGCCAGAAACGCATGTAGCCGCCCATGAACATGGCAATGGGAATCGTCGCTGTCACGGTGAACACGCCCCAGGGACTCTCCGCCAGCGCCTTGACGACGACGAGGGCGAGGACGGCGAGCAAAATGATCATGATCGCGAGAATGGCCACCAGCGCGATCGCCCCGGCCATCGAGTTTAATTCCTCCTTTACCATTTGCCCCAGCGATTTCCCACCCCGCCGCATCGAGGCGAACAAAATCACGAAGTCCTGCACAGCGCCGCCCAGGACCACGCCGATCAAAATCCAGAGCGTGCCGGGCAAAAAGCCGAATTGCGCCGCGAGCACCGGGCCCACGAGCGGGCCCGGACCCGAAATCGCCGCGAAGTGATGGCCGAACACGATCCACTTGTTCGTCTTCACGAAATCCTTGCCGTCGTCCTTGACCTCGCAGGGGGTCGCCCGGCGGTCATCGAGCGCAAGGACGCGGGCCGCGATCCATTTCGAATAAAACCGGTAGCCGATGACGTAGGTGCAAAGCGCGGCGGTGAGAATGAAGGCCGAGTTGAGGCGCTCGCCACGCTGCAGCGCCAGCGTGCCGTAGGCCCAGGCGACGAGCAAGGCGACGAGCAGCCAGAAGGCATTCGCGATAAATTTTTTCATTAAGTCGGGCTCGTGAAGTGCGTGTTGTAGTCCATGCCGGGCGGGATGCCGAGAAAAAGATTCCCCGTTCTTTGGTCCCACTCACGAACTCGCTCGCCCGCCACTCTGGCTTAGCGACCACTCATGACCCGACGTTGCGCTTCACGGCTTTCAACCGCTGGAACTCCGGCTTGGCAGAATAGTATTTGTCGAGCGGATAGCAACCGGAAGCCAGCCCGTTGCGCGGCGCGGTCGTGCAATCGCTGAAGGTGCGGCAAATCTGCTTCGGGGCCAGCGTCCCGTGCGCGACGGCGTCGGCCAGCATCGCCGGATAACTCAATACCACGCGACCCAGTCCCACTAGGTCCGTCCAACCGTAGCGCACGACATATTGCGCGACGTGTGGCAGGTATTCCTGCAAATAGCTGTACGCGGTGCCGATGATAATCGGCGCGCGGACCGCCGGCTGCTCCCGGCAGTCCGCTGCCGGAAACCGTACGGCCAGAAACTGTTTTACCTGGCGGACCACCGAAATTTGCCG
>Ga0302321_100003586_pt1 | contig 13320 bp, 8 predicted proteins | sample Fen_T0_1_FD_202505 | JGI IMG/M metagenome (GOLD analysis project Ga0302321, IMG submission 202505) | Peat permafrost microbial communities from Stordalen Mire near Abisko, Sweden - Fen_T0_1 | ecosystem: Environmental > Terrestrial > Soil > Wetlands > Permafrost | place: Sweden: Abisko...
GACGTGGGCCTGTTCGAGTTCGCGCGCCTGCAGCGCCTCGAGGTGCAGCTGGCCACACCCGTCGGCCAGTTCAAGCGCGACCTGAAGCGCCCTGCCAGCCGCATCACGCTGACGAAGTGAAAGGCCCACCATGATCGACGTTCTCGACCTCCGCTTTCGCTGGCCCGGCGCCGAACGCGACTGCATCGCGATCGACCGGCTCAGCGTAGCTGCAGGCAGCAGCCTGTTCCTCCACGGCCCCAGCGGCGGCGGCAAAAGCACCTTGCTCGGCTTGCTGGCCGGCGTGCTGCTGCCGGGCGCCGGGCGGGTGAGCCTGCTCGGCACCTCGTGGGCCACGCTGTCGGGTGCGCGCCGAGACGCCTTCCGCGCCAACCACGTGGGCTACATCTTTCAGCAGTTCAACCTGCTGCCCTACCTGAGCGTGCTCGACAACGTGCTGCTGCCGTGCCGCTTCTCGGCCGTGCGGCGCGAACGCGCCAGCCTGAACGGCAGCTCGCCGGCCACCGGCGCGCGGCAGCTGCTGCGGCAGATGGGCCTGCAGCAGAGCCTCTGGGTGCAGCCCGCGGCACAGCTGTCGGTCGGGCAACAGCAGCGTGTCGCGGCAGCGCGCGCGCTGATCGGCCTGCCCGAAGTGATCATTGCCGACGAACCCACCTCGGCACTCGATGCGCCGCTGCGCGATGGCTTCATGGACCTGCTGCTCGCCGAGTGCCGGGCTTCGGGCAGCACGCTGGTGTTCGTCAGCCACGACGAGCGCCTGGCCGCGCGCTTCGACGAACGGCTCTCGCTGCCGGCCATCAACCGGGCCGCATCGGCGGAGGTGACCGCATGAAGGCCTTGTTCACGCTGGCCGCGCGCAGCGCCTGGAACCGGCGCTTCGTGCTGCAGCTCGTGGTGCTGTCGATCGCCTTGTCGACCTTTCTGCTGCTGGGCATCGAGCGCATCCGCACCGACGTGCACGAGAACTTCTCGCAGTCGGTGTCGGGCACCGACCTGATCGTCGGTGCGCGCACCGGGTCGGTCCAGTTGCTGCTGTATTCGGTGTTTCGCATCGGCAGCGCCACCAACAACATCCGCTGGCGCAGCGTGCAGGCCATCGCGCAGCAGCGCGCCGTGGCCTGGGTGGTGCCGATCTCGCTCGGCGACTCGCACCGCGGGTTTCCGGTGGTGGGCACGACGACCGACTACTTCGCGCATTTCCAGTACGGCGACCACCAGCCGCTGGGGCTGGCGCAGGGCAGGCTCTTCGACGGCGTGTTCGACGCGGTGATCGGCGCCGACGTGGCCCAGCGGCTGCACTACCAGCTGGGTGACCGCATCGTGCTCGCCCACGGCGACGGCGCCCTGGCCGCCAACGACCACGCCGACAAGCCCTTCACCGTCGTCGGCGTGCTGCAGCCCACCGGCACGCCGGTCGATCGCTCGGTGCACATCAGTCTTGCTGCGATGGAAGCCATCCACCTCGACTGGGTGGCTGGCGTGCCGTTGCCCAGCATGGCGGTACCGGCCAACCAGGTGGCGGCGCACGATCTCACGCCGAAGGCCGTGACGGCCGTGCTGGTGGGGCTGAAGAACCGGGCCGCGGTGTTCTCGGTGCAACGCGCCGTGGCCGAGTTCGACGGCGAGCCGCTGATGGCGGTGCTGCCCGGCGTGGCGCTCGACGAGCTGTGGGACGTCGTTGGTGTCGGCGAGCGCGGGCTGCTGGCGATGAGCCTGCTCGTTTCGCTGGTGAGCCTGGCCGGGCTGGTGGCCGTGATCCTGGCCGGCTTGAACGAGCGGCGGCGCGAGCTCGCTATCCTGCGCGCTGTGGGTGCCGGGCCGCGGCAGGTGATGTTGTTGCTCGCGGCCGAAGGCGGCTTGGTCACGCTCAGCGGCGTGCTGCTGGGGTTGATCGCACACATCGCGGCCGTGGGTGCCTTGGGCCCTTGGTTCCAGTCGCAGTTCGGCGTGGCATTGCACCTGCAGGTGCCCGGCACCGCCGAATGGCTGCTGTTGGGCGGCGTGCTCGGAAGTGGCTGGCTGGCCAGCCTGTTGCCGGGGTACCGCGCTTATCGCCTGTCGCTGGTCGACGGTTTGTCACCGAGGGTCTGAGCCATGAAGATTCGCTCCTTGTCTGTTGCCGCACTCGCTGCGGGCCTGGCCGCGGCGGCGGCTCTGTTGTTGCTGTGGGGCGGGGCCGGCCATGCCGTGGGGCAGACTCCGCCGCACACCGTCTTCAAGGTGATCCCGTGGGACGCTCTCATTCCGAAGGGCTGGGACCCGATCAAGAGCTACCAGAAGAACAACGGCGGCGTGATGGACGACTCCGACCCCTACGGGCAACGCATGATGCGCGCCATCTGGGACAACGCTCCCACGGTGGACGCGATGGACGGCGCGGCCGTGAAACTGCCGGGCTACGTGGTGCCGCTCGAAGAAGCGAAGGGGAAGCTGAAGGAGTTCCTGCTGGTGCCGTACTTCGGCGCGTGCATTCATTCACCGCCGCCGCCGGCCAACCAGATCATCCACGTGGTGATCCCCCAGCCCGACAAGGCCTTCAGGGCGATGGACACCGTGTGGGTCAGCGGCACGCTGAAGACCTCGCGCCAGGAGTCGTCCATGGGCATGAGCGGCTACACACTGAAGGCGGCTCGGGTCGAGCCTTATGCGCCCTTGCCGAGACCGTGAGCAGCTGATCCGCCTGCCACGGAGCTCCGTGGTCGGAAACATCGGGTGCTAACGTGCTGCTAACGCTACACCTCTAGAGTCAACTGACTCCGCCATGCCGACAGCCAGCCCGCCATCCGCCGACACCTCGGCCCAACTCGATCTGCAGCACCACCTGCCCGGCCTGTTGCTGGCCTCCGGAAAGAGGATCTCGCTGGAGCGCCGCGACGCCGCGCTGCTGGCGTACCTGGCCGTCGAGGGGGCGACGCCGCGGGTCAAGCTCCTGACCTTGCTGTGGCCCGACGAAGACGAAGCGGTGCTGCGCAACCGCCTGCGACAGCGGCTTTTCGCGCTCAAGCGCAAGCTGGGTGCCGAGGTGGTGGCCGGTGCCGACATGCTGAGTCTGGGTGCGACGATCCGGCTGTCCGAGTACCCATCGGCCGATGAAACCCCTCCGCTTCTTGGCGAAGACGCCTATGCCGATTGCCCCGAGTTCGCCGTCTGGCTGAGCGGCTTGCGCCAGCGGCTGCGATCGCAACGGCGCGAACGCCTGGCTGCGCAGGCATCGCTGCTCGAGCGGGAAGGGCGGCTGGCCGAGGCCATCGTGGCTGCGGAGCAGTTGCTGGTGCTCGAGCCCCTGCAAGAGCACGCGCACCGCCGCCTGATGCGCATGCACTACCTTCGCGGCGATCGGGCTGCCGCCTTGCTGGCATTCGATCGCTGTGAGCAACTGCTGAAGCACGAAGTCGGCGCCAAACCGTCGACCGAGACGCTTGCGTTGCTGGCCACCATCGAGCACGGCCAGGCGCCAACGACAGCAATGGCTCGCCGCGCGGTGCCGGCCAGCGTGATGCGCCCGCCACGCATGGTGGGCCGTGAACGGGAACTCGCTCAGCTGGAGCGGGCCTGGGATGCTGGCCACGTGGCCACAGTGACCGGTGAGGCCGGCATGGGCAAGAGCCGCTTGCTTCAAGACTTCATGCAACGCCATGCGGGCCTCGTGCGCACCGCGGGCCGCCCCGGCGACATGGGTGTGCCCTTTGCCACGCTGGCGCGCCTGCTTCGCGCGGTGGGCGACCTGGCGCTTGCCAACGCCGAGCTCATGGCGCCTCATGCGCGCCGCGAAATCGCGCGGGTCCTGCCCGAGTTCGCGGACTCCTCGCTGCACCCCGGCGAGGGCCAGCGATTGCGCTTGCGGCAGGCCATTGCATCCTGGCTGCGCGCCAGCCAGGTGCAAGGCCTGGTCGTCGATGACCTGCACTTTGCCGACGAGGCCAGCCTGGAGATGCTGCGATCGCTCGCCGACAACGCAGATGAGCCCACCTTGTTGCACTGGGCATTCGCCTTTCGCCCCGCGGAGGCCGGTTCGCCGGTGCAGCAGCTCCAAAGCGCGCTGGCCGAAGCCGCGCGACTGGTGCCCGTGCCGGTTCAGGCACTGGATGAAGCAGCCCTGGTCGAGTTGGTCGACGACCTCGGGCTGGAAGGCATCCGGGGTACGGCGCTGGCGCCCATGCTGCTGAAGCGCACCGGCGGCAACCCGCTGTTCGTACTGGAAACGCTCAAACAGGCCTGGGTCGAACGCAGCCTCGATCCGTTGGCGGTTGGCATGGTGCTGCCCAAGCCTCTGTCGGTGGGCCAGCTCATCGACACACGCGTGGCCCAACTGTCACGCGGCGCTCTGGCGCTTGCCCGTGTGGCCAGCATCGCCGGAGTGGACTTCAGCATCGCATTGGCCGAACACGTGCTGGGCATGAGCGCCATGCAGTTCAGCGACGAACTCAACGAGTTGGAGGCCGCACAGGTTCTGAAGGATGCGCAGTTCGCGCACGATCTGGTGTTTGATGCCGTCCTGCGCAGCGTGCCGAAGGCGATCGCTCGGCACACACACGAGCGCGTGGCCGATTGGCTGGCGCATCAACAGGGCGAGCCGGCGCGCATCGCGCAGCATTGGGAGCAGGCTCAGGAGTGGGAGCGTGCAGGCCAGGCTTTCGTGCCGGCGGCAGAGCGCGCGGGGCTGGCCGGCCGGCGCATCGAGTCTGCGAGCCTGCTGGCCGACGCAGCACGTTGCTACGAACTGAGCGGCAACCTGTCGGCGCGGTTCCAGGCCCTTCAGGCGCGGGCCGACACGCTCGCCGCCCATGAAAATGGCGAGGCTGCTCGGCGGGCCGTCGCCGACGCAGAACAAGCCGCCGTGACCGACCAAGACCGCCTGCTGGCGCTGGCTTCCCGAGCCGATTTGAGCATCATGCGCGGCGATTACGACGACGCCTTCGCGGTCGCCCATCGCGGCTTGGCGATGGCGCGGGCTCAACACGAAGAAAGCTCGGTCTTCCGGTTCTCGCTGGCGTTGGCCAGCGCATTGAACAAGCTGGCGCGTTCTGCCGAAGCGGTGTCTCTGCTCGAGCCTCTGCAGCCATGGGTCGAGGCCCGCGCGGCTGCGGAGCAATCGCGTGAATACTGGAACGCGATGGCGCTGGCGTTGGATTTTTCGCATCGCTTCGCCGAGGCCATACAGGCTTGGCAGCGCACGCGCAGTCATGCGGAAAGTCTGGGGCCGGACCACGTGGCCCAGGCCGTCACGAACCAGGCCTGGACGTTTTTCAAGATGGGGCGTAGCCGGCAAGCGGCCGAAGAAGGGCTGCAAGGCCTTCGGTTGCTGCAGTCCACCGACGACGATCAGCGCGGGCGGCTGATGACGACGCAGATCGGGGTGGCCTTTTTCCTGCGCCACATTGGTCACTTTGCGCAGGCGCTGCCCCTGTTCGAACAGGCTCTGCCCTATTTGCGTGACAGCGGGATGGGGTACTGGGCATCGACCTGCGAGCAGGGGCTCGCCCTGACCTTCGAGCACCTCGGGCAGCCGGCCCGTGCGCACGAACTCCTGGCGCAGGAGCACGCAGGGCTGGTCCTGCACATGCAGGCCATGCGATTGGCCTACCGCGCCGAGCTCGCGCAGCTGACCGGCGGCGACGGGCTGGGGCTCATGCGCGAGGCGCTGGCGTTGCTGCCCGAGCACGACCACATCGCCTACCGGGTGGCGTCGCTGCTGGCCAGCACCGTCGTGCCACCGGACGAGGGCGAAGCCCTGTCCACCGGTCTGGCGGCATGGGCGAGCGTGCGCGGCCGATATGGCCTGGCCTTGTCGGGCCACGTGCGTGCCGCGGCGTGCGCACTGGCCCAGGGTGCGGCGTCACGCGCCCTGCCACACGCCGAGGCCGCATGGCACCTGATCGCCGAGCATCACCCGGAGAATCGCTACGTTGGCGAGGTGTGGCTCACGGTCGGCCGGGTCTTCGCGGCGCTGAAGCGCGACGCCGAGGCCACTCGCGTGATCGAGCAAGGTTGTGCATGGGTGAAACACATCGCCGCTGTTCACGTGCCCGAGGCCTTCGTCGAAAGTTTCCTGCACCGCAACCCGATCAACCGAGATCTGCTGCTGGCGGCGCAGCATCTGCCAGTGATTGCTTCTTAGAGTCGGCAGCCCCCGAGCTGTCGACAAGTCTCTGCCGTTGTGGGCGGCCACCAGCAAGCGGCTGCGGGTGTTGACCTGCGGGGCCGGGCCATCGATGCCGATGTCGCCGCGGCTGCCGGAGGCCTGCGCTCAGGGCGCGATACCGAGTTGTTCGTGCAGCGTGTTCAGCGCCAAGGCCTTTCCGGCCTGCGCTTCGATGGGATCTTTCGAGATGCCCAGCGACTGCGTCGTGCCGATCGTGGCGGTGTAGAGGCAGTCCATGCGGCTGCGCTGGCGGTCGTCGAGGCGCTTGAAGTGCTCGTCGGTGGCATAGGCCAGGTTGACGGCCTGGATCGCCTCTTTCAAGCGCGCGGTCTCGGGAGCCTTGCCGGTCGCCACCCGCAGGCCGGTGCCGATCAACAGGCAGGTTGCGACGGTCAGTGGGTGCCCCTGGGCCCCGAGTTGCTTCTCCACGTCGGCCGACAGGCCATCGATGCGTGCGCGTTGTACTGCGCCGAGACCGGCAGCGCGAAGGCGGCGACGAGCATCACGATCGGGAGACTGCGGGGTATCGGGGGCTCCGGCGGCTGCGTATGTCGCCGGCTCATCGGCTTGTCTTGAGCAGATTGCCGGTCGTGGCCGCACCGCGCACGGCCCGCGCAGTGACGCGGCCCACCGAGAGGGCGCCACTGCGCTGGTTGCGCAACAGGGCGCCGCCGTCGCCACCCATCACCGGCGTCGTCGGGCTGGCCCAGGCGACGCCGCTGACGAAGTAGCCGAGCGGCAGGTCGAGCGTGCTCCAGGTCAGACCGCCGTTCGACGTGGACAGGATCTCCGTGCCGACCGCGATGCCGGTGTTGGCGTCGCGGAACGCAACGCCACGCATGCCGCCGCCGTTGTTGAGGTGGACGCGGGCCCAGGTCAGGCCGCCATCGGTGCTGCGCTTGATCTCGCTGTCGGTCGACACGATGGCCACCGTGTCGCTCACCCGGGCGATGAACTGCACGGTGTCGGTGGCGAGCTTCGGCTGGATTTCGACCGAGGTCCAGGTCGCGCCGCCATCGGTCGTGCGCAGCAAGGTGCCGTCCTGCCCGCCCACCAGGCCGACCCGTGGTGTCAGGAAGCGCGCGGCCCACAGCCACTTGGCCGACGGCAGCGTGACCGGGGTCCAGCTCGCGCCCGCATCGGTGGTGCGGCGCATGAAGCCGCCGGTGCCGAAGGCCGAGCCCGAGACGCGGCCGACCGCGATGGCCGTCGTCGCCGAGGCCATGGCCCCGGAGTTGAAGTTCACACTCGGGTCGTCGAGCACCGTGGTATAGGTCGCGCCGGTGTCCGTCGAGAGCGACACCGTGCCGAACAGGCTGAAGGCCATGACGGCATTCGCGCTGCCGAAGGAGATCGCCGACGGCCCGTTGAACGAGGTCGCCGTCCCGTCGCTCCAGGTGAGGCCGGCGTCGGTGCTGCGCCGCACCTGGCCCAGCAGGTTGGTGGCGAGCGTGACGTTGCCCCCGGGGCCGGCCTCGAGCTGCTGGATGGTGTCGTCGAGCCGCCCGCCGGCGATGCGCGTCCAGGTCTGGCCACCGTCGAGGGTGCGCGCGACGGCGCCGTACTGGCCGACCGCGAGGCCGAACGACGGGTTGGCGAATCGCATGCGCCAGTTCTGTTGACCGCCGGCCAGGCCGTAGTCGGGATCGGTCCAGGTCGCGCCGCCGTCGGTCGAACGGATGAACGCGCTGTACTGGCCCATCACGACGACCGTGTTCGCATCGGCGAAAGCGACGGCGCTGCTGCCGCTGCCGAGGTTCACGTTCACCACCGACCAGGTGGCGCCGTAGTCGCTCGTGCGCAGCACCTGCGACTGCGCCTGCTGCACCGCGACGCCTGAGCCGCCGCTGCCGAAGGCCAGGTCGACGAGGTAGTCGGTGCCGGCTGTCGCCACGCGGCTCCAGGTCATGCCGCCATCGCTGCTGCGAAGGAAGGTGCCGGTGCCGGCGATCGCCACGAAGACGTTGTTGCCGGCGTAAGCGACGCGGTAGAGGTTGCTGCCCGATGGCAGCGTCGCCACCGAGATGCTGACGGGCGCCCAGGTCGCGCCGCCGTCCACGGTGCGCCACACCTTCGAGCCGACTGCGGCGCCGACGTTGGCATCTGCAAACGTCACGCCGGTGATCACGTCGCAACAGCCGCCGTTGTAGACGGTGGTCCAGGTCGTGCCTGCGTCGAGGCTGCGGAAGATGCTCTGCCCTTGCGTGGGAAGGCTCCCCGTGGCGACGAGAACGCCGCTGGCCGGTTGGGCCAGGTCGCTCCAGTTGTAGCGCGCGGGGTCCCAGCTGACGGCCCAGGCGTTGCCTTTGTCGCTGCTGCGCATCACCGTGCCGTTGACGACACCGACCGCGTAGACCTTGCCGGCCGCGCTGTCGATGACGAGCCCGCTCAGCGGATCCGCCACCGGGGCGGGTTGCAGATAACACCAGCCGGTCGAGTCGCCCACGCAGGCGCCGACCGTCGAGGGCTGGCCGACGGTGACAGTGAGCGCGACGGTGTTGCTCGTCACCGAGCCCAGCCCGTTGGTGACGTTGACCGCGTAGCTGCCGGCGTCGGCGCTCTGTGCGTTGGTCAACGTGAGCAACGGCGACGCGGCGCCGCTGATGCCGGCGCTGCCAGTGCCCGCGGCGTGGTCGCTCAGCGGCGTGCCATTGAGGCTCCATTGGTAGGACAGTGCCCCGCTGCCGGCCGCCACCACGCTGAAGCCCGCGCTGCCGCCCACCGGGGTGCTCGCAGCCAGGGGCTGTGTGGTGATGGAGGGCGCGATGGCGCTGCTGCTCACATGCAGCAACACGTGCACGCTGCTGGCCGAGCCCGCACTGCTGCGCGCCACCGCATAGAACTCTGCACCGTCGTCGGCGAAGGCCGTGACGAAGGGGTCGAGGTGGCAGGGCGTGGGATTGGCCGGCAGCGTGGTGGGCCACGCCGGCACGGAGGCCAGGGTGGCCGGCCCGCAGGTCTTCACCACCTGGTCGACGCCGACCTGCACACGGTGCAGGTCGATGGTGACGTAGGGCACGCCGTCGGCCGTGGTGCTCAGGTCGAAGGTCTCGCCCGCCTGCACCGTGCGGCCCTGCGGCTGCAGCGTGAAGGCCGGGCTGCTCAGCAAGGTGTTGGTGACGATGAGCTGGACCGTGTTGCTGTAGGGCACACAGCTGCTGACACCGGAGACGCGCACGTTGCAGACTTTGGCGCGCAAGAGCGCGCCGTTGTCGCGTGCACCATTGGCGGTGAGGGTGAATGTGCTGGTGTCCGGGCTGGGGCTGCTGGTCTTGCCGTCGCCGGCGAACACCACGGCATTGGCGGGCAGCCAGCTGCCGTTCGCGCCTTGCCGCTCCCACGACACCTGCAGGCCGTTGGCCGTGGCGCTCACGCTGAAGTCGGCCACCTGGCCGGTGACGACCGACGCGTTGATCGGTTGCGAGTTGATCACCGGCAAGTCGGGCGGGGCTGCCGCGTCGTGCACCTTCAGGGGGAAGTCGGCATCGAAGCTCCAGCAAACCTTCTGGTTGTCGCCGCGGCCGATGATGAAGCCCGTCCAGCAGTACTGGGCCGTGGCCTTGTAGTGCACCACCACGCCGTTGGGGTTGCCCGCCCCGGGGATGGCGGCCGGGTCGAGGTGGGGCTGGCCCACGAACGAATAGAAGTCGTTGTTGGCATCGTTGAACAGGTCGCTGTAGGTGGTCATGCCCGGGCCGCGCACCAGCAGCTCGTCGACGCGGTCGAGGCCGCGGGGGCGCTCCCAGAGAAGCAAGGCCGCCATGTCGACCGGCTTCTCGATCGGGCGCACGAAGGTGAGCGCGCTGTCGTCGAACGGCGGTGCGAAGCCTTCGAGCTTGAGGCCCAGGTCGTGGTAAGCCGGGCAGTCGCCGATGCCGAAGCCGAACACACCGGCGTCGCCCGGTGTGCACACGCCGGCCACCCAATACGACAGGCTGCCTACGTCGGCGACCGCCACCCCGGCCTGGGTGCCGAGGTTGGGCTGCACATGCCAGGTGCCGTCGGTCTCGCCGCGCAGGATCACGATCTTGCCGCCCGCGGGCACCTTGCTCGCGTCGTAGGGCAGGGTGAGCGTGCCGTGGCGGTCGAGCTCGGTGCCGTGGGGGGTGATGGCATAGATGGGCGACAGCAGCGTCATGCCCACCAGCGGCGGCGCGCCGGTGGAGTCGCGTGCGATGCGAAAGGTGGTGCCGGTGGTCACCGCCTGGTCGGGCAGCGTGAGCACCACGCCATCGGGGCCTTGCACCGTGCCGCCCGTGCTGTCGACGGTGGCCGAGCCTTCGCTCGCCGGCGGCGGGGGCGGGTCATCGCCGCCGCTGCACGCGCCCAGCAAGCTGAGCGTCAAGGCCAGGGCGAGGCCGCACAGGGTTTTTGTCACGTCGAGGTTCCAGAGGTCGCGCGGCCTTTCACTCAAGACCCCATCCAGGTCCAGAAGGTGCTGACCGGTGCACTCACCCAGACCGGGGTGGGCGAGGCCAGGCTGGTGCCGTTGCCCAGCTCGCCGTCGATTCCGCGGCCGAAGCAGGTGGCGCGGCCGTCGGCTTGCAGCGCGCAACTGAACTCGTTGCCGCCACTCATGTATTCGGGCAGGTTGGTGCCTTGCAGCGGGGTGACAACGGTCGGGCTGATGACGTGGCTTGCGCCGCCGGCCTGGCCGATGGATTCGCCGTAGTCGTTGCTGCCCCAGCACTTGAAGCTGCCGTAGATGTCGATACTGCAGCTGTTGTACATGGAGGCCGAGAGCAGCAGCACACCGCTCAGCCCGGCCTGCTGGGTGGCGGGGTAGACCACGTTGCTCACGCCCGACGAACTCTGCTGGTAGCTGTTGTTGCCCCAGCAGTAGACCGAGTAGCTGCCGTCGTTGACGATGGCGCAGGTGTGCAAGGCGCCCGAGCGGATGGCCAGCACGCGGTTGAGCGGCGTGCCCTGCGCTGTCAGCACCGTCTGCGGCGTGCCGGTCTGGCTGGGGGTGGACAGGCCTGTGCCAAGCTGCCCCGATTCGTTGTCGCCCCAGCAGGCCACGGTGGTGTCGGCCTTCAGCGCACAGGTGAAGTAGCCGGTGCCGGCCGAGATGGCCACGGCATTGCTGATGCCGTTGACTGCCACGGGGGTGACCGACTGCGAGCCGGTGGCGGCGCTGCCGAGCTCGGCCTCGGAGTTCTTGCCGAAGCAGGCCACGGTGCCGTCGCTCTTCAGTGCGCAGGTGTGGTACCGGCCCGCCGCCAGTGCCACCACGCCGCTCAGGCCACCCACTGCCAGCGGCGAAGTGTTGGTGCTGCTGTGAAAGCTCGCAGCGTTGCCGAGCTGGCCCTCGGTGTTGTCGCCCCAGCAGGCCACGGTGTGGTCGGCCTTCAGCGCGCAGCTGTGGCCGTCGCCGGCGGCGAGGCCGAGCACGCCGCTCAGGCCGCTCACGTTGACAGGCGAGGGCTGATTCTGGCTTTGGCTGTTGCCCAGGTCGCCGGTGCCGCCGTAGCCCCAGCACTTGACGGCCCCGGTCGGGGTGAGGGCACAGCTGTGGAAGGCGCCCGAGACGATGGGCGAGTCGACCGCGGCGGTGCTGATGCTGGCCTGCGCACTGCGCCCGTTGCTGGCAGTGGCGACCACGCGGATCGTGTGCGCGCCCGGTGTGTTCCAGGCGTGCAGCACGCCATTGGCGAAGCCGGTGAAGAGGTTGCCGCCCGCCACCTCGTCGAAATACCAGGTGGTGGAGGTGAGGGTGATGTTCTGCTGTTCGGTGACCAGGTAGGGGACCAGCGCGCCCATCGCCGCATACGGCGAAGGCGAGATCACGAGCGAGAGCGGCCGGGTGTCGGTGTCGCTTGCCACGCAGCTGACCGTCACGTTGGTGACGTTGGCCGAGCCGATGGCGCCGCTGCCGTTGGCCACGGTGCAGGTCTGCGCCGGGTTGCTGGGCTGGGTCTTGACCGTGACGCTGTAGGTCACTCCCGAGGCCAAGGCGGTGGCGAAGATGACGCTGCCGTTGGCGGCCACGGCCTTGTCGTCGGTGGCCTTGTCTTGCAGCACGAGCCCGCTGCCGGTCAGGCCGGCAACGGTCGCGCTGACGGTGTAGGTGGCAGTCGGTGGCGCCGGCGTCGTGGGGGTGTCGGTGGGGCTGTCGGGGCCGCAGGCGCTGAGCGCCATGGCCGCAAGCAGCCCTGCCAGGGCATGGGAGATTGGTTTTCGGACGGACATGCTGATGCTGATGCGCATGGAAAGCTCCTGAGTCGTGGGGCTGCTCGACACCGTGCAACCCGGGAGTCCGGCGCAGGTGTTGATCGATGTGCCCGAGGCTAAGGAGCGGCCGTTAGCGAGCCGTTAGTGCGAGCCAGGCCGCTGCGTCAGGGCGATGCGCAGAGTGGGCGGGGCGGAGCCGGCTGGGCTCGGGCGGGCAGGTGTGCCGCTCGTCCTTGTCGGGCGCGGACTCAGTGGTGCGATCTGCCGTCGGCCGGATATTCAGGCGGCGCAGCGGGCAGGGTGGCCTCAGCGGACGGCCTGCGCCGCCGGCATGCTGCTGCGGCCGCAGCGATCATTGCCTGGCGGGCTTGGCCCACGGTGGCCACGATCCACTGGCCACGCAGCGAGTAGACAATGAGTTCGTCGTCTTCGACGTCGCCGTGGGTGGCCGTTTGCCTGCGCTGCGCGAGCTCTTCGAGCGCACGACCGGCATGGCTGTCGACACCGCGCGTCTCCACGATGATGCGAGCCAGAGCCTCCTGGCTCAGGATCGAGTGGCAGGCCCTGCGGTCGGGTGTCACCCGCCTGTCGGGGCTGACACCCGCTTGCCATGTCGATGCGCTCATCGGGGCTCCTTCACTGCGTCGTGCGAGACACCAGGGCATTGTGTGCCTTTGCCGTCTCCATGCAACGCGGATGGCGCCGTGCCCGGCTGGGGCATATGCACTTGCCCGATGGGGTCTTGCACTGGCCGACGCGTATCTCGTCAAGGTCCAATGCAAAGCCTGACCCAGGTCAACGACATCGACTGCCGGCGCGCGCATCGTGCGCAGCAACCAGGAGTTTGCCCCCATGCCAGAAACCCACGAGGCCAAACGCACGCTTGCCAGCTTGCCGGCGCAAAGCATCAGCCGGGAAGTGCTGCTCGAAAAATATGCCAAAGGTGACGAGCAAAGTGCCGAGGCGGTCAACCAGCGCGTGGCGCGAGCCTTGGCGTTGGCCGA
>Ga0302321_100003590_pt1 | contig 13307 bp, 13 predicted proteins | sample Fen_T0_1_FD_202505 | JGI IMG/M metagenome (GOLD analysis project Ga0302321, IMG submission 202505) | Peat permafrost microbial communities from Stordalen Mire near Abisko, Sweden - Fen_T0_1 | ecosystem: Environmental > Terrestrial > Soil > Wetlands > Permafrost | place: Sweden: Abisko...
GCGCCGACGGCCGCACGATCGTCGTCGAGGTCGCCGACCGCGGCGACGGCATTCCGGCCGACCAGGTCGAGCGGTTGAAGCGGCCGTTCACGCGCGGCGATGTCGCGCGCACCGGCGCCTCGGGTGCGGGATTGGGGTTGGCGATCGTCGACCGTATAGCGCGCATGCACGGCGGCAGCTTCGATCTCGTGCGGCGCGACGGCGGCGGCACGCTGGCGCGGGTGAGCTTCCCGCAGCCTGAACTCAAGCCGGGCGCGTAAAGAGCAGCGCGGTGGCGAGCGCCGCGATGCCTTCGCCGCGCCCGGTGAAGCCCAGCGCTTCGGTGGTCGTTGCCTTGACGTTGACCTGGGAGATCGTCGCGTCGAGGTCGGCAGCGATGTTGGCGGCCATCTGCGCGACATAGGGCGCCACCTTTGGCGCTTGCGCGATGATGGTGACGTCGACGTTGCCCAGTGCAAAGCCTCCAGCTACCGCGCGTCGCCAGACTTCGCGCAGCAGCACGCGACTGTCGGCATCCTTGTAGGCCGCATCGGTGTCGGGAAAATGCCGCCCGATGTCGCCCGCGCCGATCGCGCCGAGGATGGCATCGCAGATCGCGTGCAGCACGACGTCGGCGTCCGAGTGGCCGGCGAGCCCGCGGTCGAACGGCACCACGACACCGCCCAGTACCAGTCGCCGACCCGCGACCAGCGCGTGCACGTCGAAGCCGTTGCCGATGCGTGGTGTGCCCGCGCTCATGTGCGGTTCCTCGCGCGCTGTCCGAGGATCGCCTCGGCCAGCGCGAGGTCCTCCGGATACGTCACCTTGATGTTCGCGGGGCTGCCCTGGATCAGGCGCGGCTTGACGCCCAGCGCCTCGACCGCCTGCGCTTCATCGGTCAGCGCCTTGCCGGCGGCCTGCTGCAGCGCGTGGTGGAGGATGGCGTAGCGGAACATCTGCGGCGTCTGCGCGCACCACAGCCCAGCGCGCTCCTCGGTCGACGCAACGCGCAGCCCGGCGCCGGGTTCCGCGCGCTTGAGCGTATCGGCGAGCGGTATCGCCAGCAGGCCGCCGACCGGTTCGTCCTCGAGTTCGTTGAGCAGGCGATGCAGCGTCGGGACGTCGACGCACGGACGCGCCGCGTCGTGGACGAGCACCCAGTCGTCCGCCGCGGCGTGTTTCCCGATCGCGGCGAGCCCGTTGCTGACCGATTCGGCCCGGGTGCGCCCGCCGCAGGGCAACGGCACCACGCCGGGCAGCGCGCCGATCCGTTCGGCATACAGCGCATCATCGGCCGCGAGCACCACGAACACCGCGTCGAGCGCCAGCGCATCGTTGAGCGCCGAGATCGAACGCCGCAGGACCGGCACACCGCCAAGCAGCGCGTACAGCTTGGGTTCGGCACCGCCAAAACGCGTGCTCGCGCCTGCGGCGGCAATCAATGCGAAGCGGCGCGGCGGCGACATGGAACGAACTATCAACCCGCGACCAGCAGGTCGGCAAGCACGGCACGTATGGCGGCCGGCACCGATGTCGGGCGGTTGCTGGCGCGGTCGACCCAGACGTGCACGAAGTGGCCGGTCGCGGCGGCCTCGGCATCGCCATGACCGAACAGCCCGATTTCGTACCTGACCGAAGTCTCGCCGAGCCTCGCCACGCGCATTCCGGCATCGACCACGCCGGGAAACGACAGCGGGCGGTGGAAACGGCAGCAGGTCTCGACCACCAGACCGATCGTCGGCGAGCTGGCGATGTCGAGTCCACCGACGTTGATCAGGTGCTCGTTGACCACGGTGTCGAAGTACGAGTAGTACACGACGTTGTTGACGTGGCCGTAGCTGTCGTTGTCCATCCAGCGCGTCGGGATCGCCAGGAAGCGGCGAAAGTCCGGGCGCGAGAGCGGCGCCGCTCGATCGCTGGAATACCTTCGCGCTTCGCGCTGCGGCTCAGTTGGCAAACTCGGCCCTTGGGGCGGCCCGGCGGGCTTACGACTCGGCATCGCGTTGCCGGGTGCGCAGCCGCAAATCGAAGAGCTCGATCCAGTGCCGCACCGGCTGCGCGGCGCCGCTGGCGAGGTGAACGAGGCAGCCGATGTTGGCCGTGGCGATCACCTCGGGCGCGTCGGCTTGGAGCGCGGCGAGCTTGTTCGCCTTCAGGCGTTGCGATAGTTCCGGCTGCAGGATCGAGTACGTGCCGGCCGACCCGCAACAGAGGTGCGCGTCGGCGACCACGGTCAGCTCGAGTCCGATGGCCTGGAGGATTTCCTCGACGCTGCCTTTGATCTGCTGGCCGTGCTGCAGCGAGCACGGCGCGTGGAACGCGACGCGCTGCGGCCCGTGGTCCATCGCCACCAACGGCGCGAAGCGCTTCCATTCCGCGGCGATCACCTCGACCGGGTCGCGCGCGAGTTCGGACACGCGCCGCGCCTTGGCGGCGTAGTCCGCATCATCGCGCAGCACGTAGGCGTAGTCCTTCACGAGCACGCCGCAGCCGCTGGCCGAGACGAGGATTGCCTCGGCGCCCTGCTCGATGTGCGGCCACCACGCGTCGATATTGCGACGGGCGAAATCCAGCGCCTCGTCGTGCGCACCCAGGTGTTCGCTGACCGCGCCACAGCAGCCACCGCCGCGGGCGCGCACCAGCGTGATGTCGATGCGATCGAGCACGCGTGCGAGCGCGGCGTCGATCGATGGCGCCAGCGCGGGTTGGACGCAGCCGCGGAGTACCAGCATGCGGCGGCGATGTTTCGCCACCGGCCACGACTTGGCCGGCGAGCGCCGCGGCACCTTCGCCGCCAGCGCCTGAGGCAACAGCGGCCGCGCGAGGCGGCCCGCCGCGAGCGCAGCCGCGAACCAGCCGCCGCGCGTGAGGCCCTCGCGCAGCAGCCACCGTTTCGCGCGCTCGGCACGCGGCCGTTCGACCAAGCCGTCGATGACGTGCCGCCCGATGTCGGCGAGGCGGCCGTAGCGTACGCCCGATGGGCAGGTCGTCTCGCAACTGCGGCAGGTCAGGCAGCGATCGAGGTGGAGCTGCGTACTCGCGGTCACCGGCTCGCCCTCGAGCATCTGCTTGATGAGGTAGATGCGCCCGCGCGGCCCATCGAGTTCGTCGCCGAGCAATTGATAAGTCGGGCACGTCGCGGTGCAGAAGCCGCAGTGCACGCACGCGCGCAGGATCGCATCGGCCTCGCGCCCGTCTGGCGTGTCGCGGATGAAATCGGCGAGCCGGGTTTCCATCGCCGCTTTAGAACTCCGCGTACATGCGGCGTGGGTTGAGCACGCCCGCCGGATCGAACTGCGCCTTGAGCCGCTGGTGCACACCCAGCAGCGCCGGTGGCAGTGGCTGGAACGCGCCGGCCGACTTGTCCGCGGCGCGAAACATGGTCGCGTGGCCGCCGTTCGCGCGCGCCCAGGCGCGCAACCTCGCGCCATCGTCGGCGGTCCCGACATTGAACCAGCGCAGCGCGCCGCCCCACTCGATGCATGCGTCGCCGCCGACTCCCGGTTGCGGCGCCGTCGACGACACCGACGCGCGCCACAGCGTGGCCCCAGGATCGGCAAAGAACGCGTGCCGCTGTTCGCGCAGGTCGGCCCAGAAAGTCGCGGCATCGGCCATCGTGTCGCCGCCGAGGCGGCGTGCCGCGCCCGCAATGGCGCTGGCAGCACCCGACAGGCGCACCCGCAGCCTGTCCCGATACCAGCAGCTGGCCGACAGGGGCAACGGCTGCGCGCCCCATTCGTTGAGCTTGCGCAGCGCTTCTTCCTGCTCCATCGCGAATTCCAGCGTCGTCTCGGCCGCGGGCCGCGGCAGGCATTTGAGCGAGACTTCGACGATCACGCCCAGCGTGCCCAGCGATCCGGCGATCAGCCGCGAGACGTCGAAGCCGGCGACATTCTTCATCACCCTGCCGCCGAACGACAAGTCGTCGCCGCGGCCGTCGAGCAGGCGCACTCCGAGCACGACGTCGCGCACGGCTCCGCAATAGGCTCGCCGCGGCCCCGACAGGCCCGCTGCGACGCAGCCGCCCAACGTTGCGTTGTGGCCGAAGTGCGGTGGCTCGAAGGCCAGCATCTGGCGCTCGGCGTCGAGCGCGGCTTCGATCGCGGCCAGCGGCGTTCCGCAGCGGGCGGTGATCACCAGCTCGGTGGGATCGTAGTCGACGACGCCGCGGTGCGCGCCGGTGTCGAAACGATCGCCAAAGAGTTCTTGCCCGTAGAAGTCCTTGGTGCCTCCGCCGACGATGCGCAGCGGCGTTTGCGTGGCCGCCGCGGCGCGGATGCGCTCGCGCCACTCGGTGACGACGTCGCTCATGCGCGCGGCGAGCCGATCATTGTTGCTGTGCCTGCTGCTCGACCGGCGGGCCCTCGCGCTCCAGCGCCGCCGCGCCCTCCCATTCGACCATGGCCGGCAGCGAGAGCAACTGCTGCTGGTAGGCGAGCGCGGGTCCGGAAAGGGACACGCCATAACTCCGGAACCGGAACGCGACCGGGCACCAGAAGGCATCGACGATGCCGAATGGCCCGCACAGGAATTCGCCGCCGCTGCCGAAGCGCGATCGGCCTTCGCGCCAGATCGAATCGATGCGGGCGATGTCGGCGGCTGCGCCGGCGCCAGCCAGCGCGGTCTGCCGCAGCCGCAGGTCCATGCTGAACTCGTTGCGCAGGTCGGCGAAGCCGGAATGCATTTCCGCCGCGACGCTGCGCGCCCACGCACGCGCCACCGGGTCTGCAGGCCACAGTCCGGGATGGCGTTCCGCGAGGTATTCGGCGATGGCCAAGGTGTCCCAGACCACCGTGTCGCCGTCGTGCAAACAAGGCACGCGACCATTGGGCGACACCGCGCGGATGCGCGCGGTCCTCTCCGGCGCGTACAGCGAGACCATCTGCTCCCGGAAGGGAATCCCCGCGTGGCGCATCAACACCCATGGGCGCAGCGACCAGGACGAAAAATTCTTGTTGCCGATATAGAGCGTATACACGCCTAGAGCGGCACCGTCTTGCCCGGGTTCATGATGTTGTCGGGATCGAGCGCGCGCTTGATCGCGCGCATCGACTCCACCGCCTCGCCGTGTTCCTGCGCCAGCACATCGAGCTTGTGCCAGCCGATGCCATGCTCACCGGTGCAGGTGCCGCCCATCGCGATGGCACGCATCGACACCGCCTTGGCCAGCGCTTCAGCGCGCGCGCGCTGCTCCGTGACCTTCGGGTCGAACAGCACGACGAGGTGGAAATTGCCGTCGCCTACGTGCCCCAGGATCGGCGCGGTGAGCCCGCTCTTCTCGATGTCCTTCTTCGTTTGCATGATGCAATCCGCGAGCCTCGAGATCGGCACGCAGGCGTCGGTGGCAAAGGCGCTCATGCCGGGCCGGAAGGCGAGCGCCGCATAATAGGCCGCGTGGCGCGCTTTCCACAGCCGGGTACGATCCTCGGCCAGCGTCGCCCACTGGTAGGCGCTGCCGCCGAATTCGTCGCTGATCGCCTGCATCGCGGCGCTTTGTTCGCTCACGCCCGCGGGCGAGCCGTGGAATTCGAAGAACAGCGTCGGCTGCACGGCAAAACCTTCGAGCTTGGAATAGCGGATCGACGCGTCCATCTGCACATCGTCGAGCAATTCGATGCGCGCGACCGGGATGCCCGACTGCATGGCGGTGATCACGGTGTTCACCGCGCTCTCGAGGTCCGGAAACTGGCACACCGCCGCCGAAATCGCCTCGGGAACGCCGTACAGGCGCAGCTGGATTTCGGTGATGACTCCCAGCGTGCCTTCGGCACCGACGTAGAGTCGCGTCAGGTCGTAGCCCGCGCTCGACTTGCGGGCACGGCCGCCGGTGCGGATCAACTCGCCCCTGGCGGTCACCACGGTGAGACCAAGCACGTTCTCGCGCATCGTGCCGTAGCGCACAGCGTTGGTCCCCGAGGCGCGCGTCGCCGCCATGCCGCCGATGGTCGCGTTGGCGCCCGGATCGATTGGGAAGAACAGGCCCGTGCCCTTGAGCTCGGCGTTGACCTGCTCGCGCGTGACGCCGGCCTGGACGCGGCAATCGAGGTCTTCGGCGTTGATCTCCAGCACCCGGTTCATCTGCGAAAGGTCGACGCATACCCCGCCGAACAGCGCCGCGACATGGCCTTCCAGCGACGTGCCGACGCCGAAGGGAATGACCGGCACGCGCGCGGCGGCGCACAGGCGCACGATAGCCACCACCTCGTCGTTCGAGTGCGGATACACGACGACGTCGGGCATGCCGGCATCGGCCAGCCCTTCGCCGTGACTGTGATGCTCGCGTACCGCGTGCGAGGTGACCGCGCGATCGCCGTAGTCGCCGCACAAGCGGCGGACCACGTCGGCGACCGCACCGGCATCGGGACGCAACATCGTCTTCATGTCCATCGTGGGCTCCTTCAGAAGCGCGGCAGTTCAGCGTGCGGCAGCTGCCCGCGGTGCACGTGCATGCGGCCCATCTCCGCGCAGCGATGCAACGTCGGCACGGCCTTGCCCGGGTTCAGCAGGGCGTCGGGGTCGAAGGCATGCTTGACCGAGTGGAAACGCTCCAGCTCCAGTGCCGCAAACTGCACGCACATCTCGTCGATCTTCTCGACGCCGACACCGTGCTCGCCGGTGATCGTACCGCCCGCGGCAATGCAGAGCTCGAGGATCTTCGCCCCGAACGCTATCGTCGTCTCGCGGTCGCCCGGCTTGTTCGCATCGTACAGGATCAGCGGGTGCAGATTGCCGTCGCCGGCATGAAAGACGTTCATGCAGGGCAGGCCGAATTCCTTCGACAGCTCGCCGATGCGCTTGAGCGTGGGCGCCAGCGAACGGCGCGGGATCGTGCCGTCGATGCAGTAGTAGTCGGGAGAAATGCGGCCCGCGGCCGGGAACGCGGCCTTGCGGCCCGACCAGAATTTGAGCCGCTGCGTCTCGCTCTGCGACACTTCGATCAGGGTCGCTCCACAGCGCTGCAGCAGTGCCGACACGGTTTCGATTTCTTCGCTGACCTCGTCCGGCGCGCCATCCGACTCGCACAGCAGTATCGCTTCGGCGTCGAGCGGATACCCCGCCTTGACGAAAGGTTCGACCGCGCTGATGGTCAGCTTGTCCATCATTTCCAGGCCGGCGGGAATGATGCCCGCACCAATGATCGCGGCGACCGCCGCGCCGGCCTTTTCCAGGTCGTCGAAGGCCGCGAGGACGCAGCGCGCCACCTGCGGCTTGGGCGTCAGCCGCACCGTCACTTCGGTGATGACCGCCAGCAGCCCTTCCGAGCCGTGGATCAGCGCCAGCAGGTCGTAGCCCGGGCTGTCCAGCGCATCGCCGCCGAATTCGACGATCTCGCCGCTGATCAGCACCGCGCGCACACGGCGCACGTTGTGCACCGTCAGGCCGTACTTGAGGCAATGCACGCCGCCGGAATTCTCGGCGACATTGCCGCCGATGGTGCAGGCGATCTGCGACGACGGGTCCGGCGCGTAGTAGAGGCCGTAGCGCGCTGCCGCTTCGGACACTGCGAGGTTGCGCACGCCCGGCTGCACGACCGCGGTACGGGTCAGCGGGTCGATGTTCACAATGCGGTTGAATTTGGCGAGCGAGAGCACGATGCCTTGTCGGTTCGGAGTCGCACCGCCCGAAAGGCCTGTGCCGGCGCCGCGCGCGACGACCGGTACGCGGGCGGTATGGCACAACTTGAGTATTGCAACCACCTGCGCTTCATTTTCCGGCAGCAGCACCGCGAGCGCCTGTTCGCGGAAGATCGTCAGGCCATCGCACTCGTACGGGCGTGTATCCTCTGGCGCGGTGAGCAGCGCCGACGGCACCACGATTTCGCCTAGCGCGGCGAGCAGCGACGGATCGAGCATGGGTTGTTCTCGATTATTCCACAAACGCCGTGCGCAAGGGCCGCGAAGGCCCCGCGAGCCCGGTTCGCTCGTCTATAATGCGACCCACACGAAGGGTCGCGATCGCAGTCGCGTGGGCGGGCCCGGGAGACCGACTGATGAGTCCGGGCGAGATCTACGCCAAAACCGAAGAGGGAGTCCGCGAGCTCAAGGAGCGCGGCCGCAACCTGCCGATCGCGCTGCGCAGTCTGCTCATCATGATCGACGGCAGCCGCACCGTCGCCGAGGTGCTCGAACGCGCGCGCGCCCTGCGGGTCGATGCCAGCGCCTTTGCCGCCCTCGAGCGCGCCGGCCTCATCGCCAAGCGCTTCAGCGCGCCCTCGGCGGGAGATGCGAGTGGAGCGCCCGCAGCGCGTAGCGAAAACGAGGTGCAGCGCTTTCTCACCGCCCAGCAGAAACTCAACGACGCCATCAACTCGCACCTGGGCATTCGCGGTTACCTGATGATGATGCGTCTGCAGCGCGCCGCGAACCTGCGCGACCTGCACGACCTGTTGCCCGACTTCGCGCAGGCGCTGGTCAAGCGCATCGGCGTGGATGCTGCCACGCCGATCGTCGGCGAACTCGAACGACTGGTCGTGCACGGCGACTGACCGCTGCGTCAGCGCATCGACGGCACGACGTCAGCGGTGCTGCGGCACCACGGTCCTGACTACTTCGCAGGCTTGAACTTGTTCGCCAGCGTATTTTCGTCGGTGCGCGGAACATAGGTGATGCCGTCGCGCGTCGCCCAGACGTTGACCTGCGAGTGCAGCGGCACGATCCCGGTGTCGTTGATCGCAATCTCGGTCGCGCGTTGCAGTATCGCCTCGCGCTTCAGGTCGTCGACCGTGTAGAGCCCTTCCTCGAGCAAGGCGTCGACCCTGGGATTGGAGTACCGGCCCCGATTGGCGGTGCCGAAGCCCTTGTCCTTGTTGTAGGTCGCCAGCAGCGCTTTGAGCGGACTCGAGGCCTCACCGGTGCCCGAACTCCAGCCGAGCAGCATGAGGCTGAACTTGAGGTCGGTCGCCTGCGCGAAGAACGGCGCCGAGGGCATCGCCTCGACCTTGGTGACGATACCGACGCGGGTGAGCATTTGCGCGACCGCCTGCGCGATCTTGGCGTCATTGACGTAGCGATTGTTGGGCGTATGGATGGTGATGCCGAACCCATTCGGGTAGCCCGCTTCCGCCAGCAGTTTCTTCGCGCCTTCCGGATCGTAGGCTTCGACCTTCAGGTTCTTCGTGTAGCCGAACATGCCTTCGGCAAGAAGTTGCCCCGACGCAACCGCCTGCCCTTCCATGACCTTCTCGACGATGGCCGGGCGGTTGATGGCCTTGGAAATCGCCTTGCGCACGCGCGGATCCCTGAGCGGATTCTTCGTCAGCGGCTTGCCGTCGCGGTCGGTCACGAACGGCGACACCTCGCGATCGCTGTCGATGTGCAGGTAGATCAACCGATCGGCGATGACCGTGTAGACGTTGAGCTTCTTGTCGGCCTTGATTTTCGCCACGTCGGCGGTAGGCACGTATTCGATCGCCTGGACGTCGCCCGAGAGCAACGCCGCCACCCGCGACGCATCGTTGGGCAGCAGGCGCAGTGTCACCTTTTCCCACGGCGTCTTGCCACCCCAGTAGCCGTCGTAGCGGGCCAGCTCGATACGGTCGCCTTTGGCGTAGCGCACGACCTTGTACGGTCCGGTGCCGATCGCGGCCTTGCCGTTGTTGAATTCCTCGGTCGATGCCTTCGCCATCTGTCTGGAGATGATCGCCACCTGCGTCATGTCCGTCGGCATCAACGGGTACGGTGTGGCCGTCCGGAAGCGGATCGTGTACGGATCGACGACGATCATTTCCTTGATCTGCTTCGTGTAGGCAGTGAACGCCGAGGGACTGTTCGGCACCAGTGGCACGCGCTCGATCGACGCGACGACGTCGGCGGCGGTGAAGTCGCTGCCATCGTGAAATTTGACGCCCTTGCGCAGCTTGAACTCCCAGGTCAGCGGGTCGATGGTCTTCCACGATTCGGCCAGGCCGGGAACCGGCTTCTGCCGTTCGTCGCGCAGCACCAGGTAATCGAAGATGTGTGCAGCGACATTGTTGTTCGGCGTCACGTTGTGGAAGTGCGGGTCGATCGCGGTAACGTCGGCACCGATGCCGATGGTCAGATCTGCCGCGAGGGCGATCAGCGGAACGGCAAGTCCGGTTACCGCAGCGATCAGCGTGGCGATCAACATGGCAATAAGGCGGCGGTGCAAATGCATCAAACCTCCGGGAAGCTGCGGATGACCAAGTACCGTCGCGAAAGAATAGCCGATCGGTAACCGATTGTAACGCCGCGCAATATAGTCAACGACGGTGCGACACGCGACGTTTCTGGAAGTGTCCCGCCAAGCGCGGGCAGTCACTCAACGGAGGTACGCATGAATCGTCGCATGATCACTCTGGCCGCTGCAGCGCTGCTCGTTGGTGGAGTCGCCGCAACGTCGACTGCGTCGGCAAGCGGCAATTTTGCCGTTTCGATCGGCCTGCCGGGATTCGGCGTCGGCTATTCAAGCAACGGCTTTGGATTTGTCGCTGCCGCGCCTCGGCCCTTTGTGGCGCCGTTCTACGCACCGCCGGTCGTCACCTATGTGCCACCGGTCGCGGTGTGGCCCGCTCCGGCACCGTGGTACCGGCCGTATGCGCGCTACTACCGGGCGCCTGTCCGGATCGGCTACTACCACAACCACTGGTGACCGCGGCGCGGTCTAGCGCGGCGCGCGATAGCTGATGCGGTAGATCGCTCCGGCGTAATCGTCCGACACCAGCAGCGAACCGTCCGGCATGACCAGCACGTCTGCCGGACGGCCCCACGCATTCTGGCCTTGCAGCCATCCGGTCGCGAAGGGTTCGTAGGCCACTGCGCGTCCTCCCTCCAGCCGGACCAGCGTGATGCGGTAACCGATCTTGGAACTGCGGTTCCAGGAGCCGTGTTCGGCGATGAAAATCTGGTTGCGATATTGCGCCGGGAACTGCGTCCCGGTGTAGAAGCGCATCCCCAGCGACGCGACATGCGGACCGAGCTGCTGCACCGGTGCCGTGAATTCACTGCACCCGTGCTTGCTGCCGAACTCCGGATCGGCAATGGTGCCGCCGTGGCAATACGGGAACCCGAAGTTCATGCCCGGCTTAGTCGCGTGATTGAGTTCGTCCGGCGGCACGTCGTCGCCGAGCATGTCGCGACCGTTGTCGGTGAACCACAGCGACCCGTCGGCCGGATGCCAGTCGAAGCCCACCGTATTGCGTACCCCGCGCGCGAATACTTCCACGCCGGAACCATCGCGGTTCATGCGCATGATGTTGGCGTAGCGATCCGGATCGCGTTCGCAGACGTTGCATGGCGCGCCCACCGGAACATAGAGCTTGCCGTCGGGGCCGAAGGCGATGAACTTCCAGCCGTGGTGCGTCTCCTTCGGCAGCCGATCGGTGACGACGACTGGCCGGGGAGGATGGTCCAGCCGGTTCTCGATGTCGTCGAAGCGCAGGATCCGGTCGACCGCCGAAACGTAGAGCGCGCCATCCTTGAACGCGACGCCAACCGGCAACTGCAGGCCGGACGCGACGGTGAAAATCTCGCTCACCGCACCGGAGACCAGGCGAATCGCGTAGACCTTGCCCGGTCCGTTGGAACCGACGAACAATGTCCCTTTCGCGCCCAGCGCCATCTCGCGCGCGCCTTCGACGCTGGCGACCAGTTCGATGGCAAAACCCGGTGGCAGGACGATCTTGTCGAGCGGCAACGTCTGCGGCTGCGCCGCCGTGGTGAAAGCAATGAACAAACCGGCAATCGCGACCATCACGCGCAACATCGTTGACTCCTCAGTTTGGAACGAACTGGACGCGCAGCCGGAAGCATGCGCCTCCATTGCCGGCATTGACATAGACCCATGCCGTTCCTATCCTGTTCCCTTGCCAAGCGCGAAAGTCGCATCGTGAATGCCCCGGAAACCGTCGCCGTTCGACCCCAGCTGGTCGCCCTCGAGCTGATCCGCACGTTGGTCGCCTTCGACACCACCAGCCGCGAGTCCAACCTCGCGCTCATCGACTGGGTGCGCGACTATCTCGCCGGACACGGCATTGCCACCCACCTCAGCTTCGACGACGACCGGCGCAAGGCCAACCTGTTCGCGACCCTGCCGGCGCAGGACGGCAATGTCACGACCGGCGGCATCGTGCTGTCGGGACATACCGACGTCGTGCCGGTGGACGGCCAGCCGTGGGATACACCGCCCTTCGAAGTCACGCTGATCGGCGAGCGCCTGCACGGTCGCGGCGTGACCGACATGAAGAGTTTCTCCGCGACCGGCCTGGCCATGGTGCCGGAGTTCCTGCGCCGCGGGCTCAAGCGGCCGCTGCACTTCGCGCTGTCCTACGACGAGGAAATCGGCTGCATCGGCGTGCACAGGCTGATCGCCGACGTCGCCGCGCGCGGCATCAAGCCAACAGGTTGCATCGTCGGCGAACCCACCGGCATGCGCCTGGTCGTCGCCCATAAGGGCAAGAGAGCGTTTCGCTGCCGCGTGCGCGGTCACGAAGCGCATTCCTCGCTCACGCCGCAGGGTGTCAACGCAGTGCAGGTGGCCTGCGAGATCGTCACCTTCCTGACGCACATGGCGCGCCGTTTTCGCGATCGCGGCGGCTTCGATGCGGCCTACGACGTGCCGTATACGACCGTCCACACCGGCCTGATTCACGGCGGCACGGCGCTCAACATCGTGCCGCGCGACTGCACCTTCGACTTCGAGTTCCGCCATCTGCCCTTCGACGATCCCGATGCCCTGCTGGCCGAGGTCCGGCGCTTTGCGGCGACGCTGCTCCCGGACATGCACGCGGTCGATCCCGCCACGCACATCGAATTCGACGCGCTGTCGGTGCTGCCCGGCTTCGACACGCACGGCGGCAGCGAGATCGCGGAGATCGGACGCGCCTGCAGCGGCACGCACGACTTCGGCAAGGTGTCCTTCGGCACCGAAGCGTCGCTGTTTCACAACGCCGACATTTCGACGATCATCTGCGGCCCGGGCCACATCGCGCAGGCGCACCAGCCCAACGAATGGGTGACGCTCGAACAGCTCGCGCTCTGCGAAGCGTTCATGCGCCGCCTGGCCGACCAGGTCTGCATCGCGTGAAGGACGCGCCGCGCGCGGCGGCGCACGAGGGGCGGGCACGATGACCGAGCCCGCGACACCTCCGATCGAGGTCGCGTTTCCCGACCTTGCGCCACACCGGCAGGGCAACGCCGGCCTGCCCTGGGTGTGGACTTTCGCCAGCAACCTGCCCGGGCCGCACCTGCTCATCCAGGCGCTCACGCACGGCAATGAAGTGTGCGGCGCCATCGCGCTCGACCGCATGCTGCGCGCGTCGGTGCGACCCATACGCGGGACGCTCTCGCTGGCGTTCGCCAACGTCGAGGCGT
>Ga0302321_100003591_pt1 | contig 13306 bp, 14 predicted proteins | sample Fen_T0_1_FD_202505 | JGI IMG/M metagenome (GOLD analysis project Ga0302321, IMG submission 202505) | Peat permafrost microbial communities from Stordalen Mire near Abisko, Sweden - Fen_T0_1 | ecosystem: Environmental > Terrestrial > Soil > Wetlands > Permafrost | place: Sweden: Abisko...
ATGCTCGTGGGTGCGCTCGCGACCGAAAACTCGGTGACGCGGTCCACACACTGACCGCTGGGGAGTCGAGCCCGCGTTAGCGACGGGCAGGCCTGCGTAGATGTGTTGTTCGCCCCAGCGCCGCTCGAACCGGTCCCAACCGAGTTTCCGACGCCGCCCGCAGCAGGCGCCCCGGCCGCGCTCACCGGCGCCCCTCCTGCCGTGCCGCCTGCGGCCGCGCTGCCCGCGCTACCCGCGTTCCCGGCGTTCGAACTCGATGCGCCGCCCTTGCCGGTTTGCCCTCCGGAGCCCGCACCGCCCGAACCCGGCGGCGTGACGTTATAGGGAACCGTGGGACTGCCGGTCGGCACCGGCCCTTGCGCCGTCGGCTTGCGCGGGACTTCATGACTATCGACGCCCTGCGCGCAAGCGCCCAGGAGCACCGTGGAAATGAGCCAGAATGTCGCGTGGTTTCGCATGATGTTCACCGTCTCCTGGCTCGTGTTCGTTGCCACGAGAACGGGTTGAAAAAATAGTGTTCGCCTCGCATCTCCGCGGGTCGTGAGCGCTGACCGGGGGCGGCACCCGCTGGGGATGCGACGGACAAAGGTCACCCTTCACGATCGTGCCCGCTGACCCTCACCCTGCCGGGCGGGCTGCGCTGGGCGTGGATCGAGGAAACATGTCGTCACCCCCCATGCGGCGTGTCGTCACCCCCCATGCGGCATGTCGTCACCCCCCATGCGGCATGTCGTCACCCCCCATGCGGACCGCAAAAGCAGCAGATGTCATCAACAACGTAACGATGGCCATATACATCGGCCGATACGAAGACCCATAATAGGGCAACATCGTAAATGCAGTATTGTAGGTCGCATGCATCGCGACTGTCGAGAATACGCTGCGACCAGTCGCGACATAGACTTTCGTGAGCAGTATCCGGTAAATTATCGTAAAGAGACACTGCCAGGCAATCCAAGCGGCACTGTTGTGCGTTTGCGTAAACGGTATGACGTGCCACGCAGACCAGGTGACCCCGACGATTAGACCCGCTTTTAGCACGCTGAACCGCTCGAGCAGTGCATCCGTCATCACTGCCGTCCATCCTAATTGCTCGGCATAGCCACTAATACCGTAAACGAGCAAGGCGGCCGGAAGCACGTACAGCGGCGTCGTGTTTTTGACCAGTGAAACAGCGCCGATTCGAGCGAGTTCATAGGAAGCGAAAACGACTACCGGCATCATGACGAAAACGCCGACTCGCCAGCGCCGATCCGCGATGCGACTTAGATCGAGGCCTCGCTTGAGGAATGTGCCGACCGACTCCCCGTGCTCCCGTCCCGCGATGAGCGCTGCGCCCAATACGGACAAGAACTGAAGTGCACTGAGCGGCAACTTCACGGGGATGATTTTGGTCGCATCCAGGAAATGCGCCGCGGCCCACAGCGGTACCGACAATGCGAGCACCCATAACAAATATCTTGGGAGCCTAGCCATCACTGTTGCGGCAATTGCGTTGATCCCTGGGCCTTCGGGGGGACGGACACGGGATCTCCGAAACTGCCCCGAGCGAGTTGCACATCCACGGCTGGACGTGCGGCATGAAAGGCCCGTCGACATCCCCACGTCGTGGCAGCCTCGTCGAGTGCCATGCACACTTGGTCCACAGCGCAGTCCTGCGGATTGTCCCGACAAGACTTGAGACAAACTCCACCGGTGTCTTGAGAGTCGGCGCGGCGGGCCGAGTCGAACGTCCAACACGTGAAGCCGGCGGTGCACTTCCTTCCTCGGCACGAAGGCCGGCAGAAGCCGGCCAGCATGCGCCCATCAACGATGTCGTAGTCGCACGTCTGTCCGGATGGACACGAATCCGGTCGATCGGGACGGCAGGTCCCAGCGGGTGCCACGACGCAGGTGCCGCGAACGCCCGAACCGACATGCAAGCACACCTTCCCGCCATCGCACTCAGCGTCGTTCGAGCAGCCCGGCATGCAAGCCCAGTCGCGTACCGTTTGCTGAACGCAGATTTCCCCGAATGCGCAGCCCGCTGATCCAGGTCCGCACAGCTGTCGGCACAGAGTTCCGACGCAAATCAAGCCCGCCTGGCAGTTTCGTGAAGACGACGCGAGCATCGGATCCATGCAAGAACCACCTTGGGGGATCGGGCCCGCCGCGATGCAGCGATATGTCTCGGTCAACTTGCTGATGGGCAGGCAAGCTCGTCCCGCTCCGCAGCTCTTGTCGCGATCAGCAATCGAGCGGCAATTGGATTCGAAGCAGCCGAGGTGACCGTCGTCGGCCATCCAGCACACGGTCCCGTGCGGACAGACCTTTCGATCCCAACACTCCAGAATGGCCATCAAGGTCCGTTGCGCGTCCTGGTCATCGGCGGGCCTCTCGACAACGGGGTGAGCCTTGAACCTCAGCTTCGACGCGGAAACTCGGAGTCGGGGTTCATCGGCCTCTGGTACGTGTTCCGCCACGCGCGCGGGGGCCGGGTGAGTAGCCGATCTTAGGACGAAAGCCGACAATACGAGCAAGGCGCCCAACAGCGGCAGCCAGACTGCATTCGACTTACGGCGTCGGACGGCCTCGCCGGGGCCCATACCCCGGCGCGACTCATGGTCATCCTCCCGCATCCGAAGCGAAGTTCGATCAGAACTCGAACGAGCCGGAATCTGCTAGGGCTACCCCGTCGCCGTTTCCGTCGTCTGGCCGCCCGTAGTGAGTTTGGTCATCCCCCGGGGACGCGTAGCGAGTGCTTCCGCCATTGCCCGAGTAAGAGTCGATCGGATCCCCCGATATGAGATAGTGGGTCTCCGTCTCGCCGCCGTTGTTCGTCAAGGGACCCAGACTTACCGCGCCGTTACCAAACCAATCCCAGGCCACGCCGTCGGCTCCGACATAATTGCCGAGATGCATGCCGACGACCCCGATGAGGTTGTCATCGAAGGACACGATCTTCGAAGCGTCGTCTTGGCCAATGTCGGGAGAATAGTAGGCATCCGTCGGCGCTCGATTGTCGTTGTTGTAAGCGATGATCGACTTTCCGAGGTTCAACACGGACTGATAGAGGCGTATCCCCGCGCCCCAGGAAACCTGGTACGTGCTACTCCTGAACGGATTGTTGATCCAGTTATTGACGATCGTACTGTACATCACATCGGACGTGCCGGTGCCGGAGATGAACAGGCCTCCGCCACCCTCGTTGAAGCTCGAGTTGCCACTTACCGTGGAATTGACGAGCTTCAACGAGCCGCCCGCGGTTGCGATTCCACCGCCACGAACGGCTGAGTTTCCTGAGATAGTTGAATAGTAAATCTGGGCAAAGCCACCGGTGACTACACAAATGCCGCCCCCGGTGTCGGTGCTGCCCTGCGAGGTACCGAGCGTCGTGCTGTTATTGCTGACGGTAGAATCCGACATATCCAAAGATCCGGCGACATAAATCCCGCCTCCCGGAAACGGTTTTATGGGAATATTCATGTTCGTGGTGAACACACTGTGCCGCACCGTGGCCCAACCGCTCGTATCGACGAGTAACTCTCCCCCATTGTGGTACACGCCACACGTGACAGAGTCGGTACATCCGTTTCCGTTACGCAGTGTCACGCTATTCAAGATCGCCGAAATGACGTTGACCCGCATCACCCGGGTCTGCCCACCCCCGTCGATAATCGTGCTGGCCGCGCCGGCTCCATTGATGGTGGCCGCGGCCGTCAAATCGAGCTGCCCGTAGCCTGCGGTCGTCTTCAGGTTGATTGTATAGGCGGGCACGTTGATGGCGGCGTTGCCAACGAGTCTGTTGTTTTCCTCGATGGCGGCGCGCAACGAGCATTTCCCGCTCGCGTCGCTGCACCTGCCGTCTCCAGGCGTTCTGTCGTGCGTGTCATTGGCCGTGTTGACGGAGAAGGTCAACGCTTGAGCAGAGCGCGCAGACAGCCCAATCGTTGCGCACGCTGCGGCGAGGGAGAGGGCGAAGACCCCGCGCCTGCTTCCGAACTGACATTTGATCATTGGTCGAATCCCCTTTGCTTGACTTGATCATCCCCGGTGTCCGCCCGCTGATGACTTTCGAGCGCCAGCCTACACCGGGCCGGATGCAGAGCAACAATGTTTTTTCGACCGGCGAGCTCACGTCATAAGCGCATAAATGCAGGCCCGGGCGCTCGGGTAGGCCAATCGGAAGAGCGCGATGGCGAGGCGATCGGTAATGAAGGGGGGACGAGTCGACTGATAGCGAGTTAGCGAATGCTAACTACTGCTCATGAGCAGTCCGCGAACCCCGGTGATCCTGGCCATCGACTCCGGCGCGAGTCGTGGGAGGTGCGGCGTGATTACGGGAGTGAACGGGCTTGCTTTGGACGTACGCGGTCCGCAGGAAGCGTCGCCGGTGCTGATCGTGGGACCGGGGCCGGGCTTCCCGCTGCTGCACGAGGCAGAACGCATCGAACGCGCGCTCGAGCTCGAGGGCTGGCAGGCGGCATTTTTGGAACGCGCGGCTGCGGACGGTCTCAGCGTGACGCCGAGCTTGCACCGAGCGTCGAACAATCGATCGAAGACGTCGCGACCGCCACGCATTGGCTCGCGGCCCGCGCGGACGCGAGCGTGGTCGTGATCGGCATGTCACGTCACGCGCCTTCCAGCTGCGCGCCAAGTGGTTGACCGAGTTCGGCGGCATGCAACCAGGCGCACGTTGGGGAGCGATGGTGCGAGGCGCCTTCATCGATCTAGTGCGTGGCTATGGTCTGCTCGGCGCCATCCAGGCATTGCGCGCTATGTCGCGCGTTCAAGATGCTTTGTTACCCGAACTCGCGTCCTTTCGCCTGCACTACGTGCGTCGCCTCGAGCTGCCAATCGCGCTCGTCCACGGCGCGCGCGACGCGGTTTCGCCTTCCTGCCTGGTTCAGCGCTGGCTCGATGGCCTCGACGCGCCGTCGAAATCACTGCGCGTGCTCGAGGGCGTCGGGCATCTGCCGCACATCGAGGCGCCGGAAATCGTGCGGGCCGCGCTGGCCGAGGTTCTCCCGCCCCTGGCTCGGTGACGCAACGCGACTCGGCCTGACAGAGCGCACGGTGACGAGCCGCCCCCAGAGCGGTCCAATTCCTCTGGTAGCGGATCCTACAGCCGCTCCTTTGCACTGGCGTGCCAATGCCGACCTTTTTGCAAGAGGCAGCGGACCAGACGTTGAACGGTCGATTCGAGCCGACGAACGGTAACCCCCGAGCGACCCCGACACCGTGCTTCGCATGCTAATCAACGGTCGTGGCCGAACGCAGCTTGATTGCCCGAGTAGAAACACAGCTCGGGCTGGGCGATGCTGACTTTCCCCGCGGGCTTTTGTGGGTCTACGTCGCCGGCGCGATCTTGGCGGTGCCGGTGTTTTCGCGCAATATCTTCGAGCTCACGCCGCGCGCGCAGCTCGACTCCGTGCTCGCCAACGCGCTGCCGTTCATCGTCATCCCAGGCATGGTGCACTCGACCTATGCATTTGTCTTGCGCCGGCTGCTGGTGCGCGTTGCGTCACCGTCAGCGCGAGCGTGCCTGCACTTATTCGTGAGTAGCGCGGTTGCCGCCCTCGCGGGGGTGGTACTGTTTTCGGCGATCCATCCGCTCGGCTGGAGCCGAGCCCCACTCTCTGGCTTCGTTGCGAGTGCGATCGTGCTCACCTGGGCATTCGTCATTCCCGCCAAGATCATCCTCGCTTGGCAGCGCCGCGCCGAGAAGAGCGAACGCGAGCGGACGCGGGCCGAGGCAATCGCCATCGAGAACGAACTTTCGGCGATTCAGTCGCGGACGCACCCCCATTTCTTGTTCAACGCGCTCAACACGGTCGCAAGCTTGATCCCCGAAAATCCAACTCGCGCGGAGGCGACCCTCGAGCGCTTTGCGGACGTCCTGCGTTACCTCTTGGAGACCGCGTGCGAACGCAGCATGCCACTCGCACGAGATCTCGAGATACTAGCTGAATACCTGGAGATCCAGCGCGAGCGCTTCGGTGAAGATTTGCGCTACTCGATCGACATCGGGTCGGGTCTAGCCGACGCTCGGCTGCCGCCACTGGTTCTGCTTCCGCTCGTGGAAAACGCAGTTCTTCATGGTCGTTCGCCTGCGCGCGCGAATCACGTGCGAATCTGCGTTCGCGCTCGCCCGGGGCTGATCGAGCTGCGCGTCGAAGACCAGGGGCCTGGCACCGGTGGGTCGCTCAGACGCGGTAGCGGCACCGCGCTGCGCGATCTCAAGCGTCGCCTCGCGATTTTGTACGATGGCCGCGCATCGGTCGTCGACGAGGACGCGGCTTCTGGACACGCGGTCGTGCTCATTCTCCCTGTCTCGTTCGCAAGCGAGGGCGCGTGAGAGCATTGGTCGTGGACGACGAAGCTCCCGCACGACGGCGCCTATTGCGGATGCTCGATCGCAGCGAGGCGGTCGAGAGCGCGGCTGAAGCGGCGAGCGCGGAAGACGCACTGCTGGCGATTCGGCGGCGCCCGCCCGACGTCGTATTTCTCGACATTCGCATGCCGGACATGGATGGCCTCGATCTCGCCGCCAAATGCGAGCACCGAACGTCGATAGTGTTCGTTACCGCTCACGCCGAGCACGCCGCACGCGCCTTCGATCTCGACTCCATCGATTATCTGCTGAAGCCGGTGCGCTTCGAGCGGCTGACCAAGGCGCTCGAACGCGTGCGTGCCCGCCGCGCGAACGTGGAACCCGAGCCGAAAATCGTGGCGCACGAGCGCGGCGAAATGGTGATTGTCTCGGCCGCCAGCGTAAGCCGTTTTCGTGCTCACGACAAATATGTCGCATTTTTCGCGGATGGGCGTGAACACCTCACTGACGAATCACTCGCGTCGCTCGAGCAGCGTCTCGCACGCTCCGGCTTTCTTCGGGTTCATCGCGGTGAGCTCGTCCGACTCGACGCGGTCGACGCGCTGCGCACGGAGGGCGGGGTGCATTCGCTCCTCCTCAAGGACGGGCAGGTGGTACCGGTGAGCCGTCGCATCGCCAGTGAAGTTCGAATCCGTGTCCGCAGCCGTTAGTCGGGTCATTTCGACCGCCCATCGGCCAGCCACGGTTGAACGCGACCGACCAACGTAGCTTCGACGGATGAAGACCGCCGCACTCACAGTCAGCCTTCTCGCCATCGTTTCCGGATGCGGTAGCTCGGAACGCGTTAGAGGCAACGGCCACCTAATAGACGCCGAGCGTCCCACTGCTTCGTTCACCGCTGTGAGCGTGAGCAACCTTCTTCGAGCCGAGGTGAAGCTAGCCGAGCCGAGCATCCAGCTGACGATGGACGAGAATCTGCTGCAGCTAGTCCAGACCGATCTAGTGGGCAGCACGCTGGCCATCGATCCCTCGCCCGACTATGATCTCATGCCGAGCGCCGCAGCGCTGGTGACGGTCTCGAGCCCGATGATCGATAGCTTCGATACTTCCGGCAGCGCGCGCATCGTTGGCGCAACCAGCGGTCGGAACGTCCGCCTCGCCGCAGCAGGCGAGTCTACGATCACGGCTACCGCGAATCGGGCGACCGTGATCGAGATAAGCGCAAGCGATAACGGTCATATCGACGCGACGGGAGACGCCTCGCGAGTCGCCATCGAGGCCTCCGGCGCAGCCAGCGTTGGGCTCGATTCGGCCGCGCCCGAGGTCGACGTGCAGGCGAGTGACGGAGCGGCGGTAACCGTCCACGCCACGCTATCGGTACGGGTTCGCGCGAGTGGGAGCGCGGTCGTCACCGTGATCGGCACGCCCACCACGCGCGACGTTCAGACTAGCGATCAGTCTCGAGTCGTATTCACGAACTGAAGGGCGCGCTTGCCATCGCAAACAAATGTTTGAACGATTGAAGACGAGGCGGGAACTCAGCGCGAGGTTCCAATGTCAAATCGAAATAGTCTCACCCTCCTTGTCCTTCTATCGTGCCTCCAGTGCGCATGTTCCAACGCGACGACAGAGAACGTTCCCGAGGTCGTCTCCACGGCGCGCGCTTACGTGGGCGGCACGGTGATCCCGTCGCCAACCGAACCCGCGATCGAAGACGGCGTCGTACTCGTGGATGGTGCGCGCATCATTGCGGTCGGACCGCGCTCCTCGGTCCGCATCCCCGCTGGCGCAACGCGAATCGACTGCAGCGGAGGCACTTTGCTGGCGGGGTTTTGGAATAGTCACGTCCACTTCATGGCCCCGGAGTGGGACGACGCTGCACACGCGAGCGCAACGGCGCTCGCCGACTCGTTGCGGGAGATGCTGATCCGCTGGGGCTTCGTGCACGTCGCCGACCTGGGGTCGCAGTACGAAAATACCGCTATCCTGCGACAGCGGATCGAAAGTGGCGAGGTCCATGGTCCGTCGATCTTGACGGCCGGGATGCCCTTCATCACCAGCGGTGGGCAGCCGGTGTACATTGCTCAGCCGCTGCCGGAGTTGACCTCTCCGGAGCAAGCGAGCGCGGCGATAGACGAGCGCCTCGCTGCCGGTGCCGATTTGATCAAGCTGATGACGGCGTCAATCGTCAAAGACCCGCCCCCGCCGGTGATGCCCGTAGAGGTCGTTCGGGCAGCCACGCGCACGGCACACGCTCACCAACGATTGGTGTTCGCCCATCCGACGAATGCCGATGGCGTTTGGGCGGCAGTGGACGGCGGAGTCGATGTGCTGGCCCACACGGCGCCGGACATGGGACCCTGGTCCCCAGACGACATCGAACACCTGCTGAGCGCAGGTATGCGTCTGACGCCGACGCTTTCGCTATTCAGGTTCGAGATGGAAAAAGATCACGAAAGCGAAGAAACGATGGCGCGAATCGAGTCGATAGTCGTCGGGCAGTTGCAAGCCTTTCATGCTGCCGGCGGAAACACCCTGTTCGGGACCGACGTTGGCTACACCACTCTGTTCGATCCTTCCTCTGAGTTCGCGTTGCTCGACCGCGCCGGACTCGATTTCAGCGCGATCCTTCGCTCGTTGACGACCGCGCCGGCTGAACTATTCGGGCTCGGCGATCATGCCGGCCGATTACTCGCAGGAAGCGACGCGGATCTGGTCGTCCTCGATGGTGACCCGAGGAACGACACGGCCGTCTGGACTCGAGTGAAGCTCGTGATCCGGGCCGGCCAAACTTTGTTCGAGCGCTGAAGCGGCACTTGTTTTTGCTCGGGCGCCGCCGCCGCGGCGCCTGACGGACTACGCGCAGAGCGGGAAGGAGGCAGGGATTGAGAAGGGCAATGGGCGATGCTAGGTCGCATTCATGAACGAGGCTCAACTGGAAAAGATGCTCGCCGAATTCGAACGGCGCATGGGAACGTGCCAGACGGTAGGCGATGTGCAGTCGCTTCTCTTCGAGCTCAGGCGCACGGTGGGCATTACCGGGCGATCAGATTCGCAGGTGCCTATGATCAACGGCGCTGTCCTGCCTGCTCCGTTGTGGTCTGTTTTCGGGCCGAGGGCTGTAGCTTTGATCGAGTCGCTCCAGCGAAAGAGTGAGCACTTTGGACAACGAGAAACGGAGGCCGTCGAACGAAAGCGCCACGGAACTTTCGAGGTGTACTTCGCTGCGACGGTTGAGAATTTTGAGACGGAGGAGGACATCACCGACCCCGCGGTTTTCGCTCGCTGTCATGGCTCGACCGAGAACACGTACCTCGAGGCTTCACTGGATCTTTCCGGATTGCCCATCCTGAAATTGCCAGTGACCGCTCGACTCGTCTTCGATAAATCCAAGGAAACGCTCGAGGTTGCGATTGCATTTGCCGTCGAGCGCGAGCCCACGGCCGCCCAAGCCCAGGTGTTGTACAAGCGATTGTATTTGGCACTGGAGAGTGGCTGGGGCGCCAACTACCACTTCGATGTACCGGGGCTTCACGAAGACATGAACGCTCGCTTCGACAGGAAGCCAGTGGGGTACAAGTTCGTCTCCCCATAGAAAAGGCATAGCGATTTCACGTGCGGCTTTGACAGCAATCGGCCATCGCGGCGGACCGCGCTGGCCGTGGCCGCAGCGGGCAGAGCGTGGGCGTGAGAGGTCGGTGTGCTAGGGTGCGGCATCGAATGTCGGTTGGCGATCGCGACTATTCAAGTATCAGCCCTTCCGCGCTGTCCCTGCTGCTGATGAAGGCCGGGTCGTCGATTCCGTACGCAAAAGAAGCCGCGGCCGTGCTTTGGGGCGAGTCGGCACCGCGTGAGCTGGCGGACGCGCTCGTGGAGGAGAACGCGCGTCGCCGGTTGCGTCACTTCGTCGGTCGCTACCGCAGTTTGGATCAGTTGCTCAGTGAGTCCGGTTGCACGAACGTGCTCGAGCTAGGCGCGGGCTTTTCATTTCGCGGCCTTGAACTCACGCGCACCTCGAACACGTTTTACATAGATACGGATCTGCCGAATATCGTGACACTCAAGTTGGAGCTCATTGCCAAATTGCCGGCGCATGGTTTGCGCGGCACGCTCCGCGTGCAAGCGCTCAACGCGCTGGATGGTGCGGCGTTTCAAGCTACCGTGGACGAATTCCCGGCGGGGCCGCTCGCGATCGCCAACGAGGGGCTGCTCGTGTATTTGGACCCGCGAGAAAAGGCAGAGCTCGCGGGCAACGTGCGCGCTGCGCTGCGAGCTCGCGGCGGGGTCTGGCTGACCGCAGACGTGTACATTCAGAATCCGGACGGCTCGGCGCCCAACATCAGCTACGGACGCTCGCGCGAGTTTTTGGACAAGCACCGCGTGGAACAAAATAAGTTTACTGATTGGTCGGCCGCGGAGCACTTTTTCGAGAGCCAAGGCTTTCGAATCGCGGGCAAGCTCGCGCACGACCATCCGCTGCACATTCGCGAGTCTTGGGCGCTCGCGCTCGCACCGTAGCAGGTGCCAGCCTGCCGCGTCGCGTTCGCGCCCTGGCTGCACGACCAGTACCACGCCCCTCGCCGTTGCTAAGGGCCCGCGAATGGCTAAGTCGGTCGAAGATCGCGGTCGAGGCGCCCGGATGGCGAGGCGCGACGAAGGCGCATACTGCAGCTATGTAACTGAGGAGCAACGACGCCAGCCGGGGTGGCTCGGGCGCGAGACCGATTGACTTAGCCATTCGCGGGCCCGAAGCAGGCACGCCTTCGCGAAGCCAGATCCCAAGACACTCACAGCGGAAGACCTCCGTCGAAGCGGCGGGTGGAACCGCGGAAGAGGCGAAAAACGACACCGGGAACTAGCTGGACGTCACGTCGCGGCGTATGGATCTCACGCGTCCGCGGCGACGGAGAGTGCGAATGAGAGCTTCTATCGACAAAGACCGGGACCCCGGGCGGGCGGCGGGCCTTCGGGCAGCAACCGAAGACATCGCGAACGGAGAACCGCGCGCCATGAGCATGGGTGAGCTTCGCCGAGAATACGACCCTGACATTGGCCTCCCGACAGCGACCACGGGATGTGAACTGTCGGATTGGTCGCGAGGGTTTTGCGAGGGCTACAACGAGGCAATTGGCCAAGCGATCAAAGACGGGCGCATCTGCTCGCTAGCGACCAAGGTCCGCTCCGTCAAAGCCCTGTCCGAGTTGTTCGGCACCCTCGCGCCATTACGCATGGAGTCAGACTCGGCTGAGGTCGTGCTAGCCGGAGGCGCTTGGTCGCTTTCAGTATCCGTTCCGGAGGGCGAAAAAGCCATGTGGGTTTGCGACGACGAACATCCCTCCGGGGCATGGCTCACGAACTACTTTGGTTTGGTTCTCCGTCGTGTTTCCCCGCCCGGCGGATTGGCTTCATCTATTCGGTGTGTTCGGCGGGCGCTGGTGCTGGTCCTAGACCAAGACACCACACTCGCAGTGGCCCACCCCTCGAACTCTGAGGGTGCGAGATTCGAGCTCTTCGCGCTGTCCTACCGCCATGCACCCAAGCTAATGTAAGCGTGTGACACTCTCGGCGGTCGGGGCTCGACCCGCGGGTCGTGGTGTGGGCCAAACCATGAATCGCTTACACACGAAGAGCCGTGAAGCCTGCTCGGGCTACGGGCCACTCGACCGTTCCCAACCCCGTTCGGCGATCCAGCTGGTTCAGCCGGACAGCGCGGCCGCCGGACGTCGTCACCCGGCACGCCAGCTCGGTGCCTGAACCCATCTCAGCGGAGTGAGCGTTGGCAGCTGCCCCTCCTAGCTCGAGCACGTTCGTGCAACCCATGGCGAGAAATGAATTCAGGACAAGAGCAGGGGGGCGCTCGCGATCCAGCAGCGCACCTCGTGGCGCGCTGGGTTCCGGGCTCTGACGCCGAAGGCTATGCCGGCCGCGGCGACGGCTCGTGACCATCAAAACCCTTGCTCTCACCCGAGTGAGGCCTGGAGTTAGGCGGAAACCTTGGCAATATTGTGGGCGTTGCGAGTGAAGTATCGGCGCGGTCGGACCGCCATGATAGGCGAACGCTGATGGCCGCCGACGCCAATGGTTTTGACGAATCACGTCTGCTCGAAAAACTTCGAGCCATCGAAGCGCTGTTTGCGGGAGCCGCGACCGAGGGCGAACGCGTGGCGGCCGCGGAGGCGCGGAAACGCATTCAGCTCCGCCTGAAGTCGATGGAACAGACCGATCCTCCGGTCGAGTACAAGTTCACGGTTGCCGACGGCTGGTCCGCGAAGCTCTTTCTGGCTCTGTGCCGTCGCTACGACATCACACCGTACCGTCGCCGGGGACAGCGACGGACGACGCTCATGGCCAGGGTCTCACGACGCTTCGTGGACGAGACCTTGTGGCCGGAGTTCCAGCAGCTCTCGGCAGTTCTTCGAAAACACCTCGACGAAATGACCGACCGGATCATCGCCGCCGCGATTCACCAAGACGTCTCCGATGCCTCGGAAGGCATGCCCGTGGCCGAGCTCGAGCGCGGCACATCCGGCGAGGGTTGAGCGATCAAAGGCTCGCGCGGCGTGCGCGAGGCGGGGCCTCGCGTTATGCGTTGGCCGTCCGCGGCGCAGAGGACGACCTCTGGGATTGGGACTTCCGGCGGCGCAAGAGCACGCCTCCGATCATGATCAACAAGCCCACGAGCGGTGGAGTGTGCTCGCGAGCGGAGCCAGCACCGACGACACGGCAGCTGCAGTTTTGCGAACCAGGTGCATTTCCGCCCGTTCCCGCTTGGCCGGCCAGGGCGCCTCCACCACCAGACCCTGCGGGGTGGTCATCGCTCGCGCCCGCTTCGCCGCCGGAGTCGACGGCAGCGCCGCTCGCGCCGCCTTCGTTTGCGCCTGCGGTGCCGACACTGCCGCCGCTGCCGGCACTACCGCTGATGCCCGGGTTGCCACCGACGCTCACCGCACCGCTCCCGCCTGCGCCGCCGCCAACGGCGGTGGTGCCGCTCGT
>Ga0302321_100003592_pt1 | contig 13305 bp, 13 predicted proteins | sample Fen_T0_1_FD_202505 | JGI IMG/M metagenome (GOLD analysis project Ga0302321, IMG submission 202505) | Peat permafrost microbial communities from Stordalen Mire near Abisko, Sweden - Fen_T0_1 | ecosystem: Environmental > Terrestrial > Soil > Wetlands > Permafrost | place: Sweden: Abisko...
GGCGTTTCTCGAACAGGCCATTGTCGGCCACTCGCGCGAGAACGTCGCGGCCGCCGCGCAGGCGGTGTTCGAAGAGGCCATCGTCGCGATCTGCCGCAATTTCCTGCGCGCCACCGGCATGAAACAGCTGGCCCTGAACGGCGGGGTGTTCGCCAACGTCAAGCTGAACCAGCGCCTGGCGGCGCTGCCCGAATGCGAGCGCCTGTTCGTCTTTCCCGGCATGTCCGACGCGGGCAATTGCGTGGGCGCCGCCGTCCTGGTGCAGGACAAGCTGGCTCCCGGATATATCGCCGACCGCAAGCACAGCCTCGATACCGTCTACTGGGGCACCGACCCGAGCCGCGACGAAATCAAGGCCGAGCTGGACCGGCGTGGCCTGCAATACGAGGAACTGCCTTTTGAGGAAGTGGTGGAACGCAGCGCCCAGGCGATGCACAAATCGCAGGTGGTGGGCTGGTTCCAGGGGGCGATGGAATTCGGCCCGCGCGCACTCGGGAACCGTTCGATGGTGGCCGCGCCCACCGACCGCTCCATCAACACCTGGCTCAACGAGCGCCTGGAGCGCACCGAATTCATGCCTTTCGCGCCCTCCGCCCTGGCCGAGTATGCCGACGAGTTGTTCGAAGGCGTGGAGCCCGGGCGCCACGCCGCCGAGTTCATGACCATCACTTTCAATGTAAAGCCCGAGTGGCATGCGCGCATCCCCGCGGTGGTGCATGTGGACGGCACCGCGCGGCCCCAGCTTGTAAGGCGCGACCGCAACCCCAAATACTGGCAACTGATAGACCGCTACCGCCGGTTGTCAGGCATCCCGCTGGTGCTCAACACCAGTTTCAATGTGCATGAAGAACCCATCGTGCGCGGCCCGCAGGAGGCGGCGCAGGCTTTGGTGGACCAGCGGATCGACCACCTGGCGATAGGCAATTTCTGGGTTGACGGCAGCCGCAATCGGGGCAAGGCGAATTGACGTAAGCTGGGTGAGACGAAAACGAAGCAGCGACGCAAAAGCAAGGCTAAGGAAACGAACATGAGCGCAGTGCAAACTCCAGACGCGGGCAATGCTGCTGCGTCGGCCCGTACGACGTCGGCCGGCGTGGCATCAACCGCTGCGGTCACCGCCGGGTCGGCGCAAAAAGGCGAAGCCAAGACTGCGCGCATCCCGATCAAGGTGGTGCAGGCCGAAAAGATTGCCAAGCCGGACTGGATCCGCGTCAAGGCCGCCTCCTCGAACACCCGCTATTTCGAGATCAAGGAAGTGCTGCGCGAGCACAAGCTGCACACCGTCTGTGAAGAGGCTTCGTGCCCAAACATCGGCGAATGCTTCGGCAAGGGCACCGCGACATTCATGATCATGGGCAGCCTGTGCACCCGGCGCTGCCCGTTTTGCGACGTCGCGCATGGCCGGCCTCTGCCGCTGGATGCGGACGAGCCGCTCAACCTGGCGCGCACCATCGCCGCCCTGAAACTGAAGTACGTGGTGATCACCAGCGTCGACCGCGACGACCTGCGCGACGGCGGCGCCCAGCATTTTGTCGACTGCATACGCGCGGTGCGCGAGCATTCGCCGGCCACCCGCATCGAGATCCTGGTGCCCGATTTTCGTGGCCGCCTGGACCGCGCGCTGGGCATCCTCAATGCCTCGCCGCCCGACGTGATGAACCACAACCTAGAATCGGTGCCGCGTCTGTACAAGGAGGCGCGCCCGGGTTCCAGCTACGAGCACTCGCTGCTCCTGCTCAAGCAGTTCAAGGCCCTGCACCCCGGGGTGCTGACCAAGAGCGGCCTGATGGTGGGCTTGGGCGAGACCGACGAAGAAATTCTCCAGGTGATGCGCGACCTGCGCGCCCACGATGTCGACATGCTCACCATCGGCCAATACCTGCAGCCTTCCGGCCACCACCTGGCGGTCAAGCGCTATGTTGAACCGGCAGTGTTTCGCATGTACCAGGAAGAGGCGGACCGGATGGGGTTCACCCATGCCGCCTGCGGGCCAATGGTGCGCTCGAGCTATCACGCCGATGTGCAGGCGCATGGCGCCGGGGTAACGAGTACGGGTGTTGTGAGCTAGTCGCTATCGATGGCGCACCGCAAACCTGGGGGAGCCGCGCCGGAGGCTGCGCTCAAAATACGCCGAGCATCCTGAACGGCACGTAGAAAATCATCACGAACAGGATCACCAGCGCCACGCCGGCGAGCACCCGTTGCAGGGGGGTGGGGTTGCTGGGCATTTCCCAGGTGCCGGGGTCCCAGCGGTCCATCCAGACCCAGCGGCGTTGCGGCCGATCTTCCTGGTCCAATTCCTGGTCCAATGCCCGGTCCGGCGCAGGGGGCGCGGCTTGACCTTCGGCCTGCGGCGCGGACGCCCCCTGACCCTCTGCCTTGGGCGGTGGGTGGCCCGTACTCACGCCGCCTCTTTGAGGGCGCCGTCGAGCAATTCGTGCAGGGCAGCCTGGTCGGGCTCGCCCAGGTAGCTCTTGATGATGCGCCCCTTCCTGTCGATGATGAAGGTGGTCGGGATCACGCTCACATCGCCAAAACCCTTGGCGATTTCGCCGCGCGCATCCATCGCCACCTTGAAGGGCAGCTTGTTGCGCTCGGTGTAACTCTTCACGTTGTTCGGTGGGTCATACTCCATCGCCACCGCGATGGTCTCGAAGCCGCGGTCCTTGAACTGGTTGTAGGTCTGCACCATTTTCGGCATTTCGCTCATGCATGGCACGCACGATGTCGCCCAGAAATTGACCAGGGTGACCTTGCCGCGCAGGTCGGCGGTCGAGACCAGTTCACCGGAAAGCATGGAAAACCTGACCTGCGGCATGTCCGGCCGCTGCGCATATGCGACATATGCCACCGCCGCCGCTATTGCCATGGCGACGCCAAACAGGCTAACCTTCAAAGACTTGGTCATCAGCTTCTCGTTTCGTCCATCACACCGCAGGAGCAGCTATGCAAAATCACAATCAGACAGACAATCCAGGCTCGCGGGCAGACGCTCTGGTAAGCAGCTATTTTACTACCCGCAGGAGGCTGCTGTTCTGGGTGCCTGCCGCGGTGGGAAGCACCCTGCTGGTGCCGAACGCCTTTGCGCTGTCCTGGGCCGACATCAGCAACCAGGACGCGGTGGCCGGCCTCAAAGGGGCGCTCAGTTCGTCCACCGCCGCCGCAATCGGCAAGCTGGCCGTGGAAAACGGCTTCTGGAACAACCCCAAGGTGAAGATTCCCCTGCCTGAATATCTGGAAAAAGCCAGCGGCATTCTCAACGCCATGGGTATGCGCAAGCAGGTCGACGACCTGCACCTGTCGCTCAACCGCGCCGCCGAAAAGGCGGTCGGCGAGGCCAAGCCGATTTTCGTCAATGCCGTCAAGACCATGTCGGTGCAGGACGCCAAGGGCATCCTCACCGGCGGCGACACTTCCGGCACCGAGTACTTCAAGGGCAAGACCACCGACACCCTGCGCGGCAAGTTCCTGCCGGTGGTCACCAGCGTGACCCAGCGCATCGGCCTGGCGAAAAAGTACAACGACCTGGCCGCCAGGGGCGCGCAGTTCGGCCTGGTCAAGGGCGACGACGCCAAGGTCGAGACTTACGTCACCCACCGTGCGCTTGACGGGCTGTTCGCCATGATGGCCGACGAGGAAAAGGCAATCCGTGCCAACCCGGTGGCCGCCGGCACGGACATCGTCAGGAAGGTGTTTGGCGCGCTGGGGAAATAAGCTTGGCCGCCGGGACGCCTGTCAATTGCGGCGTGCATGGCCGCGCCGCACAGGTGATGGCCTGTGTGCACATCGCCGAGCGGCGGCCACGCAAGCTGTTCATCCTGCCGGCCAGCGAGGACGGCCCGACCACCGCATGCGCGACCGGGGCTGGTATGCGCATGCGGACGGCGTTGCCCAGTGGGGGGTCATCTGTTCGCGCTGCCTGAGCGTCGTGATGGCGCGCGTCGCGGCCGCGCGCGGCGGCGATATCACCCTGATCGCCGATGATGTGACCACGCCCGAGCAAAAGCCGGGCTGACCGGCCACGCACCCGGCGGTTCAGGCCGCAGCGAGTTTGCGCAGCACGAAGCGCTGCAGCTTGCCGGTCTCGGTGCGCGGCAGAGACTCGACGAATTCTATCGAGCGTGGATACTTGTAGGGCGCGATCGCCGCCTTGACGAAATCCTGCAGTTCCTTGGCCATGGTCTGGTTGCCGTAGTAGGCGGCCTTGAGCACCACGTAGGCCTTGACGATCTGGCCGCGGTCGGCGTCCGGCATGCCGACCACGCCGCATTCGGCCACCGCCTCATGGGCCAACAGGCAGGACTCAACTTCCGGGCCGGCGATGTTGTAACCGGCCGAGATGATCATGTCGTCGGAGCGGGCGTGGTAGAAAAAGTAGCCGTCCGCGTCCATCGAATAGGCGTCGCCGGTCAGGTTCCAGCCGCGTCTGACGTATTCGGCCTGGCGCGGATCGTCCAGGTAGCGGCAACCGGTCGGTCCCTTGACGGCGAGCTTGCCGACCACGCCGGGGGCGCAGCGCTGGCCTTTCTCGTCCTGCACCTCGGCTACGTAGCCGGGTATCGCGTAGCCGGTGGCGCCACGGCGCACCGTCTCGGGTGTGTGGGAGATGAAGATGTGGATCATCTCGGTCGCGCCGATTCCGTCGATCAGCTCGATGCCGGTGGCTTCCTTGAACAGTTGCCGGGTCGCGTCCGGCAGGGCCTCGCCGGCCGAGACGCACTTCTTCAGCGTCTTTAGCTTGTGGCCCTTGGCCAGGGCAGCCATCTGGCGGTAGAAGGTGGGCGCGGTAAAGCAGATGGTGGCCTTGAAAGTATCGATACTGCGCAGCAGCAGGTCCGGGGTGAGCTTTTCCATCAGCACGGTGGAGGCGCGCGCCCGCATCGGAAAGGCCAGCATGCCGCCCAGGCCGAAGGTGAAGGCCAGCGGCGGGGTGCCGCAGAAGATGTCGTCGCGGCTCGGTTTCAGGCAGGAGCGCGGAAAGCAGTCGCACATCGCCATGATGTCGCGGTGGAAGTGCATCGTGCCCTTGGGCTCGCCGGTGGTGCCGGAGGTAAAGGCGATCAGCGCCACATCGTCCGCCGCCGTATCCACCGCGGTGAATTCGGCCGACTTCGGGGTGAGCATTTCTTCCAGCGAACCGTTCTCGCCATCGTCGAAATAGCCGACCCGCTGCAAGGTGGGCGCGTAGTGCTCGCTGTTCGGGTTGGTGCAGGTGGCCAGTTCCTGCCAGAGCGGCTGGCTGCACAGGGCATGGGTGATCTGCGCCTTGTCGATCACCTGCTGCAGTTCCTTGGCGCGCAGCAGCGGCATGGTCGCCACGGCGATCAGCCCGGCCTTGATCACCGCCAGCCAGCAGGCCGCCATCATCGCGTTGTTCGGCCCGCGCAGCAACACCCGGTTGCCCGGCACCAGGCCGAAATCCTCGGTCAGCACATGGGCGATCTTGTTGACCCGCGCCTGCAGTTGCGCATAGGTCGCGCACACCGGCTTGCCGTCCACCGACATCCAGATCGCCGGGCGCTCGCCATCGCCCTCCGCCACGGCGCGGTCGAGCAACTCGGCGGCCGCATTCAGGCGCGCCGGGTAGTGCAGCTCGGGCAGGGTGAACAACAGCTCCGGCCAGGTATCGCGCGGCGGCAGGCGGTCGCGGGCAAAGGTGTCGAGATGGGCGGTGGTCATGATCGTTCCAGGCGGGTTGCGTAATCGGTGACAGAGGGCAGGGCGCGGCAGCAATTGGCGCGGGTCAGTGCTTCATGGTCTCGCGCGCGATGATCAGCTTTTGCACTTCGGTGGCGCCTTCGTAGATGCGCAGGGCGCGGATCTCGCGATATAGCTTTTCCACCATCTCGCCGGACTTCACGCCCTGGCCGCCGAACATCTGCAGGGCGCGGTCTATCACCAGTTGGGCGTTTTCGGTGGCGGTCATCTTGGCCATCGCCGCTTCGCGGGTGCTGCGCTCGCCCATCACGTCGCGCTGCCAGGCTGCGCGGTAGGTGAGTAGGGCGGCGGAGTCTATCAGGGTGGCCATCTCGCCGATCGCCGCCTGGGTCAGTTGCAGGTCGCCCAGGGTGGCGCCGAACATGCGCCGCGAGCGCGCACGCGAAAGCGCTTCGTCTAGCGCGCGGCGCGCAAAGCCCACGGCGGCGGCGGCCACCGAGCTGCGGAAGATGTCCAGGGTCTGCATCGCCAGCTTGAATCCTTGATGGACTTCACCAAGCAAGTGCGATGCCGGGATACGCGCGTTCTCGAACCTGAGCGTGGCCAGGGGGTGTGGCGCGATTACCGCGATGCGTTCGGCGATCGAGAATCCCGGCGTACCGGCATCGACCACGAAGGCGCTGATGCCCTTGGCGCCCCGGCTCTCCGGATCGCTGCGCGCGAACACGCAATAGAAGTCGGCGATCCCGCCGTTCGAAATCCAGGTCTTGGTGCCGTTCAGCACATAGCCCTCGCCATCGCGGCGCGCGCTCATCGCCATCGCGCCCACGTCAGAGCCGGCCTCCGGTTCTGAGAGCGCAAAGGCGGCGATCGCCTCGCCAGAAGCAACCTTGGGCAGGTAGGCCGCCTTGAGCGCCTGCGAGCCAGCCAGCGAGATCGCGCCGCTGCCCAGGCCCTGCATCGCGAAGGCGAAATCGGCCAGGCCTTCGTGGTAAGCCAGGTGCTCGCGGATCAGGCACAACGCACGCGAATCAAGCTGCTCGAGCGCGCCGCCGTAGGCGCGCGGCACCGCGTAACGGGTGAAGCCGGCGTTCGCCAGGCGCCGCACCAGTTCGCGGCAGTCGGCATCGACCGCGGTGTCCGATGATCCATGATTCAGGCCGGCCAGGCCATGCGGCGCCCAGGCGTCCAGTTCGCGCGCCAGGTCGCGGTGATCGGGGCTGAAAAAAGGCCAGTCGAGGTAGGTGCGGTCCATCGGATGTGGGCTTTCGGAGAGACGCTCAATTGCCCTCGAAGGAGGGTTTCTGTTTCGCCGCAAAGGCGTGGTAGGCGCGGTGAAAGTCCTGGGTCTGCATGCAGATCGCCTGCGCCTGGGCTTCCGCCTCGATTGCCGCGTCTATGCCCATGTCCCATTCCAGGTGCAACTGGTTCTTGGTCATGCCGTGGGCGAAGGTCGGGCCGTCCGCCAGGCTCTGCGCCAGGGCCTGCGCCTCGGCGAGCAATGCTTCCGAGGCTACCACGCGGTTGAAATAACCCCAGCGCTCGGCTTCGTCGGCGCTCATGCTGCGCCCGGTGTAGAGTAATTCGGCGGCGCGGCCCTGGCCGATGATACGAGGCAGGATGGCGCAGGCGCCCATGTCGCAGCCGGCCAGCCCTACCCGTGTGAACAGGAAGGCAGTCTTGGCGCTTGGGGTGCCGATGCGCAGGTCGGAGGCCATGCTGATGATCGCGCCGGCGCCGGCGCATACCCCGTCGACCGCGGCGATGATCGGCTGCGGGCAATGGCGCATCGCCTTGACCAGGTCGCCGGTCATGCGGGTGAACGCCATCAGCTCGGGCATCGCCATTTTGGTCAACGGTCCGATGATCTCGTGGACGTCGCCTCCGGAGCAGAAATTGCCGCCCGCGCCGGTCACCACCACCACCTTGATGTCGGCGGCGTACAGCAGGGCGCGGAACAGGTCGCGCAGCTCGGCATACGATTCAAAGGTGAGCGGGTTCTTGCGCTCCGGACGGTTCAGGGTGATGGTAGCCACCTTGCCCCGAGCCTGCCAGAGAAAGTGCCGGGCCTGGTAGTCGGCCAGGTTTTGCCGGGCCGTCAGCGTGGCTGGGCTCATGGGGTCGATTCCTTCAGTGTGGTCTTCAGGCGCCCGAGCAGGCCGAACAGGGCATGGCGCTCGGGGTCGGTAAGGCCGCCGAACAGCTTGCCCACCCATTGCTCATGCCGGGCCGCCATCTTGGCAAAGCTCCTGCGGCCGGTGGCGGTGAGCTTGAGCAAAAAGGCGCGCCGGTCGTCGGCATGGGTTTCGCGCAGCACCAGGCCTTCCTTGACCAACTGATCGGCGATCCCGGTGACGTTGCCGCCGGTCACCATCAGGCGGCGCGACAGTTCGCCCATCTTCAGGCCGCCTGGGTGTCGATACAGCTGCGCCATCAGGTCGAAGCGCGGCAGGGTGCAGGCAAATTCGGCGCGCAAGTCGGCGCGGATCGCGGTCTCGATCAGGTTGGTGCAGGTAAGCAGGCGCAGCCACAGGCGCAGGTCCTCGTGGTCGCTCTCGTGCAGGCGCGATTCGTGGTCCAGCTCCGCGTGGGCCTGCTGGCCGCCGGGCTGGTCGGGGCGCGGCGCGGATTTGGCGGTGGCATCGGGTTTCATCGCAAATTACTTTAGATGTCAAATAACTGGATGTCAAGGAATTCCACCTTAATCCGGGGGGGCAGCTGGTTGCGATATGTCAGCAGGTATACTCGAACGGGCCACACCTCTTTGCGGCACATCAAATCGAGCGGATTCTTGGTTATTTTCGTCCATTTCCTATGGTTGCATTCGGCACCGGCGCCACTGATCCAGGCGAGTGGGGCCGGTCGGCCAGCCACGAGGGGATGCGAAGGGTGGAAGTGACATGCATCGGCGAATTGAATGAGGAAGGGAATTGATGATCGGTAAGTTGTTGTCCCATGTGCTGGGCCCTGCTCCCGCTGCGGCAGCGCCCGCGCCGGATCAGTCGCTGGATTCCGCACCCGCTTCGGTGCCACCGCCACCCGCTGCTGTGCCGGGGGACCAGAAAGCTGAATTCCAACGCATTAAAGCCTATGAGCATTCTTCGGCGGGCCTTTGGCTGATGGCGCAACAAATGCTTCAGGCCTTGTTGGCCGACCCGCGTCATGCCGATCCCCGGAGGCTGGAGCGCCACGGCTGGAAGGCCTATTCGCAGAACGACGAGGATGGCATCCTGCAGGAGATCTTTCGCCGCATCGGGGTCCGGCATCGCAGCTTCGTCGAGTTCGGTTGCGATGACGGGTTGGAGAACAACACTGCCTATCTGCTGGCACAAGGCTGGCGTGGATTGTGGATCGACGGAGCGGAATACAACGCCAACATGATCCGCCAGGGCTTCGCGCTGCTGCTTGAGCGCGGCCACTTGCAGATGCGCCAAGAATTCATCACCCGCGACAATATCGACGGACTGATCGCTGCCGCTGGCCTAGGGGCTGAAATCGACTTGCTCTCGATCGACGTCGACGGCAACGACTATTACCTGTGGGAGGCGATCGGCTGCGTGACAGCGCGCGTGGTGGTGATTGAATACAACGCCAAGTTCCGGCCGCCCGTCGATTGGCGCATGGCTTATACGCCCGACCACATCTGGGCGGGCTACGATGCCGTGGGGTGTTCATTGTCCGCCCTTGAGCGCCTGGGCAAGGCCAAGGGATACTGCCTGGTGGGCTGCAATCTCACCGGTGCAAACGCATTTTTCGTGCGTGAGGATCTCGTGGGCGACCTGTTCGCCGCGCCGGCCAGCGCCGAACACCTGTTTCAGCCGCCGCGGTACGACTTGATCTATGCCTACCGTGGCGGACACGGCGCCAGTTCGCTGGCGATTGTCCAGGGTGCCTGTGCCGCCCTGGATATCGCCATGCCGACGGCGGCGGAGTCGGGTTCGCTGGTCAAGTCGCCGCGGCGCTGAGCAAAGCCAGATTCGCCGACGGCGCGTCGGCGTGCCTGCTGCTCCGCCGCGGTTGCGTCGGATTGTTCATTGTGCCCGCCTCGCGGCTATAATAAAAATGTATCCAGACCAAATAGGGAGCGTGACGTGGACGACCTGCAAGCACTCAAGTACATGACCGATCTGCTCGGCCTGATGGTGGGCAAGAAGGGCTCGGACCTGTTCATCGCTCCGGACTTTCCGCCCTCGATCAAGATCGACGGCAAGATCACCCCGGTGGCCAACCAGAAACTGGCCGCGGAGCATACCCGGCTGTTCGCCTACGCGCTGATGAACGACAAGCAGCGCCGCGAGTTCGAGACCGAGCGCGAATGTAATTTCGCGATCAGCCCGGAGGGCATCGGCCGCTTCCGGGTCAACGTGTACTGGCAGCAGGAGCATGTCAGCATGGTGTGCCGCACCATCGCCACCGAGATCCCGACCATCGACGAGATGAAGCTGCCACCCGAGCTCAAGGAAATCGTCATGTCCCGGCGCGGCCTGGTGCTGATGGTGGGCGGCACCGGTTCCGGCAAGAGCACCTCGCTGGCGACCATGATCCACCATCGCAATCAGAATGCCCAGGACCACATCATCACCATCGAGGACCCGGTCGAGTACGTGCACCCGAACATCAACTGCCTGATCTCGCAGCGCGAGGTCGGCCGCGACACCCTGTCCTGGGAAGGCGCGCTGAAAAACGCCCTGCGCCAGGCGCCGGACGTGATTTTCATCGGCGAAATCCGCGAGCGCGAGACCATGGAGCACGCCATCGCCTTCGCCGAGACCGGCCACCTGTGCCTGGCCACCCTGCATGCGAACAACTCGAACCAGGCGATCGACCGGGTCCTCAACTTCTTCCCGCAGGACAAGCGCTCGCAACTGCTGATGGACCTGTCGCTGAACCTGCGCGCGATCATCTCGCAGCGCCTGATCCGCAAGGCCGATGGCCGGGGACGGGTGGCGGCGGTGGAGATCATGCAGAACACCCCGCTGATCGCCGACATCATCTACAAGGGCGAGGTCCAGGAGCTCAAGGAGGCGATGGTCAAGAGCAAGGAGAACGGCTGCCGCACCTTCGACATGGCCCTGTTCGACCTGGCCGAGGCCGGCATCATCACCCGCGACGAGGCGGTGCGCAACGCCGACTCGCTCAACGACATCCGGGTGCGCTTCAAGCTAGAGTCCAAGTCGGCCGGCGGGATCGATGAGTTCAAGGGCGCGGCCGCGCTCTCCCTCGATAATGACGTGACCCGCAAGCTCGGTCTGAACAAGAAGATCTAGCACCCATGCTCGGCAAGCTGTTTTCCAATGTTGTTGGCGGGCGCACGCAAGAGGTCGCGCCGGAGCCCGCCGGAGCCGTGCTTGACGAACCGGAACGGGGCGCCGAACCGGTGGCGTCCGCCGCGCCGGTGCCGCCCCCGGCGCCCTCCACCCCGGAGGAGGCGGCCACCGCCAAACTGCTCGACGAGGCCTACTACCGGCGCCGTCAACTTGGCCTGCTCGACCTGCAGGCGCAGTTCACCGGCCGGCAGTGGATCGAAACCCTGCTCGCGCGGCCTGACATGGCCGACCCCAGGCGCCTGGAGCGCCACGGCGGCAAGACTTTTTCGCAGAACGACGAAGACGGCATCATCGCCGAGATTTTCCGCCGCATCGGCGCGCCGCATCGCACCTTTGTCGAATTCGGCTGCGGCGACGGCCTGGAAAACAACACCACCTGCCTGCTTTCGCAGGGCTGGCGCGGGCTCTGGCTGGACGGCGGCGACGACAATGCCGAGGGCATCCGCAAGGTTTACGGCTACCTGATCGAGCATGGCCTGCTCCAGTTCAGGCAGGTGTTCATCGATCGCGACAACATCGACGGTCTGATCGTCGATGCCGGCCTGGGCGACGAGATCGACTTGCTGTCGATTGACCTGGACGGCAACGACTATCACATCTGGGAAGCGATAGCCGCGGTTTCCGCCCGCCTGGTGGTGGTGGAGTACAACGGCAAGTTCATTCCGCCGCACGACTGGTGCATGGCCTACGACCGCGGCTACATGTGGCGTGGCACCGATCTGATGGGCGCGTCGCTGACTGCCCTGGCGCGCCTGGGCGATGCCAAGGGCTACCAGCTGGTCGGCTGCAACATTACTGGCGTGAATGCTTTTTTTGTGCGCCGCGACCTGGCCGGCGACAAGTTCGCCCAGCCAGCCACCCCCGCCCACCTGTTCCATCCGGCGCGCTATGAACTGACGCGCTGCTTCGTCTCCGGCCATCCACCCAATTCAATCACCATCCTGCAGGGCGCCTGCGCGGCCGCCGGCCTGCCTTGGCCACCGTCCGACACCCTGGCGTCGATTGCCCACGTGATCCTGCCCTGAGCGGCACGCGCCTCGCACGGCCCGGGGCGGGACGTCCCCGCACCCACCCTCTTTCTGTCCGGACCGGGCTGAGGGGCCGCTTGCCCGGTCGCCTCAAGTTCCGGCCGCGTGGCGGCCGCGCGTGGGCCGCCGGCCGGAGCGCCGCGCGGTGTTGGAAGGCCGCGCGAAATGCCGCCTGGCGCAGCCCCCTGCGCACCAGGCCCGCTTAGCGAAACGCCGGCCCGTAGGCCCAGGCGACCAGCGAGCGCCGCAAGCCGCGCGTGACCGGGCTGACCTGGTGGGCCAGGTAGGAGGGGAAAGAGGTTGCCGTTCCCTGCTCGCGCGCCTGCGGCATGTCGCCGGCGCCGTGAAAATCGAGTGCGCCGCCCTCGTAGTCCGTCGCGGGACTGAGCTGGATGGTCACCGACAGCTTGCGCAGCGAGGTCGAGTCATGGCCCATGTCGATGTGCCAGCCAAAGTACTGGTCCTGGCCATAGCAGGTAAATTGCAGCGGTTCGACGAAGCCCACCAGGTCGAATCCATAAGACTGGTTGAAGCGCTGGAACAACAAGGCCAGGCGGTGGTACAGCCAGTGGGCGTCCTGGGCCGGTTCGATCCAGGCGATATCGCTGACCCGGTAGTCGCGCGAAGCCAGGTCGGAGCGCCCGTCGACGCTGGCGGCGGCCTTGATCCGTGCCTCGCCCAACCGGGTGATGTCGGCGCATTCCTGCGCCGTGAAGGCGCCGGGAATCACCTGCGGATAGGCGATCGCACTGTTCTCGAGCAGCGCATGGGCGTTGTTGAAAGGATCGCGCCCCCCCCAGTTCAGGACCGAGGTGCCGTCGGGGGCCGTCTCGGCGGCATCAGGAAACAGATAGATCAGGTTCACAAACTGGGACTTTCAATCAGGCAAAAGGGAAATGCCGACGCTCGCCGCGCCAGCGCAAGCAAACTGCGCGCAAAATGGACTTTACCAACTGCACTGTACTGTACAAATGATAATGCCTTTGGGCGATGGCTGGCCGGCCGGCCGAAGGCCGGTTTGCGCAGGATCAAAATAATGCTGTTAGCATAACCGGCGCGGGCTCCAGACGCTTACTTTTCCCTCTGTGCGACCGATTGTTGTGGAAAAGCTACAGTAAACAAGAAATAGCATAGGCAAAGGCCGGAAAAACTTGTCGCATCGTCCGTGGTTTGTGAGAATTCGCACAAGCTCTTCGATAGATGGGGAGTGGCTCATTGGTGGCTAAAAGATTCGCGACTGTAAAGCAGTGACCCTTTTGGCTATCGAGTTCAATCACAGAGGAGATTTACAT
>Ga0302321_100003594_pt1 | contig 13303 bp, 9 predicted proteins | sample Fen_T0_1_FD_202505 | JGI IMG/M metagenome (GOLD analysis project Ga0302321, IMG submission 202505) | Peat permafrost microbial communities from Stordalen Mire near Abisko, Sweden - Fen_T0_1 | ecosystem: Environmental > Terrestrial > Soil > Wetlands > Permafrost | place: Sweden: Abisko...
TCATGTAGTCGCCGAAGCCTTCCAGGAGACTCATGACGGCCTGTATCTCGCGGAACTCGCGCCGCTGGGTGGGCGTCATGAGGCCCTCCATCCAGCTCTCGCCCGTGCTCGCATTTCGCAGGGCCCTGCCCAGCCGGCCAAGGGCATCGCGGTTCATGGCCGACGCGCCGGTCGTCAGCGACGCCAGCTGCCGCTCCATCCGCTCCGACAGGTACGGACGCAGCCAGGGATGGGCTTCGAATTCGAAGGCGTGAGTTGTCTCGTGCAGAGCGATCCAGGTTCGGAACGGGTTGACCGGCACGTCGAGAATGGCCGCGGTACGGCGGATGTTCTCGTCCACGAACAAAAGACGGCCCGGCGTGGATTCGGCCGAAATCAGGGCCAGGTCGTACTGGCCCAGAACCCGCTGGCCCATGAAGCCCAGCAAGTACCCGATCTGCCGCGTCGTCACCATCCTGTTGACAATGGCCATGCCCGACTTGATCAACCCGGATCCGGACGGAACCGTTCGCTCAACAAGATCGCGATCCACGACGGCCATCAGCCTGGCGAACGTGGCCACGTTGGCATGGACCCATTCCTGGCGGGACACGACGCCGCTACGCTCGACGATCCCGGGCAGTTGCGTTTCGAGGGCGCGGCTCAAAGCCGGCACGATTTCCGCCATCGCGGAGGCATAGATCGGGGCGGCCAGTTCCAGCTCGTGGCGGTCGAGCGTCCCCGGGGCGTTGCGGACGCGATCGACGGCGAACCGCTCGGCGCCGCGCCAGTCGATCAGGCCGCGCCGCGCCGAACGCTCGGCACGCTTGCCCAGAACCGTGATGGCAGCGCCGATGGCCGCTCCGGCGAGGAACCCCGCCCCGACCAGTATGGTGTGGCCGCGAGTCGGGGCCGGACCGCTGCCCAAGGAGCGCCCCGACGAAGGCCCCGGCCTGCGCCGCGCGGCGCCCGGCCCGCCCCGATCACCGGCCGCGGGCCCCTCGCTCACGCCTGCCCGGCCTCGAGGTCTATCGAGTCGATGTCGGGGAATTCTTCCCCGAACATCCGCTCGGCGACGGTCCGAAACGCGGCCACGTCACCGGTTGTGAGCTGGCGATGGCTCGGAGACTCGGCGGTCTCACCGGGCGGCTCGTGTCCGGCCATACCGGCGTCGGCAGCCGTCCCTCGCGTCGTCCCGGGCGCCTCCAGCGCGTTCACCGAGAGAAGCTCGGCCAGCGACGATGCGGTCGCGGTCGCCGAATCGACGATGGCGATGCTGTCGCCGACGATCGCTCGCAGAATGCCCGCGAGCAGCGGATAGTGGGTGCAACCAAGCAGCAGCGTGTCGATCTTCGCCGAGGGCGGCAGCGGGAAGATGAAGTCGCCGGCTTCGTCGCGCTCGCCCAGCAGCGGCGCCACCGCCAGGCGGACCGCAGCCTCCACCTCCGGACCGGAGAGCCGGCCGGCTTCCACGAGCGGCACCAGACTCGGCGTCGCGTGCTCGTAGACCTCGACGGCGGGGTTTTCGTCCTTGATGGCGTTGAAGTAAGCCCGTGACCGCACCGTTGCCGGAGTGGCGATCACTCCGACTCGGCGATTGCGGGTCGCCAGCGCGGCCGCCGATGCGCCCGGCCGCACGACCCCCAGCACCGGCAGGTCGTAGCGGCGCCGGAAGTCGGTCAGGGCCACCGCGGTGGACGTATTGCAAGCCACAACCAACGCTTTGACATCACGACGGGCCAGAGCGTCGAGGGCCTGGACGCTGAAACGGCGGACCTCGTCGTCGGTTCGGATGCCGTACGGAGCGCGGGCGTTGTCGCCAAGGTAGATCGTCGACTCAAACGGCAAGCGGCGCATGATCTCGCGCAGGACCGTGAGACCGCCGACCCCCGAATCGAAGACTCCGATTGGACGCGGGTCCGACACGGGCGTCAGTTCCTCACCGGCGCGTTGGCGGCGCGACCCATGATCATCTGGGCCGCCCGGCGGACATCCTTGCTTATGGCGGCGTCCGGGCTGGAGACAACGAACGGCATGCCTTCGTTGTTCGCCTGAACCACCAGGCGGCCGTCCGACACGACCTCGAACTCCGGCCGGCGACCGAGGGTGCGGGCCAGTTCGTCGCGGCCGATGCCGCCGGTCGAATCCGCCCGGTTGACCAGGTATTGCACCTTCTCCGGGGGATAACCGATCGACGAGAACACTTCACCGACGGCTATCGTGTTGTGGATGGTCGTGGAGTCGTACGTCACGATCGAGAGGACCACGTCGCTGCCGTCGAGCAATGCCAGGGTCACCTCCGACAGCGTCGTGGGAGTGTCGATGACGATCGCCTCATACAGCCGCCGCAACAGCGAAATCGTCTTCTCCACGTCGCGCGCCGTGACCATCTCGGCCATCTCCACGCGCGGCGGCGCCAGCAGGATGTCGATCCCCGCCGGGTCGCGCCACATCACATCGCGAAGGTCCGACTCCTGGACGCGGTCCGTCGGCAAATCGAGTATCGAGGGCACGTCGCTCGGAACCTTGAGCAGGGCGCGGAGGTCGCCGTACTGGAGGCTGCCGTCGATGAGGGCCGTAGCCACGCCCATCTGCCCGAGCGACACGGCCAGGTTGAAGGCGATTGTGGTCTTGCCGACGCCACCCTTGGGCGAGAAAACCGACACCACACGGCACGCGCCGGTGGCCTTCGACTGGCGATCGACAAGAACGTGGCTGAGCGTGTTGACAAGTTCAAAGCCGCTGAACGGCAGCGTCAGGACCGCATCGATGCCGCGGTTGGGGTCCCGGGCCAGTGGGTGCTGCGGCACGGTCAGGACCACGACCGGGATATCGAGGCCCGAGTCGCGCAGTTTCTCGATCAGCTGCGGGCCTTTGATCTTGCCCTGAAGCAGCAGATCGACCATTACGACGTCGGGCCGGAGCTGCTTGGCCGCCTCGACGACTTTCGCCCCGTCGTTTAGGACTTCGAGCAGCTTGACCTGCGACTGCACGCTGAGGAGGTTCCGCACGTGCTGGCTTACTTGCGGGACGTCCTCTGCTACGAGCAGACGGATCGTGTTCGTGGTGGCCACAGGCCGACTATATCAAGGTCGCGGGGCGGGCCTACCCCGCCGGCGCGCTACCAGGATCGCCCGTTCGTCATGGGGTCCGAGCGGATTCAGGTCGTAGTCCCCCGCCAGGGCCTCGACTTCGAGACCCGCCGACTCGGCCATGGCGACCAGCTCGCCGGCGTTGACCAGCCGCAGCCGGTCCTCGCGGATCCAGCGCCTCGGGCTGCCGCCCTGCTCCGACTCCTCGTAGATTGCCGTCAGCCGGACGTGGCCGGTTGCGGGCTCGTGCGTCGCGGCGCAGGTCTTGGTCACGACAGTGCCCGCCACAGGATCTTCTCGCACGTACTCGAGGCTCAGCCGGCCGTCGTATCGCGCCAGCTCATCGGCGCTCGGCAGCCACACGTCCAAAACGGCCAGACCACCCGGTTCGAGGTGGCGAGCCATCGTGTCGAGCGCGGCTTGTTGCGTCTCGCGCGTCGCCAGGAGCAGGATCGAATTCAGGGCCAGGATGGCCAGCCGGAACCGCGGGTCTCCGGCCAGCTTGAGCCCGACCAGGTCTGCCACGACCCAGTGCGACCGGGCCGTCACTTCCGGGCCGGCCAGAGTCGCGGCCTCCACGGCACGAGCGATCATGGCCCGGTCGATGTCAATTCCGGTGACCTCGAAACCCGCTTCGGCGAGAGGCAGCGCGACTCGGCCCGAGCCCGCCGCAATCTCGAGGATCGGGCCGCCTGTCCGCGCGGCCATGGCGAGATACAGATCGACATCACCGGGATCTTCGGTCAGATCCAGGTCGTAGAACCTGGCCAGGGCAGCAGCTACGGAGGTGTCGCGATCAGGGAAGGACATCGTGCATAGCCTAGCGTTCCATCGACAGAGTGATCTCGGCCACCAGTACCAGGACGACCACGAATACGGCTATCGGCAGGCTCAGGACCGCCTGAACTCGGAGGGCGACGAACGCGGCCGTGACGCCACCGACCCAGGCGCCACGTCGGAGCGCCCGGCCCCAGTCACCCAGCAACGCAATGCGCCGGTGGTGGGCGAACCAGACCAGCCAGAAGACCGGCACGCTCGTAAGGCCACACGCCAGGCCGATCAGGCCGGCACCGACGAGGCCGGTCGTGGAGTTCTCACGCGGGTAAGTCGTGGTCAGAACCTGGGCGACGGCAAACCATGCCGCTATCGCCGCGACGATGAAGAAGCCGTTGGCCAGCCGATCGTTTGCTCCCACGGCGGCAGTTTACTTGCCTGCGCGTCCGCCCGACGCAGGGGCCGCCGCCCGACGCAGGAGCCGCCGGCCGACGCCGGCCGCGTCGATGCGAAGAGCGCTGCCGCAGCGTTGCGGTCTACTTGGCCGCGCTCGATGGGCAGACGTCGCGAAAGGCGCAGTAACCGCAGGCCATGTAGTCCGGCGCCGCCTCGAAGTGGCGCGCCCGAATCCCGGCCGCGGCCCGCCGTATCGATTCCCGGGCCTTGTCGAGCCGCTTCGGATCCACGTCTACCCGCCCTACCAACCCTGACTCGAGGAACCACAGCTGCAACGCATCCGGCAGGCGACCGGTCTCGGCCTGATACGCCATGGCGTATATCTGCAACTGCAGCGAATCGCGGGCGCGTTCGCGGGCGCGGACGGGGTCGCGGACATCGCTCGACTTGTAGTCCGTAATCGTGACCCGCTCCGGGTAAAAGCCCGGAAGCGCGGGAGCAACCGAATCGGCGATCTGGACTGCCTCGGGTTGGGCGTTCGCGGCCGCGCTCTCCTCCGCTTCGAGGGCGCCCTGCGGCAGACGCTCGATGTCCACACGGTCCATTCGGCCTCGAACCCGATCGCCATCGAGGCTGAAGCTGAACTCACGCTCCACGTATGCCGGCACGACCGTTCCGGGTTTCATCTGCCCTTCGCGGAAGCGGAGCAAGGCGGCCCGACCGGCGCTCAGCCGCGCCTCTTCATGCTCTCGGGTGAGGAATCCCTCGTTGCTCCAGGCCTTGTCGAAGGCGGCGAGAAGCTCGTCCTCGGTCATGAGATAGCCGCGAGCCTGGAGACGGTGGAATTCCTGGACGGCCTTGTGGAGGGCGGACCCGTAGACGATGGCGTGGTGCGGGGCGATGGGAACGCGTAGGACGTGGACGTACTTGTACTTGAGCGGGCATGTCAGGTAGTCGTCCACCTGATAGAAGCTCAGCGACAACGGTCCATCCACCGGTTCTCGGCCCAGCTCGACGGGCGGTGCCTTCGGCTCGAATGCGGCGAGACGCTCCAGCGGCGAATGTGCCGCCGCGTCGGCGGATGCGCCGGTCGCGGCCGCTGCCGGCAGATCCAGCGCCTCGAGGACGAACTGCGACACCCGCCGTGCGCGGCGCCCGCCGTAGTCCGAGGCATGCGAGAGAACCAGCTCGTCACGCGCCCGGGTCATGCCGACGTAGAACAGCCGCCGTTCCTCCTGGATGTGGGCGTCCCCCTCCGGAAGGGTCTCCTCCACCAGTTGGGCCGGTAGCGCGAGCGGGTCGCGTCTCGATCGGGCCGGGAACCGGCCGTCAACGAGTCCGGTCATGAAGACCACCGGAAACTCCAGGCCCTTTGCCTTGTGCACGGTGAGAACCGCCACGGCCTCCGCGTCGGGGTCCACTTCCGCGGTTGCCGGATCGTCGCCGGCGTCGATCAGGGTCTGCAGGTGGCGAGCGACGAAGACGACGCGGTCGTCCGGCAGAAGGTCCGATTGGGCACGGATGATCTCGAAGAACCGGGCGATGTTCTGCAGCGACTCCTCGGCGGCGACCGTGTCCGTGGCCGTCAGGCGGGCGAGCATTCCCGAGTCGCGCAGAAACTGGTAGAGGACCTCGCCTGCCGGCCGCTCGTGAGCGAGTTCCGTATAGCACTCGATATCCATGACAAGCCGCGCCATCGCGGATCTGGTCTCCGTCGAGAGCCTGAGGAGCCCGGGCTGGCGCCCCAGCTCCTCCATCACTTCCCAGAGCGAGCGGTTGCGTCTGCGGGCACTGTTCACGATTGCCGTGAGATCCGCGCCGCCCATGCCGTAGACGTCCGACGCCGCCAGCCCGTAGACGTCGACACTCGAGGACAGATCCGCCACGGCGCGCAGGAATGCCAGCAGCAGCCTGATCTCCGGTCGGGCATACAGGCCGGACGTGCCGGAGAAGCGCCATGCCACGCCGGCGATGTTCAGGCTGCGCAGCACGGGATCGGCGTCGGCGTTGGCCCGCACGAGGATGGCGAAGTCCTTGGCCCTGGCACCGCCGCTTATCCGCGTCGCGATCTCGCGGGCAATCTGGTCGGCTTCCTCCGATCCCGTCGTGAACATCAAGTGCCTGACCGGGCAATCCGTGCCGCCGCGCTCGGCGATCAAGCGCTTGTCGATGCCGTTCTGGAACTCCAGCCGATCCGGGTCGTTGAACCGGATCAACCGGTAGCTCGCGTCCAGAACCGGGGCATGCGAGCGGTAGTTGCGCCGCAGCACGACTTGCCGGACGCGATGATGCCGCCGCTTGAATTCGAGGATGTTGCTGATCGCGGCGCCGCGGAATTTGTATATCGACTGGTCATCGTCGCCGACGACCGTCACATTGCCGTGAGGCGCGGCCAGGAGCTCCACCAGCTCCGATTGGGCCCGGTTTGTGTCCTGGAACTCGTCGACGAGGATGTAGCGGTAACGGCGCTGTAGCTCGACCCGGGCGGCCGGCGACTCCCTCAGCAGCCGCAGCGCCAGCGCGACCTGGTCTCCGAAATCGATCAGGCCCGCCTCCCTCAGCATGGTCTGGTACCGCTCATAGGCTCCGGCGAGCTCGGTCTGCCGGCGCGCTTCCTCCGCCAGGGCGTCCGTCTCTTCGCCGGGCGATCCCTGAGCCGCTTCGGCCCGCAGACCGGCGGCGAACGCAAGATAGGCCGCGGGGCTGACGTCCTCATCCTTGCACCGGCTGAACAAGGTCGCCAGGGCTCCGAGAAAGCGCGTCGGATCGCCGAGCGGCCGGTACAGGTCCAGTTCGAACTCGAAGAGCCGCTCGCGCATGAAGATCACGACTTCGGGCCGCGACAGTACGCGCAGGCTCGTCGGCAGACCCAGTTCCAGGGCGAACTCGCGAATGAGCCTGTCACCGAAAGCGTGGAACGTCGAGACGGCAGTATCCGTGTAGCCGTACGGAACGAGCTGATCGACCCGCGTCTGCATCTCGTCCGCGGCCTTGTCCGTGAAGGTAAGGGCCAGGATCTCCGATGGGCGCGCCCGCCTGGTGGCGATCAACCAGGCGATGCGGCGAGTAATGACCTGGGTCTTGCCCGTGCCTGCCCCGGCAACGACGAGCAGCGGGCCTTCTGCGTGGCAGACCGCGTGACGCTGCTCCGTATTGAGCCCGGCCAGAAGGGCGTCGACGCCCTCCGACTCCTCCTGACGGTCGGCGTCCTCCGTTTCGGGCGGCTCGAACCAGACCGGTATCTGCTCCAGCGGGGCGGGTTCGCCCGCGGTTGCCCTTCTACTCGGACGCGTCATCTCGACAGGCTAGCCGACCGAAGTGACAACTCACGTGTCACGACGGTGGCCCTGGCCGATGAGCTGGGTTAGCGCTGGCCCGGCTTGCGGACGACTTTCTCGGGATCAACCTCGGCCTCGTCGACGGAAACCGTCAGATCGGCCGGCTTCTCCTGGCCCTTGGCTCGCGACACCGGCGGCCTCACGCTGTTTTCCTCAGCCGGGAGGGTTGTCGGGGCCGATACCGGCCGGGCCACCCTGGCGGGGACCGCAACGGTCCTGGCGGGGGTCTGCGGGGACACCGGCCTCGTGGCCGGGACCGTCGCTCGGCCCACGGCCGCGGATCGAGACGGGGCGGCAGGCTGAGCCGGCCTCCTCGAGCGAGCGTCGTCTACGGCTTCCTGCTCCTCGGTGGAGAGCGAAGTGTCGGCCTTGCCGCCAACCACGGACTTGCCGTAGATGCGGGTGCCCGTCCTCGAGTGAAGGCTGCTGATGACGACGCCGTCGTCGGATTCGTCCAGAAGAGCCAGGGCGAAACTCTGGTTGCCGCCCGTGTCGGGGAACGGGTTGAAACGGATCAAGCCCACCTTGGCGAAGTGATGCCGCGCGCCGCTCTCCAAGACGGCCATCCTGGCCGAGAGTTCATCGAGTTCCGAGCCTACCTGGTGAACCGTCTCGAGGTGCTCCCCCAGGACCGCCTCCAGATCGACGCCCTCAACACCGCCCGTAAGCAGATCTATCCGACGCCGCAGGCTGCTGACCTGCGTAGTCAGCAGAATCATCATTCCGACCAAACACAATCCCGCCAGCACAAGGATGATGGCAGCCAGGTTGTTGCTTATTGAGTCCACAAATACCTCCGCTCAATCGCACCGGAGTCTACCAGCCGGGAGCGAGAAGCCGCACGGGCGCTCCGGCCAGGCCAATCTGAACGAGGGACCGGGATGTTATCCTCCGACACGACCGGACGCGCAGGCGCAGCGTCCCACGATGACTCAACGAATACGGAGGCCTCTCGCAGACCATGGCCAAGCGCAATCGTGGATCGAATCGTCCTGGCCAGCGGCATGGCGGCGGACACAGCTCCGCCCGGCCGCAGTCGCAAGCCGCCCGTTCCGGCGGAGCGCTATCCGCAGCCGAAGAAGCTCGAGCCGCTGAACTCGAGTCACAGATCGTCGCCCAGGAGCGAGCAGCCGATGCTGGCCGGGCCCGTACCCGCGATATCCAGTCCACCTCGTCGGCCCGCCCCGGCCGGCCGGGCGGTCAGGGCCTGCTGGCTGCCAAGGCCGCAGAGGAGTACGCCTACGTCGTTCGTGACGTTCGACGCATCGTCCTTGTCGGCGGACTAATGGTTGGGTTGATGGCCGTTCTGTTCGTCCTCATAGACGTCGCCCACGTGGTCAAGATCGGCTAACCGGCTCTACTGCCACTGGGTCAGTTCGGCTTCACCGGCCGGGCCAGAACTCGCCTGACCGCGTCACACAGCTCGCGCGGCGAGAACGGCTTCGCCAGGATCATTCCCTCGGCCGCCGCACCGGTGAGGTCGTCCTCGCGGTCTCTCGGGTAGCCCGACATGAACATCACCTTGAGGTCCCGGCGCCGAGAGCGCAATGCCGCGGCGATGGTCGGGCCGTCCAGGTCCGGCATGACGACATCGGTTACCAGGATGTCCAATTTCGTTCCCAACCGATCCGCGATTTCCAGGGCGTCGTGAGGTCCGGCGGCGTATACCTCGTATCCCTCGGCGGTCAGGGCCCGCTTGCAGAACTCCCGGACTGATGGTTCGTCCTCGACGAGAAGAACGGTCTCGCTGGCTCGATGGACCGAGTCGGCACCACCGACACTGGGACTGGCCGGGGCGACCGGCGCCTCGCACAGCGGCAGGTCGATGATGAAACGCGACCCAACCCCGATGGCCGATTCGACCCTGATTTGACCGGCCATCTGCTGGACGATGCCGTAGACCGTGGCGAGGCCGAGACCCGTCCCCTGGCCCAGGCTCTTTGTCGTGAAGAACGGCTCGAAGATGTGCTCGAGCACCTCGGGCGCCATCCCGAACCCGGAGTCCGCGAGCTCGAGCCGCGCCCATCCGGTCGCCGGCAGGACGCCGAACGGGCCGTCCGAGCCGGCATTGCAGGTGGTCAGCGTCAGGGTGCCGCCGCTCGGCATAGCGTCCCGGCCGTTCACGGCCAGGTTCATGACGACCTGATCGAGCTGGCTAGGGTCCGCCTCGACGGCCCCCAGCGACCGGTCGAGGTCCACCATGAGCTCGATGTCCTCGCCCAGAAGACGCCGCAGCATCGGCACGAGCGCCTCGATGCGGCTGTTGATGTCGATCGGCTCCACGGCTCGGTCGCTCCGCCGCCCGAAGGCCAGCAGCTGGGCCGTGAGTTCCGTGGCTCGAGCGCCCGCTCGCCGGATCTCCAGCGCATCTGCGGCGCGCTCGTCGCCCTCCAGAGAAGTGGCCAGCAGCTCGGCGTAGCCGTTGACGACGGTCAGCAGGTTGCGGAAGTCATGGGCCACGCCCCCTGCGAGACGGCCCAGCGCTTCCATTTTGGAGGCTTGCCGTAGCTGCTCCTCGAGAGCCTGGTGCTTGGTGATGTCTTCGACAGTTGCGACGGCCAGCAGTGGGGCCCCCGGTCCCTCGCGCACGGGCGAGACATGAACGCGAGCCCAGATCTGCCTCCCGCCCTTGGAGATGTACCGCTTCTCCATACCAAACCCGTCGTTGAGGCCGCCAAATAGCTCTGCGATCTGCCGTAGCGACGGCTCGATGTCGACAGGGTGAGTGAAGTCGGACACGGTCATGCGGCGAAGCTCGGAGGCCTCGTAGCCGAGCAGCCGCTCGAAGGCGGGGTTCGCCTCCACGGGCCGGCCGCCCGTGTCGACCAGCACCATGCCGAGCGCCGACTGCTCGAAAACGGCCCGGACCCATGCCTCGCTGGTCTGCAGCGCGGCCGCCGCTTCGTTGCGGGCCGTCATATCCCGGACGATCACCTCGACCGCGGGTCGCCCGTTGAAGGTCACCGGCGCCGCGATCACCTCGACCTGGAACGGCGTTCCGTCCATCTTGAGATGAGTCTCCACGGCCAGCGGCTCAGCTACGCCGAGCGTGAGCATTCGAGCGACCCGCTCGGCGATGAACGCCCGGCTTTCGGGTGCCACCCGGTCCATCATCGGCCGCTCGGCGAACTCCTCGAAGGTCGCGGCCCCGTACAGCTCCATCGCGGCCCGGTTGGCGAAGACGAGCATTCCGTTCTGGTGGACGACGACCGGGTCGGGTAGCAACTCGAGCAGCTTCTCGAACCGCGACTCGCTCTCGGCCATGTCCCGGACGACCTTGCGGCCGCGCGTGGCCTCAGATCCGGTGGCGATCACGAACTCTCGGCCGTCGGGCGTCGCCAGCATCCGGGCCGTCCACGAGATTCTGGCCCTGCGCCCGTCCTTGCGCAGCCACTGGGACACGAATTCGGCACTGGGATCCGATCCGGAGATCAGCCTGTCGAAAGCAGCCTGGGCAACAGACCGCATGTTGGGACGCAGTCTCATGACCGTCCACAGTGACTTGCCTGCCACTTCGGACAACGCCACTCCGGAAGTCGCGTCGCACAGCCGGTTCCAGATGCGGAGGGTGCAGTCGGGCGACGCCACGACGACAAGTGCATCGATCGCGTCGATAACGCCCTGGACGGCCGACACGTCGTCGACGGCGGCCACGGTCCGACTTCCGACGCGGTCGGCCGTCGCGGTGCGCCGGATACGGCTCAAGATTGGGTTTGCCACGTGGAGGATCGTACATAACCACAGGGCGGCTGATGCAACCAAGCTGCGCCGGTCCGACCCCGGTGCCAGGGTGATGTGCAGCAGACGCGGGACCGGCCAGCCTGTAGCATCGAGCCATGGCGACCCGCCGCACCAACACGCAGCCTCACACCGGATCGGGCGTTCAGCAGCCGGCCTTCGTGCCGCCCCCGGGGCGGCAGCCGCTGGCAGCCCGGATGCGCCCCCGCACGCTCGATGAAGTGGTCGGGCACGAGAAGCTGATCGGCAGCCGCGGGACGCTGCGTCGGGCTTTGGATAGCGGCCGGCTTGGGTCTCTGTTGCTGTGGGGCCCGCCGGGTAGCGGCAAGACGAGCGTCGCGCGTGTTCTCGCCGATGCCGCCGGAGCGAGACTCGTGACGATTTCGGCAGTCATGAGTGGCGTCGCCGAAGTGCGGGCCCTGGTGGCAGAGGCGCGGGAACGGCTTGCCCTGAACGGTCACCAGACGCTGCTTTTCATCGATGAGATTCACCGATTCAACAAAGCCCAGCAGGACGCGCTGCTGCCTCACGTCGAGGACGGGACGGTGACCCTGGTCGGAGCCACCACCGAGAATCCCTACTTCGAGGTCAACTCGGCCCTGCTGTCGAGGCTGCGCGTCTTCCGCCTCGAGCCACTCACCGACGAGCAGGTCGCGGAAGTCGTCCGGCGCGCCCTGACGGACCCGGAACGCGGCCTGGCCGGCGATCTGGGACCGGCCGGAGGGGTCGCCCTCGCCGACGAACCCTTCGAGCATCTTGTGGGGCTGTCCGCGGGCGACGCCCGGCAGGCTCTGAATGTGCTCGAGGGCGCGGTCGCCATCGCAGACTCGGAGGGGATACGCGATGCCGACGGACGCGTCGCTCCACGCCTGGAAGAGGTCGAGGCCGCGGCTCAACAGAAGGCGCTCGCCTACGACCGGGCCGGCGACGGCCATTACGACACCGTCAGCGCGTTCATCAAGAGCGTCCGTGGCAATGACCCGGATGCGGCGCTGTACTGGCTGGCATCCATGATCGCCGCCGGCGAGGATCCCCGGTTCATCGCCCGCCGCCTGATCATCCTCGCCTCCGAGGATGTAGGTCTGGCCGATCCGCGCGCCCTCGACGTGGCCGTCGCCGCCGCCCGGGCCCTGGACTGGGTTGGTTTGCCGGAGGCTCAATACGCTCTTGCCGAAGCGACGGTCATGCTGGCCGTGACGACCAAGAGCAACGCCGTCGGCCGGGGCTACTTCGCCGCAATGGCGGACGTTCTGGCCAACGGCTCGCTGCCGGTTCCGGCGCACCTGCGCTCGAGCGGGGCGGGCCGGCGCAGCTACCTCTACCCTCACGATTTCGAGGGCGACGACATCGGACAGCAATACCTGCCCGACAAGCTGGCCGGACGTCGCTACTACTTTCCGGGCGATCTCGGTGCCGAGGTCAAGATCGGCGAGAGGCTCGACCGTTTGAGGGAAGGACGGTCGGGTCCCCATCGCCGCAAGGCGCCGGTTCAGGGAGCACCCGCCGGCGACCCGATGGCGGCCGGCTCTGAGGGAATGCGGCGGCGGCGCGAGAGCATCAAACGGTTGGCCGACGAGCAGCGCAAGGATGCCGACGACTGACCTTCCGGCCGCCCCATGCGGCGCCGAGGTCCCTTCGCCGATCGGCCCTACTCGACCGAGGTATTGCCCGGCCGATGCTTTGTGGGCACCATCAACCTGGACGTTGTAGGGCTGAATCGAGCAGCGTCTGCGACTCGGAAGCGGGCACCCAGAGCGAGGATCTCGCGCAGAAGCGCGAGGCGGTTGGACGGCTTCCGGGATGCAATGAATCTGAGACAACCCGGCCGCTCCCGACGGTACAGATTCACCCACGCCTGCCGAATACTCCGTTGCGTCTCCCATGCATGCACGGGGAAAGCCATGTCACGAGCGCACGCTCTCGCGCCCCTCGTCGGCGCGGACGGATCGTTCCGGGGACCTGTGCAACGGCCGGCGCCGCCGGCTT
>Ga0302321_100003598_pt1 | contig 13296 bp, 12 predicted proteins | sample Fen_T0_1_FD_202505 | JGI IMG/M metagenome (GOLD analysis project Ga0302321, IMG submission 202505) | Peat permafrost microbial communities from Stordalen Mire near Abisko, Sweden - Fen_T0_1 | ecosystem: Environmental > Terrestrial > Soil > Wetlands > Permafrost | place: Sweden: Abisko...
AACCGCGGCGCCGCCGCGGTTTCGCCTGCAAATCCTGGAGATCGGCGCTTGCTGCTCGCGCCGCGCCCCGTGCCTCAGTCTTCGACGGTCTGCACCTCGCGCCGGTCACGGCGCCGGAAGTACATGTTGCGGCAGAGCGGCCCTTCGCCGGAGGCGTAGCAGCTCTGCACGGCCACCGAGCACTGCGGCAGCGGAGTGCGGGCCACTTTGACCACGCCGAACCCGCCCTTGCCACGCTCGATGTCCTCGAACATCCTCAGGTCTATCTCGTGCGGGAACACCTTCTCGATGCACCCGAAGAACGTGTCGCCGTCTTCCTTGAACGCGTACAGAAAGCGGCAGTTCATGCTGAGACAAGCCGCCGGATAGACGACCTTCTCGCACTCCGCCGAGCACTCCTGGCATTCGAGCAGTTCTTCAGACAAATGGATCAGCCTCCTACAAACAACAGAACGGCCGGCGAATGTCTGCCGGCCCCTGGAGCATGGTAGCACAGGCCAACGGGGCCTGAACAGGCTGCTTAACCTGCGCTTAATACTTTCTATTCAGCCGTCGGCGCGCCGCCGCCTCTCGGCCGCCCTGGCGTTCATCATTGACATGACACCATGTACATAGTGAAAATAGGGGCTGCCACGCCGCCCGGCGGTACTGGGGATGCAGTGCCGGGGCGGGCCACTCGTTTGCCAGGGAGGTGGAGGACACGCATGAACGTTTTGCTGCTGTCACGACTCCAGTTCGCGTTCACCGTCGGCTTTCACTTCATCTTCGTGCCCATCAGCATCGGCCTTGTGCTGATGGTCGTGTTCTCCGAGCGGCGCTACTATAAGAGCCGCATTCCGGCGGACAAGGCCGCCTCCAACTTCTGGATCAAGCTCTTCACCACCACCTTCGCAATCGGCGTCGCCACCGGCCTCACCATGGAGTTCGCTTTCGGCACCAACTGGGCCAACTACTCGCGCTTCGTGGGCAACATCTTCGGGGCGCCGCTGGCGGCTGAAGGGCTGTTCGCCTTCTTCCTCGAGTCGACGTTTCTCGGCGTGCTGCTCTTCGGCCGCAAGAAGGTATCGCATGGCTTTTACTACGCCTCCACATGGCTGGTCATGTTCGGCGCCTTTCTCTCCGCCTTGTGGATCCTGATCGCCAACTCATGGCAGCAGACGCCCGCGGGGTACAAGATCGAGGGCGGCAGAGCGGTGCTCACCGATTTCTGGGCCGCCGCCTTCAACCCGTCGGTCGCCCCGCGCTACGTGCACACCATGACCGGGGCGGTGATCACCGGCTGCTTCGTGGTCGCGAGCATCTGCGCCTGGTACCTGCTCAAGAAGCGTCACGTGCACTTCGCCCGTCAAGCCCTTGTCACGGCGCTGGCCGTAGGCCTCATCGCCTCCGCGATCATGCCTCTTGTCGGCCACTGGCACGCCCTTGAGGTCGCCCAGAACCAGCCGGTCAAGATGGCTGCCTTCGAGAACGTCACCGAGACCGCCGACGGCGCCAACCTGTGGCTCTTCGGCTGGCTGACGAAGGACAGCAGCACCGGGATCTACGACACCACCGGGATCGCGATCCCGAACGGTCTCAGCCTGTTGCTCCACCTGAACCCGAACGCGAAGGTCATCGGACTTGAGAGCGTACCGGCCACCGACCGGCCTCCCGAGCCGATCGTCTTTCAGAGCTACCATCTGATGATCATGCTCTCGTTCGTGTTCATCGCGGTCATGCTGCTGGCACTGATCATGCACTTCCTCAAGCGGCTCGAGAGCTCCCGCTGGATGCTCTGGCTGCTGGTCGTCTGCTTCCCGCTGCCGATAATCGCCATGAACATGGGCTGGACCGCGACCGAGGTCGGCCGCCAGCCGTGGATCGTCCAGGGGCTGCTGCGCACGACCGACGGCGTCTCGCCCGTGGTCTCCGCGGGTGAGGTGTGGACCACGCTCGTTCTCTTCGGCCTCATCTATCTGACCCTGTTCATCGCCTGGCTACGGATCTTCCTCGGCATCATCCGCAAGGGGCCGGAGGACGTGGTCGAGATGCTCGAATCAGAGAAGCCCGCCGGGCAGGCTGCGCCCGCCGGCGCCGGGAGGTGACGTGATGAGTCTGCAGAACATCTGGTTCTTCCTGGTCGCCTTCCTGCTCACCGGGTACGTGGTGCTCGATGGTTTCGATCTCGGCGCCGGCGTGCTGTACCCGTTCATCGCCCGGACCGAGGACGAGAAGCGCGTGGTGCGCGCTTCGATTGGGCCGGTCTGGGACGGCAACGAGGTCTGGCTGGTGACCGGCGCCGGCGCCGTGTTCGCCGCCTTCCCCATGGTCTACGCCATGACCTTCAGCGGCTTCTACCTGGCGATCATGCTGGTCCTGTTCGGCCTGATCCTGCGCGCGGTCTCGCTTGAGTTCCGGCACCGCGACTCGAGCTGGACCAGGGTCTGGGACGGCGCCTTCTTTCTCGGCAGCCTGCTGCCGTCGATCCTCGTGGGCTGCGCGCTGGGCAACGTCATCCGCGGCGTGCCCATGGATACGAACGGCGACTACACCGGCACCTTCCTGCAGCTGCTCAATCCCTATTCGCTGCTGGTGGCGGTGACCGGGCTCTTCCTCATCGTCACGCACGGGGCCGCTTGGGTCGCCCTGAAGTCGGAGCCCGGCGCCCTGCACGACCGCGTCGTCGCCCGCCGGCGACTCACGTTCTGGGTGTTCGCCGTTCTGGCGGTGGCGACCTCGGCGGCGACTATCCTCACCGTCTCGCGCGCCTCGGACAACGTGTTCGGGAGGCCGCTGGGCTGGTTCTTCCTGGTCGTGCTCGCCGTCGCCCTGGTCTACACGATCCTGCAGATGATGAAAGAGGGCGGTGAGCTGCGTTCGTTCCTCGGCTCGGCGGTCACGATCATCGCTCTGGCCGGCATCGCCGCCGTGGGCAACTTCCCCGAGATAGTGCCGGCCCGCGGCACGCCGCCGCAAACAAGCCTGACGGTGACCAACGCCTCATCGGGCCACCTGACGCTCGAGGTGATGCTCATCGTGGCCCTCATCGGCTGCCCGATCGTGCTGGCGTACACGGCGATCCTCTACCGGACGTTCAGAGGCAAGACGAAGGCGGCCGACGCGGAGTACTGACGCGGCCGCCCGGCTTCTCCACGCTGACCAGGAAACGGCGGCGGGCCTCAGCGCCCGCCGCCGTTCTCGTTGCCGGGAGCAGACGGACACGCTCCCCCACGCACCACCATACTCGCACAGCTCAGAACACTTGACATTCATCCCCGTCAGACTGAGAATCGCCAAAGTGCGTTCGATTCTGAGCGATTCTGACAACACGTCACTGCCTGTGGGGAGTTCGATGTCGTCGCCAGACCTGCGCGAGATGTTCCCGGCCGAACGGCAGGGTCGCATCCTGGAGATACTCGCCGAACAGCGAGGCGTTCGCGTCTCCGTGCTGAGTGATCTGCTCGGAGTGTCCGAGATGACCATCCGGCGGGATCTCGAGCGCCTGGAGACCGAAGGCCTGCTCTCGCGCACCCACGGCGGCGCCATCCTCAAGCAGCACATCGTCGAAGAACCGCGGTACGTGACCAACGTGCGCGCGCACGCCCTCGAGAAGCAGCGCATCGCCCAGGCGACAGCCGCCATGATCAAGTCGGGAGAGACCGTGTTCCTGGGCTCGGGCACAACGGCGACGCAGGTTCTCACGTACGTCGACCCCGAGCTTCACGCGCGGATCGTCACGCACAATCTCGGCGCCGTGTCGTCGGCCCAGGAGAAGGCGCTCGACGTCATCCTTCTCGGCGGCCTCTACCGCCCACGCTCGAACACGCTCGAGGGTGCGCTGTCGCTGGAGACTCTGAACGGCTTCCATGCTTCCAAGTTCATCCTCGGCGCCGATGGTGTCAGCCTCGAGGAGGGCATCACGACAGCCAGCATCGGCCTCGCCGGCGTGGAGCGCGCGATGATCCGTCAGACGCGTGGCGAGGTGATCGTCCTCGCCGACGCGAGCAAGATCGGCGTCGTCGGCGACTTCGTCATCTGCACCCTCGACGACGTTCAGGCGGTCGTCGTCGACGACGGCGTCGACGACGACGTGCGCGAGGAGATGCTGCGGCGCGGCCTGCGGGTGCTCGCCGTATGAGACCGGGACAGGGCATGGCAGGATGCCGACACTCAGGCGGGTGGGTCGCCGTGGGCTGCGAAACGCGGGATGCGCGAGCGGGATGTGGTTCACTGCAGGAGGCTCGAGCGGGAAGCTCACCACGGGAAGCTACGCGGCCCACCCGCCTGTCGGCTGTCGGCTGAGGAGGTCTGATGCACATGAGGCACATTGAGCTACTCACTGCCAAGCAGGTCGAGCGGGTCCACGAGGCTTCGCTCGAAGTGCTCGAGAACGTGGGCATCCTCGCTCATTTCTCCGCAGCGCGCGAGGTGTTCGCCCGGCACGGCTGCACGGTCGACGGGTCGAGCGGCCTGGTCACGTTCCCGCCCGAGGTCGTGGAGCGCTACATGGCGATGGCGCCGCCGAGCTTCACCTTTCGCGGCCGCGACCCGCGGTTCGACCGAACGATCCCCGACGACGGTCCTGTGGTCGTCACCGGGTCGTCGGCGCCCAACGTCGTCGACCCGCTGACCGGCGTCGAACGGCGCGCGACCTCGGGCGACATCGCCAACATCGCCCATCTGGTCAACGACCTGCCCGGTTTTGACGTGTTCAGCATCTCGACTCTCGCCGCCGACGCGCCGGAGGGGCAGTTCAGCCTCAGCCGGTTCTACCCGGCGCTCAAGAACTGTCTGAAGCCGGTGCGCAGCAACACCCCCAACATGGCCGATCTGCACCAGGTCGTCGCCTTGGGCGAGCTCATCGCCGGCAGCGCCGACGCCTACCGTGAGCGCCCGATCATCAATCATCATTACTGCCCGATGGTCAGCCCGCTGACGATGGACGTCGACTCGACAGAGGCCGTGATGTGGCTGACCGAGCGCGGCCTGCCGGTCTACACGACCGTGGTGCCGAACGCCGGCCTTACCGCGCCGATGACCATGATGGGCTGTCTCGTGGTCGGCAACGCGGAGTTCCTCGCCATCACCGTCTTCCAGCAGATGGTGAGGGAGCACACGCCGGTGATCTACGCGAGCCTGCCCACGGTCGCCGACATGCGCACCGGCGCCTATGCGCCCGGCGCCATCGAGACGGGCATCCTGATCGGCGCTCAGGCACAGCTCGCGCGCTTCTATGGAGTGCCGTCCGGAGGGTACATCGGGCTCACCAACGCCCATTCCAACGACGCGCAGTCCGGCTTTGAGACCGGGATGAACACGGTGTTCGGCGTATCGGCTGGAGCCACACTGCTCAACATGGGTGGCCTCTTCAGCTCGCTGATGGCGTTCGATTTCGCCAAGGCCGTAGTCGACAACGAGATCGCGCTCATGGACAAGCGCGTCTGGCGCGGGCTCGAGTTCAGCGAAGAGAACCTGGCGCTCGAGGAGATCGCCTCCGCCGGCCCGGGCGGCAGCTACATGGGCCGCAAGCACACGAGGGCGCGCATGAAGACGACCGCCGTGCTGCCCGAGCTGGCCGCACGCGATATGCGCGCCCAGTGGGAGGAGGCCGGCCGGCCCGACATCCATGCCCGTGCTCTGGCCGAGGCGCGCCGCATCCTCGCGGAGCCCAACGACGCAGTCTGGGACGCGGCGCTCGACGCGACCATCAGGGACCACTTCGCCGGCCTCGTCGCCGGCGACGCGACACCGCTGGAGGCCTGACACGAAGAGTGGACGACGAAGGCACCGGAACGACGACGGCCGCACAGGCGGCATGGATTCACACTCATCAAGGAGTTGACTCAATGGCGGACGGAGACATCTTCGAACAGCTCAAGCAGTCGATCATCGACCAGGACGAGGACGAGGTCCTCGCGGCGGTCGACAAGGCGCTCGGCGACGGCGTCGACGCCAAGGCGATCATCGACAAGGGCCTGCTTCCGGGCCTCAACGTCATCGGCGAGCAGTTCGAATCCGAGGACATCTTCCTGCCTGAGCTGATGCAGGCGGCCCTCGCCTTCCAAGCGGCGATGGTGGTCCTCGAACCGAAGATCAAGGAGAGCGGCGGCGCCGACGCCAAGAAGGGCAAGATCGTGCTCGGCACCGTCAAGGGCGACCTGCACTCGATCGGCAAGAACATCCTCAAGCTGCTCTACGAGACGTCGGGCTTCGAGGTCTGGGACCTCGGCATCGACGTCGACCTGTTCCAGTTCGTCGACAAGGCCAAAGAGGTCGACGCCGACATCATCGCCATATCGGCGCTGCTCACCACCACGCTGATCGGGCAGCGGGACGTCATCGAGGCGCTCAAGGACCAGGGCAATCGCGAGAGGTTCAAGGTCATCGTCGGCGGAGGCGCCACGACCAAGGAATGGGCCGACACCATCGGCGCCGACGGCTGGGCGGCGTCGGCGTACGAGGCCGTGACCCTGTCCGCGAAGCTGGTCTCGTGACCCTGAGCCAGGCGACCCCGACGCAACCGAGGAGCACGACATGATCGACCTTATCGAGGTGTTCGACCGCGCCGAGACCGGCCCGCTCACCTCAGAGACCGACTACTACATGAAGCGCTACGTCCCCAAGCTCGCCGAGCTGATCGCGCGCTACAAGATCAAGTGGGACAAAGAGACGATCATCAACAGCGACGACGATCTCACCGACCGTGTCTTCCAGGCCGCCGTGGATCTGCTCGCCGAGGCCGGCGCCTACTGCCCCGAGACCAATCGCGTGATGGAGTTCACGCGCGACGAGATCCTCACCGCTTGCAGCGAGTGCCCGACGAAGGCGCGGTTCGGCGAGGGTCGCGAGCGCAAGAGCATGAAGGGCCGCCGTCCCGATACCACCGACGATCGTCCGTGGGTCCACGTCGGCGGCGGCATCTACACGACCGACGAGCAGATCTTCGTCGACACCGTGGAGAAGATGGCGTCGTTCAGCATCGTCGACTCGGTCAGCGTGCCCTCGATCCTCCACTTGCGCGGCAAGGACGCGCGCGTGCGCTCGCCGCAGGAGGTGCTCGTCGCCTGCCAGACCGTGCGCCTCGCGCGTGAAGGCATCCGGCGCTCGGGCCGCGCCGGCCTGCCGATCATCAACGGCATCTCCGCGGCCTCCCAGCCGGCCTCGATGTTCGCCGCCAGCTACCCCGACTTCGGCCTGCGGCCGAGCGACGGCTTCCTCATCGACTTCCTCAGCGAGATGGTCGTCGGCTACGAGGCGCTGCAGAAGGTGGCTTTCTACAACAGCATCAGCGCCAACATCGGCTCGACCTCGACGCCGCTGTTCGGCGGATACGCCGGCGGCGCCGAAGGCGTGGCCGTCACCGCGACGTGCTACATGATCATGGGCAACCTGATCATGCGCGGCACCTACCACTACAACGCGCCGCTCCATAGCAAGCTCCACCTGTCTTCGACCAAGCCGCTCATCTGGGCGATCGCGATGTCCAACGCGGCGATCGGCCGCAACATGGGCTATCCGATGGTCAACCTGCCGTATCTGGGTGGCGGTTCCGGCACGAAGCAGTATCACTACGAAATGGCCTGCTATATGCTCGCAGTTGTGACATCTGGTGGAAACATCTTCTCCGGTCACCCGGCGATGGCGGTCCAGGCGGACTCTCTGGTGCCCGACGACCACAAGTTCCACGCCGAGATGGGGCTCGCGGCCGGCAAGCTCACGCGCGCAGAGGCCGAGCCGCTTGCGCAAAAGCTCTTCCCGCTGTTCGGCGACAAGCTCAAGGACCCGGACAAGGGACTCACGTTCCAGCAGGTCTACGACCCGCGGACCAAGCGGATCGTGAACACTGAGTACCAGAAGAACATGGACGAGGTCCGCGACGAGTTGGCCGGCATGGGCCTCGAGGTGCCGGTCACTTGAGCGTGCCGACGGCCTTCGGCGGCTGCGTCCGTTCCGCACACTCCACGGAAAGGCATGGCACATGGCAGCTGGCTCGCACCTGACACCAGAGGAGATCATCGCCCGCATCGACGCCTGGAAGGGCCAGGACGTCCGCTATGAGGAACTGGGCGGTGGCATCACCAACCACAACTACATCGTGTGGGTGAACGGTGGCGCCGGCAATCCCGGCGGGGCCAAGTACGTCATGCGCGTCCCCGGCATCGGCACCGACATGTTCATCGACCGCAACGTGGAGCGCGAATGCATGGTCCAGGCGGCCAAGGTGGGCGTCGGACCCGCGGTCGCGTACCAGATCGACCCCGAGGGCGCCCTCGTCATCGACTTCGTCGAGGGCGAGCTCATGCACCCCGATACGATCGCCGGGCACCCCGAGCGCCTCCGGCAGGTGGTCGAGACGGTCAAGGTATTCCACGACAAGGCGGTCTTCTCGCACACGATCAAGATCTTCGACATGCTGCGCCACTACAAGAAGATCGCTGCCGACATCAACGCGCCCATGCCGGATGATCTAGCCGCGACGGTGAAGGTGCTCGACGACGTCGAGGCCGTCATGATGCGCGATCCAGTTCCCAACGTGGCCTGCCACAACGATCTCCTGAGTGAGAACTTCATTATCGACGCCAGCGGCAAGATGTGGGTCATCGACTGGGAGTATGGGGGGATGACCGACCCATACTTCGACCTCGGCGACTTCGTCATGGAGCACGCCTTCTCGCGCGAGGAACAGCGACTGATCATCGCCACCTACTGCGGGAAGATGAACGAGCGGTTCTTTGCGCGCATGATGCTCTACCGGATGGTCTCCGGCATCTGGTGGGCCATCTGGGCCATGATCCAGCACACCGTGTCGCAGATCGATTTCGACTACATGGCCTGGGGTCTCGATCGCGGCGTCAGGCGCGCGCACGAGGTCCTCGATGACCCCGACTTCGACAAGTGGATGGCCGAGGCCTGATCACTCCGTCGAGCGGCCGAGCAGCGAAAGGAGCGAGGAAGAGATGGACGAGCAGCAGATCACGCCGGAAGGAGGTTTGACGTGAAGGTACGACTCTTCTTCGCCACGGACGTGCATGGTTCCGAGGTCTGTTGGCGCAAGTTCATCAACTCGGCGAAGCACTATGAGGTCGACGTGCTGATCCTCGGCGGCGACATGACCGGCAAGGCGATCGTGCCGATCGTCGACGAAGGCGCCGGACGCTGGCAGTACACGATGCAGGACGTGGTGCACAACATGCAGGGCGACGACGAGCTCGTCCTCAACGAGCGGCTCATCGCCGACCACGGGTACTACCCGATTCGCATGACGCACGAACAGGTGCAGGACCTCACCGCTCATCCGGAGAAGCTCGACGAGCTCTTCAAGCGCGAGATGCGCGGTACGGTCGAGCGCTGGGTCCAGTTCGCCGACGAGCGTCTTGCCGGGACCAACGTCCAGTGCATCGTCTGCCCCGGCAACGACGACACCGACGACATCGACGAGATCCTCGCCACGTCCAAGACGATCACGGTGGGCGAGGGCAACGTCATCGACATGGCGGAGGGCTACCAGCTCGTGTCGAGCGGCTGGACCAACCTGACGCCGTGGGACACTCCGCGCGAAGAAGACGAGCCGGCGCTCAAGGAGCGCATCCTGTCGGTGGTCGCACAGGCGACGGCCCCGCCGGACCGTCTGGTGCTGGGACTCCACGCCCCGCCCTACGACACGCAGCTCGACGTGGCTCCCAAGATCGACTGGGAAAGTCTCACGGTGAAGGGCCAGGACACGGCCCACGTGGGCTCCTCTGCCGTCAAGGAGGTCATCAAGGAGGTCCAGCCGCTGCTCTCGCTGCACGGACATATCCACGAGAGCCGCGCCGCCGAGCGCCTGGGGCGTACGCTGGCCATCAACCCCGGCAGTTCCTATGTCGAGGGCACGCTGTCCGGCGTCGTCGTCGATCTCGACGGCAAGAGCAAGGTCAAGCGCTACCGGCTGACCATGGGGTGAGTGTGTTCAGTCATTCAGCAAGAGGGGGACGGCGCCCGCCGTTCGCAACCGGTCTGTTACAGGAGGTCCACTAGATGGCGACGAACGCCGGTACTCAACCGCCCGCGGAGCAGACGCTCTTCGTGCGCAAGGCCAGCGGCCTTGTCAAGGGTTGGTCGACGGGAGATGGCTTCCGGTACTCGTTCTTCTCGACGAACATCTTCCTGGGGATCTGGGGCTTTCTCTATGCCGTCTTCATCCCCGGCGGCAGCGTGTTCTGGAGCATCATCATAACGACGCTCTTCGTGCTGCTGGAAGTCGTGGTCTACTCAGGGCTTATCTCGGCGATGCCGCGCGCCGGCGGTGATTACGTCTGGCAATCACGCGTGTTCCACAGCTCGGTCGGCTTCATCTTCGGAGCGACAGGTTGGTGGTTCATCCTCTGGCTCTGGATCCCGATCTACGCCGCCCTGTGCGTCAACTCGTTCATCAAGCCGATCTTGCGCATTCTCGGCGCCGGCGGCTCGGCCGACTGGCTCGCCTCGAAGAACGGCGTCTTTGTCGCCTCGCTCGCGACGATCGCCCTTGCGACTTACCTCGTCGCCGTCGGCATGAAGACGTACGCGAGGTTCCAGAAGTGGGCCCTCTGGATCGGCCTCGCCGGCTGCGCGGTGGCCGCTATTCTGCTGCTGGTCACGACGAAGGCCCACTTCATCACCGCCTTCAACCGCGAGGCGCTGCACCTGTACGGCACCAAGGATGCCTATGCCGCGACGATCAAGAACGCGGGCGCGGGCATGCCGTCGTCGATGTTCGCCGGCACTTTCAAGGAGACGCTCAAGCTGATCCCCGTCATGGCATTCTGGCTCCTGTGGCCGGTGTGGGGCGCGACGCTCTACGGCGAGGTCCGCGGTGCCAAGGACTTCCGCAAGAACATCTACCAGATGGCCGGCGGCCTCCTCGCGGCGGTCGCGATCGTCATCGCCTTCCTGTTCCTCGTCACCAAGACGATGGGCTGGGCCTTCTTCGAGTCCAGCGCCAATGGGTACATGGGCGTCCTCTACGCGTACATCGACCCCTCGAAGGTCGTGGGAGGCGGCGACTACCTTTCGCCGACGGCAATGACCGCCTGGATCGTCAACAACGCGGCCTTCCAGGTCATCCTCATCGCCGTCATCTCGTTGCTCGTGTTCGGCTGGTGGGGCACGGTGTTCCTCTCGTCGACGCGCATGATCTTCGCCTCGGCGTTCGACCGCATCCTGCCGGAGCGCGTGGCGAAGGTGACATCGGGCGGCGTGCCGGTCTACGCACTGCTGCTCATGGCGATCCCGTCGATCATCGTCTCGGCCTTCTACGCCTACCAGCCATCGTTCGTGCAGCTCACCTACGACGCCACGCTCGTCATCGCGGCGATGTTCTTCGTCACTGGACTTGCCTTCATGGTCATGCCGTGGCGCGCCAAAGCGATCTGGGACAACTCGGCGCTGCCGAAGGGGAAGTTCCTCGGCATCCCCTGGCTCGCCGTTGTCGCCGCCATCTACTCGCTCTTCATGTTGGGTAACCTGGTGGCTTGGTTCTACGACAAGACGAACGTGTATGGCGTCGGCTACAAGAACAAGAACTCCATGATCTTCATGGGCATCCTGTACGTGGCCGCGATCGTGATCTGGATCGTCGCCTGGGCCGTTCGCAAGCGCCAGGGCATGGAGCTCGAGGCGGTGGCCAAGGAGATCCCGGTCGAGTAAGTCGCCGGGCACTCTCCTCGAGCTCACCTGAGACGGGTGCCGGCGGCGGCCCAGCGGGCCGCCGCCGGCACCACCGACGAAGCAGTGCACTCAAGGGCGTCGGAAGACGCCGACATGAGCCGGAGCCGCCGCGGATCCACCGGGCGGCGGCCGGTTCCCGGGACGGCCGGACAGTTCGGAAAGCGACACAGCGGAGGCCGTGGAGTATGAAGATCCTTACGAGAATGGGTGACTCCTCGAACGTGGAGCTCACCAGAGAAGAGTTGCGCACGGAGTTCGAGCAGGGCTCCGAGGAGGCGGCGAAGAAGGCCAAAGTCCCGGTCCTCACCGAGAACGAGGTCGATTACCTGGTCGATATGTTCGCCGCTCCCACGCGCATCTGGGGCGCTCAGCGCGGCAACGAAGTCGTGATGACCAAGGACGGCTGCGTCAACGCGCTCAACTCCTCGCGCATGTCGAGCGGCGTGGTCGCGCCGGTCAATCGCGAGGTGGGCGTGCGCCTCTTCGAGTCGATGCTCGGCTTCGACTCGATGGAGATCTCGCACAACGACTACTCGGTGAAGCCCCAGCGATTCCTCAAGGCGCTGGAGATGCTCCACGTCGAGCTGCTCATGGAGACGACGATCTTCCCGCTCCTCTACGGCTTCATGCCGAACCTGGGGCTCTACTACCGGCCGGACGGGTCGTTCGAGAACCCGAGCGACCTGATGCCGTTCGGGAAGATCGCGGAGGCTCGCGCGACGCAGGAAGAGGCGGGCAAGGCCTGTCTCGAGGACTGCATCGAGATGAGCGACTGCATGGTCGAGATGGGCGCCGACGGCATCGACTTCGACACCGTCGCGTCCACCGGCGACGCCGAGTTCTACTCCGTGCTCCAGGCCTGCGATCACGTCGCCAACGAGACCGGCCTGCCGGTCGAGATCGGCATGTCGGCCGAGATGGTGCTGGGCTTCCACGGCCAGCTCGAGTACAACGGCAAGCGTCTCGCCGGCATGTGGCCGCACGAGCAGCTCCAGATCTGCGAGGAGGCCGGCTGCGCCATCTTCGGCCCGGTCTCCAACACGAACACCAGGAAGACCGTCCCGTGGAACCTCGGCAAGGCGCTGACCTTCGTCAAGGCCTGCACCGAGATCGCCAAGATCCCCGTGCACCCGAACGTAGGCATGGGCGTGGGCGGCGTGCCGATGTTCGAGACCCCGGCCGTGGACGTCGTGACGCGCTGCAGCGCCGCCATGGTCGAGATCGGCAAGGCGGATGGGTTGTAGGTGGGTACTGGTGACCCCGCCGGCATGCACATCGCGCATCTGCTGGCCTCGTCGATGGGTGGGATCCGGGCCGCCGGAGATCTGGTGGCAAGGATGCAGCTCAGCAAGAAGATGAGGATCACGGAAGCCAAGCAGTATGTGGCCGACAAGCTCCACGTGACGCCGCTCGACCTGTCCGATCCGACGATGATGCGAGCGCTCAGGGAAGAGCTCGACATCGGCGTGATCACGGGCGTCCCCGGCATCGCCAAAGGTCTGGCGGCGAAGGCGCGGATCGCCGAGCTGCTGGATATCGAGATCAACTGCGTCGAGCAGTTCAAGAAGAAGACCGGACTGCACTACTGAGTCCGCGCCACGGGCCGGCGGAGCTCCCCCCGCTCTGCCG
>Ga0302321_100003599_pt1 | contig 13296 bp, 10 predicted proteins | sample Fen_T0_1_FD_202505 | JGI IMG/M metagenome (GOLD analysis project Ga0302321, IMG submission 202505) | Peat permafrost microbial communities from Stordalen Mire near Abisko, Sweden - Fen_T0_1 | ecosystem: Environmental > Terrestrial > Soil > Wetlands > Permafrost | place: Sweden: Abisko...
GTGCTGTTGCGCTTCTTTGAGAATCGCCCCTTCGCCGAGATCGGCGCCGAACTTCAGCTCAGCGAAAACGCCGCCCGCATGCGCATCACCCGCGCGCTCAGCCAGCTCGAAACCGCCCTCGCCCGTCGCGGCGTAAAATCCACCTCAGCCGCGCTCGCCACCGTTCTCGCCATCCCCGCTGCCATGGCTGCACCGACCGGCCTCGCCACACAATTCTCCGCAACCGCTCTCATCGGCGGCGGTGCCACTACTTTCATCATTTTCAAAATCATGACCTCTGCCAAACTTATCACCACCGCCAGTAGCCTTGCCGCGCTCCTCGCCCTAGGAACTGCGCTCTATCAACATAAAGAACTCCAAAAAGCCCAAATCGAATCCGCCTCACTCCGCGAACAACAAAACGGCCTTTCCTCCCAACTCGCCAACCTCAAGGAACGTCTCGCCTCGGAAAAAAAACGAGCCGACGATGCCGACGCCGACACCGCCAAACTGCTCGCCGCGTACTCCGCAAGCCGCGATCAAGCCACCGCTACAAAACCCATGAACCAAGAACAAACCGATGTTCAATCCCGCTATCAAAAAGGGAGATCACTCGCCGATAGCGGCCATTACGCCGAAGCGCTCACCGAATTTCTCTGGTGTTACGACAGTGGCATGAAGTCTTCTCCCGAATTTGCCGGAGTCCGTCTGAGTTTCCTCCTTTCGGATCTGAATAAATTGGGCGCCAAATATCCACCGGCCCTTGCAGCTCTGCGCGAACGTCGCGACCAAGCCGAACAACATCTCTTAGCTAATGCTAGCGACCGAACTTCTGCCGGCGAGTTCGCAGCCATCAACAAAACACTTGGTGAAGAACAAAAGAACATCGAGCTCTTCGATAAATTACCGGCAAACGATGCACGTCGCCGAGGCCTGCTCGTTCGTGTGTATGACCAATTGATCGAGCAACAACGCTACACGGACGCTGCAGCCGCAAAACCCTACTCAGCCCTGGTCAGTGCCTTTTCGCGCAACGTCGAAATGCTTGGACAAATGCCAAACGAGCAAAAGAGCGTCTATCGTCAATACGTCAGCAGGACGACCGCCAAAAATATCGAAGCCCTCGCCGGCGCAGGCGAACTCGACAACGCGGGTAAACTCATTGGCCGTCTCCTCGAATTCGACAACTCAGCCGAAACCCGCGCCACGATCCAAACCCACCTCACCCGCGCCGGGCATCCAGAGCTGTTGAAGGCGCCGTGAGGGCAGGTTCGCATGCGGCTTTCTGATGTAGCCGGCCTCGCTGAGGCCGGAGATTGGAGAGACCGGGGTCAGCGACCCCGGCTACACTGGAATTTGATAAGCTCTAATGCCGAGTTGCATTCAAAGGCATAAGAATGCCGGGGTTTGAATGGTAGGGACGGACCGCCGGGCCGTCCGTGTTTTTTTGGCCCGTTCGCAATCAACGCGGGCGGACGACCCGGCGGGTCGTCCCTACCTTTTATACCTTTGAATACAACTTGGTATTACACCCGCTTTCGCTCGTCTTTACTCGGCCAGCTAGTCCCTCATCCGCGGCAGTCAATGCGGAGCATTGCTCCTACCTCAACCTGCAGTCCACACTACGGCCCTTCCAGCGATCGCTTGTATTCAGCAATGGCTGATTTCGGCACGAGCAGCTTCCAATCAGAACCATTGCGCTGAAAACGAAACGTCACCTCCCGCAGCTCCAGCGCGTTACCCTCCAAGCGTTGCAGTCGAAACTTCGCGTTCACGAGACCCGGTTGCTCGTTGGATTGTTCGATGATCTGCGCCTGATTGAGGTCCGTCGACACCCGCCCCGAGATCATTGTCGCGATCAGTTTTTCGACCGTCGGATAGCGAGCACGATTCACATCCGACAACGACGCATGCAGCGCCTCGGCTGCCGCCCGACTTTCAGGGTCGAACGCGAGCATAGGGACAAGCGTGTCAACCTCGCCATTCACTGCCGACCAAATCACCGTATGTAACGTATCAACAGGTGTGGCCTGACCCACGTTGCGCCAGATTTCCTCTTTTGTCTTTTGAATACTGACCGGCGCAGGAGGCGGTGCCGTGAGCTTGGCATAGACAGCCTTCAAGTCTTCGATGCGACTAACCAAGGCGGCCGCCTTTTCGACATCGCGCCTGTGCGGTTCGGTTTCCGACAAGGACGCAACCGACGCTTTTTTTTGTTCCGTCGCCTCACGCAGATGAGCGAGTTCACCCACCTGCAGCCGCAACCGTGTGCGCTCCTCACGCAGAAGCGAATTAGCCGCCGCCTGCCACCAGACACCCGCGCCAAAACTAACAGCCAGCGCCACCAGAATAATTTTCCCCATTGGATTTTTCATGTTCAGAACCAGTCGGCCAAATCATTTTTCGCCAAGGTGAACACGAACGGAATCACCATTCGCGTGTTGACGTCCCTGCCGCCCTTCCGGCCGGGTTTAAACTTCCATTGCTCAATCGCAGCCTTGGCCGCTGCCGCAAACGCCTCATTGGTGGCCTTTGACGTTTTAACATCCCGGACACTGCCATCAGCAATGACGACAAACTCAACCTGCACTTCACCAGGGATTCCCAAGACCTTCATCTCCGCTGGATATTTCGGTTGAGCCCTATAAACTGGTTCGGGCACGGCATTAGGCCCCCTCGTCATCGGTTTCAAACGTTGCTGAGCACTCGCGGCCAACTTGGCCTGGCGGACTGCATTCTCACGCTCAATCGCTTCTGTGAGTTGCGCTGCCTCGACCCGCAATGCCGCGAGCGCCTCCGCTTCGCGACGCAACGTTTCGACTTTTTGCGCGTTGGCATCGAGCTGCGTGTTCTCAGTTGTCAATTGCGAAACTTCAGCCGTCTGCGCCGCCAGCGCGGCGTTTTCCGCGCGCAAGGCCGATCCCGTCTGATGCTCAGACCAGAGAGTCGATCCACCGGCCACCACCAACGCGGCGGCGACTCCGATTTGTAGTTTTGTCATGCCCATAAAAATTACTGCGGCGCCGACGCTCGTTGCGGCGCCCGCCAAGGCCACACTCGTCACGGTGGCCGCCAACGTCGCTGGTGCGGCCGTCGCCACCTGACCGGCCAGCACAGCACCGAGCGCGGTCGCGGTGGACTTGATGCCACGACGCACGAGCAGACCGTGCAGTTTGTCGAGTGCGCGATCGACGCGCATGCGGGCGGCGTTCTCGCTCAGCCCGAGCACTTCGCCGACTTCGGCCAGCGTGCGCGATTGGAAAAACCGCAGCAGCAACGCATCACGATCGCCTTCCTTCAGATCGTGCATCGCCTGATCCAGCACGGGACGCAGAGCGGTCCAGTCTGGTTCGGGCGCACCTTGTTCAAGAATCTCGTTCATGACTTGGGCCTTTTGTTCGCGGTTGCGCCAGCGTTGCTCGGCGCGCACGGCTTTCGCTGCTTCGTAGTGGGTACTTAGATACAGCCAGCCCACGAGCACGGGACGATCAACAAGCGATTCCGCTTTGCGCGCGAGACCGGTGAAGACTTTTTGCGTGACGTCGTTGGCCAGATGCGTGTCGCCCGCGACGATCCGTAGCGCGGTGCCGTACACCGCGCCGATGTGGCAGCGGACCAGTTCGGCAAAGGCGGACTCTGAACCCTCAAGGTAACGGCGGATGAGTGCGGCATCGTCTGTCATGGCTTTGTCTATTAGCACCCGCCCAACGCCAAAGCCGCACAAAATTGTTCAGAATATCCGATCTTAAATGCGAAAACGCGGAAGAGCGGAAACAGAGGAAAGGCGTAGGGTCGCACCTCGTGTGCGACCGTGTATTCCCTTTGGCGACGTTTGCGGCACGCCGACAAACGGCGGCCCTACAATGCGAAAAATTTCCAGCGTTATTCTTGGAAATCGCCGATGCGCAGGAGCAGGGGCGGTTCGAGCACGCAGTCGAGTTTGGCGATGTCGGTCAACGTGTGACGGATCGCACGTTCGTCGCTGATGTGCGTCGTGAGAATGAGCGAAGCGGCGTCGGGACGTTCGGCCGGCATCTGGATGACCGTCGCAATGCTCACGCTGCTCTCGGCAGTGAGGGTGGCGATTTGGGCCAGTACGCCCGGTTCGTCTTTTACCGTCATGCGCAAATAATAGCGGCTGCGAATATGGCCAAGCGGCGCGAGCTTCGGCGCCTCAGCGCTGCCACGAAGGTGATTCTCGGACGGTGCGCAGGCAACGACCGCTTTGCCGGCGGTGAGTAGCGTGACGGCGTCGGCGATGTCGCTGATCACTGCGCTAGCGGTGGCGTCTTGTCCGGCTCCGCGACCAATGTAAGTGGTCGTGCCGACGACGTCGCCGGTCACCGAGATGGCGTTGAACACACCGTTCACGTTGGCGAGCACGGCGTCCTTCGGGAGGAGCGTCGGATGAACGCGGACGCAAATTTCGTTAGTCGCAAAATCGCGCGTGATGACGGCGAGGAGCTTGATGCAATAGCCGAGTTGCGCGGCCATTTTTAGATCAGTCTGCGTGATGCGGGAAATGCCATCGACGATCATCTGATCGGTTTTCACCCACACGCCATGCGCGAGGTAAGCGAGAATCGAGGCTTTGTGCGCGGCGTCCCAGCCTTGCACATCGAGCGCTTCGTCGGCCTCGGCGTAACCGAGACGTTTGGCATCGGCCAGAATCGCGGCGTACGGTGCGCCTTCCGTCACCATGCGCGTGAGAATGTAATTACAGGTGCCGTTGAGGATGCCGTAAATGAGCTTGAAACGATTCGCGATCAGACCTTCGCGGAGGGCCTTGATGATCGGAATACCACCGGCGACGGAAGCTTCGAACAGAAAATGGCCGCCGTGTTTTTTAGCGGTAGCGAAGATCTCGACGCCGTGATCGCAGACCAGCGCCTTGTTGGCAGAGACGACGATCTTGCCGGCCTTGAGCGCGGCGAGTGTGACCTCGCGGGCGAGCGTGGTGCCGCCAATCAGTTCGCAAACGATGTGGATGGACGGATCGGTTGCGACGGAAAGCGCGTCGGTGGTGAGCTTCGACGCGGGGATCTCGACGGAGCGGGCTTTGCGCAAATCGCGCACAGCGGCGCGGTGAAGTTCGAGCTTCACGCCAAAACGCGCTTTCAACTCGGGCAGCGAGCGCTCGATGTGTTTCCAAACCCCCTGACCGACCGTACCCAGACCACAGAGACCAATGTTGATGACGGCTGGTTTGTTCATGGGAAGTGGATTTGGTGGTGGTGGTTCGGTTTGATTGTGTCCAACGCGGCGCGCCCGGCGGTCGCGCCCTACCCTTTAGATTTTTTGTCGAAGCGGTTTTCGGTGCCGTTCATCAGGCGGGTGATGTTCGCACGATGGCGCAGAACCACGAAAGTCGCAATGATCGCTGCGAGTCCGAGCAGGAGCGGCGGCTGATGGAAAAAGAAGGCGGCGATGGGCAGCGCAATCGCGGCCACGATCGAGGCGAGGGAAACGTAGCGCGACGTGTAGAACGTGATGACCCACACGACGAGACAGGTCAGCATCGCGTACGGCATGAGCACCATGAAACCACCCGCAGCGGTGGCGACGCCTTTGCCGCCTTTGAATTTCGTGAAGCACGAGAAGCTATGGCCAACGAGGGCGAAGACGAGGCCGGTGATGGCCATTCCGATTTCGTTCCCCGGCGAAAAAACAACAAAAGTATGACCAAACACCTTCAACGAGAGATCCGTCACTTTCACGAATGTATCTCCTCCTGCAGAGCAAGCCGTTCCCAGGAGAAGCGGCCACCCCGTCGCCACCGCGCCTTTCAACGCGTCGAGGAAGAACACGAGATTACCCAGACGCTTACCGGTCTTGCCGAACTTCTCGCCAAGCACGCGTTTTACGTTCGTCGCGCCGGGATTCTTGCTGCCGTGCTCGAAGATGTTGATGCCTTTCGAGCGGGCGACAAAGTAACCAAACGGCAGAGCGCCGAGGAGATAGCCGACGACGGCGGCGATGAAAAGCGGGAGAAGCATGGAAGTTTAAATTCTGTCATCCAGAGCGGAGCGAAGGATCCAGTGCGAATCCCGTAGCAGGCGCACACTGGATTCCTCTCTTCGCTCGGAATGACAGGAGGGAGCGTTTTTGTATTTCTAAATGGCAGGACGCGTTATCCGCCGAAACGGACGGCGCGCCCGGCGGACGCGCCCTACCTCGATCAGAATTACAGCTGGACGAATTTCGCCATCTTGATGGCGGGGTTGTTTTTGATTTCCTTGCGGGCGGCTTCGCTTGGTTCGGTATCGACGCGGACCACCATGTAGGCGGTGCCGCCCGGGGTCAGGCGTGAGAGCGACATGTCGGCAATGTTGACGTGATCTTTGCCGAGCAACGTGCCGATGAGGCCGACCATGCCGGGTTGGTCCACGTTTTCGAGGACGAGAAGTTTACCCTCGGCGGCGACTTCGACTTCGCGGCCGTTGATGCCGACGATGCGTGGTTGCGCGGCTTTGCCGATGAGCGTGGCCTGCGCGGAATGCGTCGAGCCGTCGGCGCCGAAAGCCTCGACGCGGATGAGTTCGGTGTAGTCGCTGTCGATGTTGGACTTCACGATTTCGACCTGCACGCCGAGCCGCTGGAGCATGAAGGGCGCGTTGACGTAGTTGACCTCTTCGCCACTGATGCGACGGAGGAAACCGCGTTCGATCGAGCGCGTGACGGAGTTGACGTCGACGTCGGCGACTTTGCCGAAATACGTGATGCGCAACGAGGCGATCTGCTGCGGGGCGATCTGTTGCACGAGCGTGCCGAGCTTGGTGCCGAGATCGAGGTACGGCCCGAGGATCTTGAGGGCGGCGGCGTCGATCGAGGGCATGTTGACGGCGTTGCGGATCACACCACCAGCGAGCACATCGGCGATCTGTTCAGCGATTTCGATGCCCACGGATTCCTGCGCTTCGGCGGTGGAGGCGCCGAGATGCGGCGTGAGGACAACGTTGGGAAGTGAGCGCAGTTCGCTGTCTTTGGCGAGCGGTTCGTCTTCAAAGACATCGAGACCGGCGGCGGCGACTTTGCCGGATTTCACGGCGGCGATAAGAGCGGATTCCTTGATGATGCCGCCGCGGGCGCAGTTATAAATGCGGAGGCCTTTTTTGCATTTCTCGAAGGCCTTTTCGTCGATCATGTACTTCGTGTCGTCGGTCAACGGCATGTGAACCGTGATGTAATCAGCGTGCGTGAGAACTTCGTCGAGCGTGGCGGCTTCGACCTGCATGGCCTTGGCGCGGCTGGGGGCGAGGTAGGGATCGTAGGCGAGCACACGCATGCCGAAGGCTTGAGCGCGTTTGGCGACTTCGCCACCGATCCGGCCGAGACCGACAATGCCGAGGGTTTTGCGGAACAGTTCAACACCGTTAAAGCTCTTGCGATCCCATTGGCCGGCCTTCATCGAGGCGGCGGCTTGAGGCACGGGGCGCGCGCCGCAGAGGATGTGCGTGAAAGTGAGTTCGGCGGTGGCGATGGTGTTGCCCGACGGCGTGTTCATGACGACGACACCGCGCTCGGTGGCGGCTTCGACGTCGACGTTGTCCACACCGACGCCGGCGCGACCGACGACTTTGAGGAGCGGCGCGGCGGCGAAAACTTCGCGCGTGATCTTGGTCTCGGAACGCACGGCGATGGCATGCACGTCCTTCACGAGCTCAAGAATCTTGGCGGGCGTAGAGCCGTAAGCTTCGATGACTTCGAAACCTGGCTGCTGGCGCAGGAATTCAACACCCTTGGGCGAGATCTTATCGGCAACGAGGACTTTCATGGGAAAGGCCAAAGGGAAATGGCGGGCGTGAGCGGGAGCAAGGAAAAGGTTTGTGCAATCATTCACCCTTTCCCGCACACTGCCCGATGACTGAGGCCAGCACAGGGCTGGTCGCACCGCTCAGGCCATCTGGGACTTCAGTTCATCGAGGTCGGCCTGGGTGCTATTAACACAGATCTGCAAGAATTCTTCGGACACCTGAGCCTGATTGAGACGGTCATCCGTGAGATCCCAAAGCGCTGCCTCCGACATGGTGCTAATGCCCAACTGGCTCACGACCCAGCCCGCCAGATGCAATTGCGCACCCTCGGGACCATCGTCGGGATGCTCCTCGGGCTCGTGCTGGAAACGCATGCCGTTGCAGAGTGCGGGTGGCAGTTTCCACGATTGGAAAATATAGGCAGCGGCCTCGTGGTTGGTGATGTTGAGACGGGCGCGTTCCCAGGAAAGAACGTCAATATCGTCGGGGCAGATGGCGCCAGGTTGTTCTTTTTCGAGGATGCGGCCGAGGACGAGTTTGCCGACCTGACGCAGGATGCCGAGCGTGTAAGCGGCTTGGGCGTCGTAACCGGCCTCGCTCGCAATCGACTCCATGGCGAGAGCCGTTGCCACCGAGTTTTCCCACACCTGTTTCGCGTTCATGCGATAGGCGGGCAAACCGTTCACGTAAAGCTGCTCGGTCATCGCCATGCCCACCATTTTATGAATCTCCCGAAAACCGATGCGATTAATGGCTTCGTCGAGCGACTGCACCGGACTGGCTCCGCGAAAGAACACACTATTGCTCACTCGCAACACCCGCGCGGTCAGACCGGTGTCGATACTGATGAGATTGGCGATTTTATCGAGGTCCGCATTGACGTCGTTCAGCATCATGCTGAGCCGGCTGAAAATCTGAGGCGCGGCAGGCAGCTTTTGCGCGAGACGCAGGATGTGTTCCTTTAACAGGGAGGCGGAGTCCATGAGTGCTTTCCTAGTAGCATCGGCTCAACCAGTAAAACATTTATCCCTATGCTCGGAACGTCCCAAAATTCCGCGCTCGCCACACCGAAAATCACTTTTCAACGTGGGCCATGGCAAACGAACGCTTGGCCCAACAAATCCACTTCATCATCGAGGCGGACAAATTGAAAGAAATCTTCCGGCAGACCCTCGTGACGCAGAGCCGCCGCCGCGAAAACGATGCCGAGCATTCCTGGCACCTCACGCTGCTCGTCATCATCCTTGCCGAACACAGCAATGTGCAACCACTCGACGTGCTCCGCGTCCTGAAAATGCTGATCATCCACGACCTCGTGGAAATCGACGCCGGAGACACGTTCGCCTACGACACCGCGCGCATGGCTGACCAACACGAACGCGAAGCCCGCGCCGCCGACCGCATCTTCGGACTTTTACCGCAAGACCAAGGTTCGGAACTGCGCACGCTCTGGGATGAGTTCGAAGCACGTGCCACGCCCGAGTCGAAATTCGCCGCCGCCGTCGACCGCTTTCAACCCATGTTACTCAACTGCCTCACCGAAGGTGCCGCCTGGAAAAACCACGGCGTCACCAGCGACCGCGTCATCGCCCGCAACCAACACATAGGCGAAGGCTCAACCGCGCTCTGGGAGCACATGTCGCAAATGATCGCCGACGCCATTTCTGCAGGTCACCTCGCCAAGTAAGATTTTACTGTTCTGTTGTAGGAGCCTGCTTGCAGGCGATCACGGTTCATATCGCCTGCAAGCAGGCTCCTACAGTTTTCGATCCCTTCCCCCGATGAAAAAGCTCTTCCTCCTCGCCCTCGCCACGCTCTGCACGCTCCTACCCCTCACTGGCCTCCGCCTCACCGCCGCCGAACCTACCGCCACCGCTTACCTCTTCGCCTACTTCGTCAAAAACGGCGAAGACGGCCTTCACCTCGCCGCCAGTGCCGACGGCTACACCTTCGAAGCGCTCAACGAAGGCAAAAGCTTCCTCACGCCCCAGGTCGGCGAATCAAAACTCATGCGCGACCCGTGTCTTTTGCGCGGACCCGATGGCATATTCCGCATGGTCTGGACCACCGCCTGGGAAGGCAAAACCATCGGCTATGCTTCGTCGTTCGATCTGATCCACTGGTCCGAGCAGAAAGCGCTGCCCGTCATGGTGCAAGAACCAGGTACCCGCAACTGCTGGGCGCCCGAAATCGCCTACGACGACGCGAAAAAACAGTTCCTAGTTTTCTGGGCCACCACCGTCACCGGCAAGTTCACCGAGACCCTCGTCGCCGAGGAAAAAGGCTACAACCACCGCATCTACTCCACGACGACCAAGGACTTCTCCACCTTCACGCCGACAAGACTTTTCTACGAGCCCGGCTTCAACGTCATCGATGCCACCCTCCTCCAGGCAAACCAACGTTTCTACCTAATTGTAAAAGACGAGACCCGCATTCCGATTAAGAAAAACCTGCGCATCGCGTCGTCCACCGACATCGAAGGTCCCTACACCGAACTATCCGCACCGTTCACGCGTGATTGGGTCGAAGGCCCGACCGCCATCAAAGTTGGCGACAGCTACGTCGTATACTTCGATTGCTACCGAGAAAAGCACTACGGCGCCGTGAGCTCCAAGGACCTCAGGAAATGGGAAGACGTTACCCCTAAGATCAAGTTCCCCCCAGGTGCGCGCCACGGCACCGTGATCGAAGTTCCGGTCGCACTCATCGAATCGCTGCGCAACACTTCTGCCAGATCGGCAAAGTAAATATCGGCCCGCAACTGCGCGTTTCAACTCAGATCGCGGATGCTGCCAAACTCCGGATCAAAGAGACGCCGGTAAGTACGCACGATCATCCCGTCCGTCAGTCCGGATAACCAGTCGCAGATACGCCGCGCCTTGTCATCCAGGTAAGGCTCGCCAGCAACCAGTTTTCCCACCGACGACGGCAGCACGTGAATCACGCGCCCACTCCGCTCGACATAATTCGTCCAGGCTGACTCCCACAAGCTGAACAGCACCCGTCGCGCCTTAAACTCGATCTGTTGCAACTGCGGACTCTCGAAGATCACGTCGTTCGCCAGCTGCTTGTAGAACGCCGCCTCACGCAACGCTTCATCCGAAACCACCAGTTCATAACGATAACGATTAGTTTTAGCCGCCATAAAATTCTCGCGCTCCCTCAATCGGCACGCCCGAATAAACGCACCGATCTTCTGCGAAAACGCGTACTCGATATTATCTCCCCGAATCGCTCCAAACAGGTCGTCCAACTGCTTCTGCTTCTCCCCATCAATCGGCTGGCTCGCCGCCCATGCTTCAATCCGCTCGATCGTCAGAAAACCGGCCTTCACGCCATCGACAATATCATTAAGCGAATACGCCGCATCGTCCGACCAATCCATAATCTGACACTCGACGGATTTAAACGAATTCAAAACCTCGCCCTTATGCAGCTTCGCCGGAATCGCCGCGCCATCGAAAACAAAATCCCGATAACGCACCTGCGGATTGTAGAGAAAATGCTGCCGCGGCGTCTCAGGAAACTCGCTGTAGAGTTTCTTGTACTTCAAAACTCCATCAAGCAACGCCCGCGTCGGCATCATGCCGTGCACCGACGTTTCATTCTGATACATTGTCTCTGTCAACAAGTGCAGTGTCTGAGCGTTGCCCTCGAAACCGCCGTGAGATTTCATCAACTCCTGCAACGTCCGCTCGCCCGAATGCCCAAACGGCGGATGTCCCAAATCGTGCGCGAGACACACCGCTTCAACCAAGTCGCTATCGATAAAAAAGTCCTCCGTCAGCGGCGCGCCCCGTTTCAGCAGGAAATTGCAGATCGAACGCCCGATTTGCGCCACCTCCATCGAGTGAGTCAGCCGCGTGCGGTAGAAATCATATTCACCTGAAAGAAACACCTGCGTCTTCGACTGCAACTTGCGAAACGCGTGCGAATGGATCACGCGGTCGCGGTCGATTTGAAACGCGTTGCGATAGTCCGTCTTGCGCTCGCCACCGAGCGTCTGTGAGTCGAAGTCCGTATAAAACCGGTTTGGCATCCGGAGAACTTGCCGCAACCGAAGCCTGGGCACGAGCCGAAAGAGGAACAGACGTTCAACTCAAAACCACACCTGCACGACAACGAATATTCTGGCGCAGCGAAATGGTTCCTACACATTGGACCGATGTATTCATCCGTTTTGAAACATGCATTACGGGTCATGGCCGCCGGCTTGTCGCTCGCCGGCTCAGCAAAACTACGCGCTGAAAACGCCCCGCCCCTTCTCCCCGATTTCGTGCCGGTAGCCTGGCTGCCGGTCATGGCTCCCGCGCTGGCCAAAGCCTCAATCACCACCGAAGGTATCGCACTCGCACCCGTCGGAACTGGAATTCAAAAAGAGGATCGGGTCACCCTGCTTGTTCAGTCGATCGATGGCAAAACGCTACGCCAGTGGGCCGTGGCCTTAATCATCAACCCACGCGGCCCGGAAGAAAAAAAGTACCCTTCGCCCGCCCTAACCCTCTACCTCAGCACCGGGAACAAAGTGGATTTTGGCTCAACGCTTGGCGAGGGCATGTCCATCCACGTCGTCGGACCTTTTTCTCAAGCCAAAGGTTCGGCCAGCGCCAAAGACATCTGGTCGGGTGCCCTGATCGACACGCAATTTCTCGGCCTCGGCCTCGACGCCATCCCAGCCTGCATTTTACGAATGCGACTGATGGCCGCCCACGATCCTTCATTTAAGGATAAGCGGTTTTCCATTCAAACCGGGTCCGCAGCGTTTCCACCCGAACAAATCGCCAGTAACCGGGCCGCGATGGAATGCTTTGCCGTCACTGCGGCAGAGGAACGCTCCTTTGCCGGCGGACCACTTGCCTTGATGGATTTTTTTGACATCGCCGCGCAGACACCTGGAGTAAAAGACATCCTCTTCGAAGCAGTCGATATCCCCTGGTTAAAAGTCGCCACGCACGGCGGCCAATTTCAGGTCAATTTCGAGCTCATGGCTCCTTTTGAAAAATCACCAGCATCGGATTGGGGCCTGCCTCCGGAAACCCAAGTCTACTCGATGGGGCTGCGCGTTATGCTCTTTGACAAACCCGCGCTGCTCTGTCGGCTCGCTGTGACGTCACCCCGCGTGCCCCTGCTCAACTGCGCCGGCATCATCGGCCTCGCAGCCATGCGACCCGACGGGAAAGGCCCGTACATGATGATGCGCGTCATGGCCGCCAAAGCCGCACCATCCACGCCGGTTCCGTAAAATGCCAGGGCGAGTCGACAGAATGTGAAAATGGTCCAGATTCACCCATGCCCTCGAACTCCTTCGCCACATCGTTTGGCCGCTGCACGATTGACTGGAACGACATAGGCCTAACCGGTTTCCATCTCCTGGAAGAAACCGCCGAACCCGACACCACATCCAATCCATCCGCCTGGATCGCCGAAATCATCGCCCGCGTGCAACGCCACTTCGACGGCGAGCCGCAGGATTTCGCCGACGTGCGTTTTGATTTCTCTGCTGTCACTCCGTTTCAACAACGCGTCTACGCCGCCGCGCTCAAAGTCAAAGCCGGCGAAA
>Ga0302321_100003600_pt1 | contig 13295 bp, 8 predicted proteins | sample Fen_T0_1_FD_202505 | JGI IMG/M metagenome (GOLD analysis project Ga0302321, IMG submission 202505) | Peat permafrost microbial communities from Stordalen Mire near Abisko, Sweden - Fen_T0_1 | ecosystem: Environmental > Terrestrial > Soil > Wetlands > Permafrost | place: Sweden: Abisko...
GCCCGGTATGTGCGGAGCGCCCAGCGTTCCGCGAGTTCACCGGCCGAATTTCGGCCCCGCCGAGGACAGCGATTACCACCGTTCCCACGTGGAATTTTCAAAATTTCATCCATGAAATACTGCGCGGCTGAAAATTCACCCGTTGTTCAACAAACTGTTAAAGGTCAAATTGGCCGTGCCCGCCCAAAGCCCCGCATTGGACCACACCGGGCCTCTGACGGTCATGGCGGCACCTGGATCTATCTCCAAGTTCAAGTTGTAAAAGATGGCGAACTCAAACACCGGCCAGCTTTGCCGGAGCCGGAAGAACTGTTGCGCCTCCGTGGCGGCCTGCGCGTTGCTCACGCCCGTCTGGAAGCCCACCGGCCCCACGCTGGTCCACCCATTCGTGGCAGCCAGATTGGTGGTCGTCTCCAACTGGCCGTAGAAATAGCCGGGGGCAGCTTGGGAGCTGACCGTAGCCATGTTATTGGTGACCGTCAGATGCAATGTTCGGGGAATTTGAGCCGGTGCCGAAACCCACCCCAAGACCAACGCCACAATCATTAAATACCCTGTTTTCATAATGTTATACCGATTAACAGGCATTATTTGTCGCAATTTGCCCGCCCGGACGCAAGCAAAACAGATTCAGCCTTCGACAAGAAGAGACCCAACGGGACGCGCGTCCGCCGCCACGAGCCAGCGGCGCGCCCCGTAAAACCAGCTTATTCCGCGACCACAAACGGCGCGAATTCATCCAGCAAGTGCGGCGGGATGCGGACCTTGAAACGGGCGTTCTTGCCTCCGTAACGGCTCGACACCACCTGCCCCACCGCATGGATGCGGGCGATAAGCGCCGCCTGTTCCAGCGGCACGCGCAGATCGAGAAATTCCCGGATCGGCCGGAGCTGCGTGCCCAGTTCGGCCAGCAGCGGCGTGATGCCTTCCCCGGTCTTCGCCGAGATGCTCACCGAATTGGGATAGCGCTCACACAGCAGCGGAGACACACCGCCAGGCAGTTGGTCCACCTTGTTGAAAACCATGAGCACCGGCTTCTCCGCCGCGCCGATTTCCATCAGCACCGTGTTCACCGCGTCAATTTGTTCGGCGGCCATCGGATGGCTCACATCCACGACATGCAGCAGCAAATCCGCCTGCACCACCTCCTCCAGCGTGGCCTTGAACGCTTCCACCAGGCCGTGCGGCAATTTCTTGATGAATCCCACCGTGTCTGTTAGCAAAACATTTTGGTTCGTGGGCAGCCGGAGCCGCCGGGTCGTCGGATCCAGCGTGGCAAATAATTTATCCTCCGCCAGCACCGCCGCGCCCGTAAGCCGGTTCAGCAGGGTGGATTTGCCGGCATTCGTGTAGCCAACGATTGAGGCCAGCGGCCAGTTGCTCCGCTGGCGCCCGGCGCGCTGGGTCTCCCGCTGGCGGCGGACCAGTTCCAGTTCGCTCGTGATCTTGTCCAGGCGCTCCTGAATCTTGCGCCGGTCGGATTCGAGCTGCGATTCGCCTTCGCCGCCGATGGACCCCGTGGAACCGCGCTGGCGGGACAAGTGGGACCAGAACCGCGTGAGGCGCGGCAGCAGGTATTCCAACTGCGCGTGCTCAATCTGCAATTTGCCTTCCCGCGTGCGGGCGCGCTGGCCGAAAATTTCCAGGATCAGCGCCGTGCGATCCATGATCTTCACGCCAAAAATCTTTTCCAGATTGCGCGTCTGGGCGGGGGAAAGTTCATCGTCAAAAATGACGGTGTCCACGTTGTTCTCCTGGCACGTCTTGGCAAATTCCTCCGCCTTGCCCCCGCCAATGTAAGTGGCCGCCACCGGCGTCGCCATCTTCTGGATGCCTTCGCCGACAATCTGGGTGCCGGCCGTCTCGGCCAGCTCTTCGAGTTCGGCGAGCGATTCGCGGACGTCCGCCGCGGTGCGGGACTTGAGTTCCACGCCTACAAGAAAGACACGAATAGACCGCGTGTCGCGGGTCTGGATGAGCGATTTCAAAGTTTCGTGAGGCCAAGTCTAGCCCAACCCTCCTCCCAGCGAAAGACCGGATTACGGCCCCCTGTGGTCATGCCGGCAAGTTCCCGGTTCCCCCCTCACGCGCTGCACTCTCCGCCACCACCGCCAGACGGCGGACCGCGCTGCCCTGCAATCGATCGGCATCCACAATGGCCCGCTTATGACGGGCGCGCCCGACCTCGCCGCCGGCATCGGACACCACGACTTCGAACTCGAAGAGTTTTCCATCGCGCCCCAGGTAGCGGGCGGCGGCCGTCACCGTGGCCCCCAACGGCGTCGGTGCCGAATGCGTGGCCGCCACACTGACCCCAACGGAAAGCTGCCCCGCCGCCAGGCATGGCTGCAACAGCCGGGCACAGGCGATCTCCATGAGCGCCACCATGCGCGCCGTGGCAAACACGGAGGGAAAGGCGTCGCCCGCGGCAAGCGGCAAGGCGCTGGCCAGATCGCTGGCGGCAACCACCAGCGAAGCGCTGGCCTCGGCATCAAGCATCGGTTCAGTCATAACCCAAGTTCTGCGCTATTATTCCATCAAACCCGGCGCCGCGCCACTGCGGCTGAAAACACCCGGGCCACCCACTGGCGCGCGGCCAATTTAAACACACTTCGCGAGCAAACTCTTCGCCCGCCTCACCCAGACGCGGTCCTTGCGCCGCTGGAACACCGGGGCATGGGCGTCGTCCATGATCACCTCGTTGAGCTGGGTGCGGGCCAGGTCGTTTTCCTTTCGGGCCAGGCAGAGCTCCGCGAACTGCACTTTCGCCCGTGCGTAGGAATGATTTTCCACGACGTGTTTCCAGAGGTCGAAGGCGGCATCCGTCTCATTCAAGGCTGTGAGCGTCTCCGCATACGCCATGATGGAATAGCCGAAATCGTGCTTGTAATTTTCGCGGCAGACCGCATCCAGCAGCGGCCGGGCCTCGGCGGGCCGTTTCAGCCGCAGCAGGCATTGGCCCAGGTGCGCCCGCGCGTCAATGTCGTTGGGCTCACGTTCCAGCGCGGCGCGATAGCACTTCTCCGCCTCCGCAAATTTTCCGCGCTGAAAATAAACGTCCCCCAGCTGAAAATGGTGGTAGGCGTTGTCCAGGTGGTGAATCTTCGCCTGCAACTGCTTGATGCGCTCCCGGCTTTGCGCCCCCGGCAGTTCAAAGCCGCTGCTCGCCGACGTGGTTCCCCGGTAAACCAGAAAGAAATACAGGATCGAAGTCAGGCTCCAGCCGAACACCAAAAACACCACCCACACCCACTCCCGGTTGCGGATGGCGTGGATCAGCATCCAAAGCTGAAACCCGAATAGCACCAGCCAGATCGGATAGTGCGCCAACCATGCCAGCCAGTACCCGAGCTGATCTGCCAGATCTTCAGACGACGAGGAAGGTAACATCCGGCGCAGACTAAACCGGAGAGCCGGTCTGGGCAACCCCGTTTTGGGTGGAATGAAACCGCGCGGGCGCACCTCGTGGTCCGCCATCTCATGGGCCAATCCCGACGATACCCGGGTGCGTCAACGCCGCACGCTGGCCGTTTATCCCGTTGGGACTGGGTGAATTATGAACGAAGCGGCTGGCGGGCAGCCCTCCGGTTAAGCAGTAAAAAATTATCCGAGAAAAATTTCCACTGGGACCACTGGTGTCCTACTGCTGCTGTTACGCTGGTCGGACAAAATGCAATCGGTGCTGACGCCGGGCGAGATTTAAACCCGCCGCCAACGCCACCCACCACCAACCAATCGCATGAAATTTTTACACTCAGTGAAAACCACGGATTGCCAAATTTACCGTCTACTCACGGCCAATATGACACCTCACCCTTCAGCCGCCCCCCTGCCCCCAACATCACAGCCAAAGCCAGACCGGGCTTTCACCTTGGCCGACCTCTGCACACCTTTGCACACATAGGTTTGTTTCCCCCTAAAAAACACCCTGTTAAATTTTTACAAGCACCTATTGATAAACATCTTAAAATAATTCCGAGAGTAATCCGCATCCCCCCGCCCCAAACAATCCGTTTTTCGTTGTCCGATTTTTTGAGGCACATTACAATCCAGTCAATCTCAACCGGCGGAAACTCACCAACAATTTTCATCCTGCCATGAATAAATCATCCTTCTATTTTCAACTGCTATGCGCCTTGGCCCTGGGCTGCTGCGCGATGGGTGCGCCGACCATGATCCTCACCACCAACACCACCATTGACACCCAGGACTACAGCTACGACGGCAGCGATCTCGTCATCAGCAATTGTATAGTGACCGTGGATGGACCGCACGCCTTCGCCAGTCTGCAAATCACCAACGGCGGCGTGCTGACGCATTTCCGCCACGCCAACGGCTCCACCGGGTTTTCCTTCGCCGTGACCGATGAAGCGCAGATCTTGAGCAGCACCAATCCCGCCACGCTGCTCAACACCAACATTTCCCTGCCGCTGGTGGTCACGGATCTGGGCCACAGCCTCACCTATACCAACGGCGTGGATTATATGACGGGGACCATGCCAGATGGCACCACTCAAATCCAATGGACCAATACCTCCAGCATCGTGGATGGGGCAACCGTGCTGGTGAGCTATTCATGGACCGCCACCATGCCCGCCGGATTATTTCTGACCGTGTCCAACGATGTCAGCATTGCGGCCGATGGCAGCATCAATGTCAGCGGCAACGGCTATGCCTCTGGTCAGGGCAGCGGCCGGGGTGCTATGGCCGCCGGAAGTTTCGCCGACGGCGCCGGAGCCGGACACGGCGGCAGCGGCGGCCTCAGCGCCAGCAATGTCGTGGGCGGATCATGCTACGGCTCGGTAAATCAGCCCACCACACTCGGGAGCGGCGGCGGGATGAGCTACGCTGGCGCGGGTGGCAGCGGCGGCGGATTGGTGCAGATCGTCGCGGGCGGCAGCATCAGTCTGGCTGGAACCATTGTGGCCAACGGTGACGGCGCCACCAACAGCCGGGCGGGCGGCGGCGCGGGCGGCAGCATCTGGTTGGTCGCCACCGGCCTGACCGGCACCGGCAGCCTCTCGGCCAACGGCGGCGCGGGCGAACCTATGCGCGGCGGCGGCGGCGGCGGCGGCCGGATCTCGCTGCAATGCACCAACAATAACTTCTCCGGCATCATAACCGCCACTGGCGGCAGCGGCTGGCAAGCCGGCGGTGCCGGCACCATTTTCACCCAGATCACCGGGCAGCCGGGTTCGTTGCTCGTGGACAACGGCGGTCACGTCGGCGCCAGTACCACCGTCGTGCTGCCAGCAACAACGGACGTTTTAATCCGCAGCAACACCACCGTCGTTGCGGCCGGGTCATGGTCGGCGGGCAATCTGACGGTTGCCGCAAAGGGCACCCTCGCGGCCAACTCGCAAAGTCCCCTGTCTCTGAATGTGAACGGCACCTTGACAGTTCAGCCCGGCGGAATGATCACGGCCGACGGTCTGGGCTATCTCGCGGGTGCCGGCACCGGTGCGGGGCGCTATTATTATAGTGGCAACAATCCTTGCGGCGGCGGCGGGCACGGCGGCAGCGGCGCGCTCGGTGGCTCCACGAATGCCGGCGGTGGCACAACCTATGGCACGCAAACCGCACCCACCACGTTTGGCAGCGGCGGCGGCACCTATGGCTCTTCCCTCGGCGGCCGGGGCGGCGGGGCCATACGAATCAGCGTCACTGGCCTGGCGCAACTGGATGGAATCATTTCCGCCAACGGCAGCAGCGGTTCCGGTCCCGGCGGCGGCGGCGGTGCCGGCGGCAGCATTTACCTCACCGCCACAGCGGTTGGTGGTGGCGGCACGCTCCAAGCCAACGGCGGCAGCGGGGCTGGCAGCATTGGCGGCGGCGGCGGCGGCGGCCGCCTCGCCATCAACTCCAGCACCTACGGTTTCACCGGCAACCTGCTGGCCATGGGCGGCGGCGGGGCCAACTGGGGCGGGGCCGGCACCATTTATCAACAGCAGTCAAGCCCTGCGGCCTCCCAATTAATTTTGGACAATGGCGGCAACGTCGGCACCAACACGCCGGTGCAATCAGTTGCTTCCGGCAACCTCATCATCCGTCATGGTGCCGTGGGCCAGGCCAGTTACTCGGCCGCCTTTGCCAGCCTCACCATCTCCTCCAATGCGTGGCTCGCCACGCCCGGACCCAGTTCTTACGATGGCCTCTCCCTCACCATCTCCGGCAATGCGACCATTCAAGCCGGCGGCGGCATCACGCTCAATGCAACCGGCAACAACCCCGGCGCCGGCCCTGCGTCGGGCGGTTATTATGGTTATACCCCCTACCCCTGTGGCGGTGGCGGCCACGGCGGAGCCGGCGGCAATTCCATCTCCAACCAAGCGGCCGGCGGCCTGCCCAGCGAATCCACCCCCACCTCTCCGTATTATGCCGGCAGCGGCGGCGGCAACCTCCCCCCCTACTCCTTCGGCGGGGCTGGCGGCGGCAGTCTCCGGCTGACCGTCAGCGGCAAGCTGCAATTGGACGGAACCATCTCCGCAAATGGCGGCAATGGCACCGGGATGGGCGGCGGCGGCGGCGCGGGCGGCAGTCTCAACCTGAACCTCGGCACGCTCACCGGCACCGGCAGCCTCTCGGCCAATGGCGGGAACGGTGTGGATGCCATCGGCGGCGGCGGCGGCGGCGGCTGCATTGCCATTCAATTCACTTCCAATTCTCTGGCCGGCCCCATCACCGCTTACGGCGGCGCGGGCGCCACCTGCGGCGGTGCCGGCACCATTTACTATTTTAACAAAAACTCAGGTGTTATGTCCTTCATCTGGGACAATGCCGGACAGGTTGGGGCCGGTTCGTTGTTGCCCAGCGGGTCGACCGCCAGCCTGACCCTCCAAAATGGCGCCCGCATCATCGCCGCCAACAACCTCTCCGTGGCCAGTTTGGTGGTCAGTTCCAACGCCTGGCTCATCTTCAGCAACAGCAACCCCGGAACGGCGATCAACCTGACCGCTTCCGGAAACGTGACCGTGCAACCAGGCGGCGTCATCAGCGCCGATGCTGCCGGTTATCCGGCAAATGCCGGCCCGGGCGCAGGCAAAAGTGTCCCCGGTTATTTCCCCTATGCTGGTAGCGGCGCCGGCCACGGCGGCACCGGCGGCAACGCCGTCTCCAATGCCGTGACGGGTGGCATCACCTATGATTCCATTTCTGCCACAACTTTTATGGTCGGCAGTGGCGGCGGCGGCTACGCCCCTGGTTCCATCGGTGGCAAAGGCGGTGGGGTCGTGCAATTAAACATCTCCGGCACACTCCAAGTGGACGGCAGTCTGTCAGCCAATGGTGACAACGGCGGTGGCAGTGGCGGCGGCGGCGGCGCTGGCGGCAGTGTCATTCTGAAGGCCAACACCCTCGCGGGGTCCGGGCGCATCGCCGCCAACGGTGGCAACGGGGTGGGCGCAGTGGGTGGTGGCGGCGGCGGCGGCCGCATTGCCTTGGTATTCACCACCAACCTGTTCACCGGCAGCGTCACCGCTTATGGCGGCGGTGGGGCCAGTTACGGCGGGGCCGGCACGATTTATTCGCACACCAACGGTTCCAATTATAGCGCCGTGCTCGTTGATAATGCCGGTCACGTCGGGGCCGATTCTGCGGTTGACTCTTCAGGCTACTACGATCTGACCCTGCGAAATGGCGGACTGGTTTTCGGCGGCGGCACCCTCTCCCTCAACAGTCTGCTCGTTGGCTCCAAATGCAGCTTGTTAGTCAGCACCTCCAGCACCTCGCCCACCTCCTTGAGCCTGTCCGTCTCCCGGGACGTCATGGTGCAACCCGGCGGACAGATCAGCGGCGATGCGGCCGGCTACCGGACCGGCGGCACCGGGGCCGGCGGGTCTTACAGCTCTTCACCTTATTACCCCTGCGGCGGCGGCGGCCACGGCGGTTACGGTGCCAGTTCCTCCCCCTACTATTTGACCGCCAATGGCGGCACTGCGGGTTTTGATTCCTACAGTTCTCCCACCGCTGCGGGCGGCAATGGCGGCAGTTCCTCGTCTTACTCGACCGGTGGCGCCGGCGGCGGGGTGATCCAACTCACTGTCAACGGCCTGTTGCAGGTGGACGGCTCACTTTCCGTCAACGGCGGCAACGGCGGCGGCCTGGGCGGCGGCGGCGGCGCCGGCGGGGCGCTCAACTTGAATGTCGGCGGCCTGGCTGGCGGCGGTGCTATCCTGGCCAACGGCGGCAATGGCGTGGACGCAATTGGCGGCGGCGGCGGTGGCGGCCTTATCAGCGCCACCTTCACCTCGAATTTGTTCACCGGCACCCTCGCGGCCAACGGCGGCGGCGGTGCCGGTTACGGCGGCGCGGGCCTGATTAATATCCTGACCAATTCCTCCAGCCAATCCCTGGTAATCGTTGATAATGCCGCCCATCGCGGCACCAACACGCCGGTTTCTGCCCTCACCTCCGGCACTGGCTTGGTCGTGCGCAATGGGGCCATCGCCAGCACCGCCGCCGCTCAAAATCTCACCAGCCTGTTGATTACTTCCAATGCCTGGCTCACCACCAGCTACAGCTTGGGCCTGTTAAACCTGACGATCAATGGCAGCGCCAGCATCCAGTCCGGCGGCGGCATTGTCAGCGACGCCACCGGCAACACCCAAAACAACGGCACCGGCCGCGGTTCCTATTCCTACGGCACCATGTATCAGTGCAGCGGCGCCGGGCACGGCGGCTACGGCGGCAATTCCTTTGCCAACACCGTGGCCGGTGGCAACACGCATGATTCCACCGTTTCCCCGGCTGTTTCGGGCAGCGGCGGCGGCGGCTATCCTTCCTATTCTGTCGGCGGCAATGGCGGCGGCTTCATCAACCTCCGGGTCAACGGGCCCATGCAACTGGACGGAACCATTTCTGCCAACGGCGGCAACGGTTCCGGCACCGGCGGTGGTGGTGGTTCCGGCGGCGGTCTCCAGCTGAATTTCACCTCGCTCGCCGGCGCCGGCAGCATCACCGCCAACGGCGGCAGCGGGGCCTCCACTTACGGCGGCGGCGGCGGCGGCGGCCGTATTGCCATTAATTTCCTCGGCAACCCCGCCAGCAATGCCTTCACGGGCACCGTTTCCGCGTATGGTGGCGGTGGCGCCAACTACGGCGGGGCGGGTACGGTCTATTTCAAAACCAACAATCTGACCTACGGCCAGCTCGTGCTCGATAACGCCGACCACGCCGGCACCAATACCAGTTTTGATTTAAACGTCATGGATGATCTGACCATCCAGAAAAATGCCAGCGGGCTGTTGCCAGGCATTTCCAGCACCCTGTCGCTTCACAGCCTCCTCATCCGCACCAATGGGCGTTTGACCGCCCTGGCTTCGGTCTCAGGCCGCTCCGTAATCGCCACCACCATAACCATCGACAAAGGCGGCTCCCTTTCCTTGGACGGAGTTGGCAATCCGGCCCAGTCCGGAACCGGACCTGGCCTCAGCGGTTCCGCCGTGCGGGGTGGCGGTGGCCACGGCGGCTACGGGGGTGGCGGCAGCACCGGCGGCCGCGCTTATGATTCGATTCAAGCCCCCACCCAGGTCGGCAGCGGCGGTGCGAGTTATGCCGGCAGCCAAAATTACCCGGGCGGCACGGGCGGCGGCGCTTTGACCCTGAATGCCCAGATAATCACCGTGAATGGCCAGCTTTCCGCTGACGGCCGAGCCGGGGATTATAATGCCGGTGGCGGTTCCGGTGGCAGCTTGAATCTTAACAGCCTCATCAATCTCACCGGCAGCGGTCTCATTTCAGCCAGCGGCGGCGCCGGCAACGGTGCGGCTGGCGGCGGCGGCGGCGGGCGCATCGCGCTGACTTGCCTCTCAAATAGCTTTACCGGCAGGCTTGCCGCTGGCGGCGGCACCGGGCTTTATCCCGGCGGGGCGGGAACCATTTACACCCGGATCAACAATACCCGCAAATCCTTGCTCGTAGACAACGGCGGCCTGCTTGGCACCAACACCCCGCTCGCCAGCATTTATACACCGCCGAACTCACCCTATGACCTGACCATCGCGGGCGGAGCCACCGTGGTCCCGCTCACACCGCTGCCGCTCTTGAGCAATCTCACCATCCAGGCCGGCAGCACGCTCGCCCTGCTCGGCGCACCCGCCAGCCTGACCGTCGCCGTGCTGAATGATTTGAACCTCGCCGGCAGCCTCAGCGTGGATAACCAGGGTTACGCGCAAACGAACGGCCCCGGCGCCGGCGGCAGCTTGGCCAACCAAGGGTCTGGCGGCGGCTACGGCGGCTACGGCGGCGCCTCAGCCAGCGGCGCACCGGGCGGCACCAACTACGGCTCGCTCACCCAACCGGTGGATTTCGGCAGCGGCGGCGGCGCGGGCCAGAACAATCTCACCGGCGGATCAGACGGCGGCGGCGCCCTGCGTGTCAGCGTGGGCGGCACCCTGACCGTCGATGGCAATCTCAGCGCCAATGGCAACTACGGCTGGCAGGATGATGCCGGCGGCGGCGCCGGCGGCAGCGTTTGGATCACGACCCGCGCGCTGGCGGGCCACGGCACCATTTCCGCCTTCGGCGGCGACGCGGATTTCTTCAACGGCGGCGGCGGCGGCGGCGGACGCCTCGCAATTTACGCGCCCGCAAATAATTTCACCGGCACCACCAATGTCAGCGGCGGCTACGGCGCGGTGACCGGCCAGGATGGCACCGTTTTCCTGTCCTCGGTCCTGGCCGACTGTCAGGTTCTTTCCCAATCCCCGGCCGGCCTCGTCTCGAACGTGGTCAGCTGGGTGGATTTAAGTTTCAATGAAGCAATTGATCCTGCCTCGATTTCAGCCACGACGTTTTCGCTGCTCACGCCCGCCGGACCGCTGGCACCAGGTAGCCTGAGCGCATCCGCCATCAGCCCCACCACCGTGCGTGTGAGTTTCCCAACGCAGAATTATTTGGGCGATTATTCGCTCCAAGTCCCGGCGACGCTCATGAACATTTTCGGACAAACGCTCGCCGCCCCGTACACCGGCGGCTTCACCATCATCCTGCCCACCATTTCCGGCCGGGTCACCGACACCAACGGCGCGCCCGTGCCCGGCGTGCTCGTGCAACCGGCTGGCGGCTTCGCCGGCGCCACCACGGACACCAACGGCAATTATTCCTTCGGCGTGCCCCCCGGCTGGTCGGGCGGCGTGACGCCCTCGCTTGACCCCCTGATGTTCCTGCCCGGCATGCTGACCTATACCAACGTCATCAACTCCCTGGCCGGCCAGGATTATTTGATGGTGCCAACCGTGGCGCCGCAACTGGCGAACCTCTTGAGCGGAACCAACCTCTCCCTGAGCTGGACCGGCCTCTCCGGCGTAACGTATCAAGTCTGGGGCTCCACCAACCTGGTGGACTGGTCGCCCATCGGCGATCCGCTCCCCGGCACCAACGGCCCGATGCAAATCAGCCTCCCGCTCGGCATCGATCCGGCGGGGTTCTACCGCCTCAGCACCACGCATTAATAAAATCTCAACTTGTTTTGCGGCGAAATTTTCTAAATCATCTGCGCGCCGCATGAACCAGACCGTCATCATAGTGCCGACCTACAACGAACGGGAAAACCTCCCGCGCATGTTGGCGAAGCTGTTGTCCCTGCCTGTCTCTGTGGATGTGCTCGTAGTCGACGACAATTCGCCCGATGGCACCGGCCAGATCGCCGACGAACTCGCCGCGCAGCATCCGCAAGTTCACGTCCTGCACCGCGCGGGCAAGGAAGGCCTCGGCCGCGCCTATCTCGCCGGCTTCGCTTGGGCGCTGGCGCGAACCTACGAATTCATCTTTGAGATGGACTGCGATTTCTCGCACAACCCGGATGAAATTCCGGCCTTTCTCCAGGCCGCACAAACCGCCGACCTCGTGATCGGCTCGCGCTATTCGGGCGGCATCCGCGTGATCAACTGGCCCCTCCGCCGGCTCATGCTGAGCCGCTGTGCCGGCATCTATGTAAAAGTTGTCACCGGCATGCCCATCAGCGATCCCACCGGCGGCTACAAATGCTTCCGCCGCCACGCGCTCCAGTCCATCAACCTCGAGGACATCCACTCCAACGGCTACAGCTTTCAGATTGAAATGACCCACCGGCTCTGGCGGCAGGGCTATGCCGTGGCCGAAGTGCCGATCATTTTCTCCGACCGCACCGCCGGCCAGTCCAAAATGGCGGGCGGCATCATCAATGAGGCGTTCTGGCTCGTCTGGCGCATGTGGTGGCAAAACGGCCTGCGCCGTAAGCCGCGCCGGAAAACCCCACCGCCCCCCACGCCGCCAAAAAAGAACTGAACAAAGTGCGGCTTATGGCGTCTAATCAGCAACCTGATATCGCCATGAAAGCCAAAACCCTCCTCGCCGCCCTGCTCGTTTCCACCACCGCCACCTTTGCCGCCATGCCCAAGGCGGGCGACACCGCCCCGCCCTTTGCCGGCCAGGATCAGGACGGCAAAACCATCCAGTTGACCGACTTTGCCGGCCGGACGAACGTCCTCCTTTATTTTTATCCCAAGGACAACACGCCCGGCTGCACCAAGGAAGCCTGCGGCCTGCGCGACCGCCTGGGCGAATTGCAGACCAACCAGGTGGCCGTCATTGGCGTCAGTTTCGACTCGGCCTCGAGCCACCGGAAGTTCATCGAAGAATATCACCTGAACTTTCCGCTGCTGGCCGACACCAACGGCACGATTATTCAGGCCTACGACGTCAAAATGCCCCTGATGAACCTGGCCAAACGCGTCAGCTTCCTTATCGGGACGGATGGCAAGATCATTCATGTCACCGACGCCATGAATCCGCAAACGCACTTCACCGAAATGTCGGCCGCCATCGCCGGTCTCAAACCGCATTGAACGTCGACGTGGCGGCCATCGCTTGCCGACCTCAAACATTCTGCTGGTTGCCCGGTGAAAAAACTTTTTCCGGCCCGCCAAAATCCCTAAGCTTCCCGCGTGCCTCTCAATATCGGCGACCAGCTCTCCTTGACCATCCACGACCTTGCTTTCGGCGGCGAAGGCGTCGGGCGCGTGGACGACTTTGTCGTGTTCGTGCCTTTCGTCATCACCGGCGAAACGGTCACCGTACAAATCACCGAGGTGAAAAAAAGCTTTGCCCGGGCCCGGCTGCTGCACGTTGACACCCCTTCACCACAACGGGTTACGCCGGAATGCCGTTACTTCGGCGCCTGCGGCGGCTGCCAGTACCAGCACTTGGCTTATGCGGCGCAACTGCCGATGAAACAAAAGCAGATCGCCGACTTGTTTGAGCGGGTCGGGAAGATTTCGCGCGAGGTGGTCGCGCCTGTCATCCCCTGCCCCATGCCG
>Ga0302321_100003601_pt1 | contig 13293 bp, 10 predicted proteins | sample Fen_T0_1_FD_202505 | JGI IMG/M metagenome (GOLD analysis project Ga0302321, IMG submission 202505) | Peat permafrost microbial communities from Stordalen Mire near Abisko, Sweden - Fen_T0_1 | ecosystem: Environmental > Terrestrial > Soil > Wetlands > Permafrost | place: Sweden: Abisko...
CCGTAGCCGTGGCCTATTTGCGCGGCGGTCGTCGTGCCAGCGCGCAAGTGCGTCTCACCGAGAACGCCGACTTGCGCGGCACCAAGGTGCTGGGCATGCAGGTTGTCCCCTTGACTCCCGCCGAGGCGGAGGAGATCGGGGCTAGTGGGCTGAAGGTCGTGTCGGTCGACCGGCGTAGCCCAGCCAGCGGCAGCCTGCAGCCAGGCGACGTCATTACCCACGTGGTGCTGGGTGCACAGGGCAAGGCGGCCACGGCCGCGCTGCTCAAGCAACTGGAGCAGAAACTCGCGCGCGGAGGTGGGGGCAGGCTGGTCATCGTGCGTGACGGCTATCAGCTTGTCCTGACATTGGGGTAGCTGCACTCTCCGGTACCACGACCGAATTGGATCCGCCTTCAGGAGCCGGCCGACAAGCCGGGCTGCTGGCAAGGAGAGCCGAGAACCGGACCGGAATGTACTGATGTACTTGAGGACCGGAAGCGCAGGCCCGACGCCGCCAGCGGCCCGGATCGTCGGCCGTCGGTGCATCGAAGAACCGATGTGGCAATAGCGGCAAGGCTGGCCGAGGGGCCCGGTTTGGGCTAGACAACTTGCAGGACATGTCCAACAAAGTCTTGGCCCCGCCCAAGGCCCACGCGCCGGTCTTGCCGCCCGCGCTCAAGCTGCCCGCCGATCCGGCGACCCTGGCCCACCGGCAACTGCGCGACGGCCTCTTCTGGCAGCGCTTGCAGGCCTACGCTGAGGTGCCCGAATCCGACTTTCTCGACCACCGCTGGCAGGCGAAGAACTCCATCACCAACGTCCCGCGCCTCCTGGCCGCGCTGCAAGGCCTGGTCGACGCCAGTTTCGTGCATGACGCAGAAGAGGGTTTTCGCCACGCGCCCATGCCGGTGCGGGTCTCACCCTATCTGCTCTCGCTTATCGACTGGTCGCGGCCGTACGAGGATCCTCTGCGTATCCAATTCATCCCGCTGGCTTCGCGTCGCCTGCCCGACCATCCCAAGGTGGATCTCGATCCCCTGCACGAGCGGCAGGACATGCCCGTGCCTGGGCTGTCGCATCGCTATCCCGACAAAGTCCTGTTCTTGCCGCTCGACACCTGCCCGGTCTACTGTCGTTTCTGCACGCGCAGCTACGCAGTGGGGCTCGATACCGAGGAGGTCACCAAGCTTCAGTTCGGCGTGGATGTTGAGCGCTGGCGTCTGGCCTTCGAGTACGTGGCTTCGCGGCCCGAGGTGGAAGACATCCTCATCTCGGGGGGTGATGTCTCGCAACTGCGCGACGAGCAGGTGACGTACATAGGCGAGGCTTTCTTGGCCATACCGCACGTGCGGCGCATCCGTTGGGCGACCAAGATGCTGGCGGTGATGCCACAGAAGCTGCTCAGCGATACCGCCTGGGTCGACGCGCTCACACGCATCGCGGACAGGGGGCGCCAACTCCACAAGGAGGTCGTGGTTCACACCCACTTCAATCATCCGGACGAGATCACGGCCATCACGCAGGCCGCGACCAACAAGCTCTTCGATCGCGGCATCACGGTTCGCAACCAGACCGTGCTCATCCGGGGGGTCAACGACACCCCCGCGGTCATGGGCGTCCTGGTCAAGCGTCTCAGCTTCGTCAACGTGCACCCCTACTACATCTACGTGCACGATATGGTGAAGGGGGTCGAAGATCTGCGCACGACCGTGGAAAGCGGAGCGCGCCTGGAAAAGCAGATCCGGGGGCTGACTGCTGGCTACAACACGCCGGCCACGGTGGTGGACACGCCGGGCGGTGGCAAACGTGACGTGCACTCCTGGGAGTACTACGACCGCGAAACTGGAATCTCGGTCTACAGCTCTCCGGTGGTGCACCCGGGGCAACTCTTCTGCTACTTCGATCCCATTCACTTGCTGCCGCCTTCGGGTCAAGCCCGCTGGGCCGATCCGTCGCAGCACGACCGCATGATCGCGCAGGCGCTGGAGGAGGCGCGAAGCCGGCGATGAGCTTCGACGACGAGCTGGAACGCGCCTGGGACCTGCTGGAAGCGGGTGACGAGCCGGGTGCGCGGCGTCTGGCGGAGAAGCTGTACGGCGATGCCCCGGGCCATCCCGATGTGCTCCTCATACAGGCCGCCTGCTGCCGTCAGGTGGGCGCGATCGACGAGGCGTTGAAGCTTCTCGAACAGGCGGCCCAGGCCGACCTCAACTGGGCTACGCCCGAAATCTGGACTGCCGAGATCTTGGCTGAGGACCCGGAGCAATGGAGCGAGGCCCTGCGGCACGCGGCGGCGGCTCTCGACCGCGCGGAGGAAGAAGACGAGTTTCTCGAAGCCCTGGCGCTCAAGGCTGGGCTCGAGATCGACGTGGGCAAGCTGACGGCAGCCCGCAAGACGCTGGCGGAGTTGCCGCCTTTGCAAGCGGGCGCGACTCTGCCACCCGCGCTAGCGATTGATTTCGGTCATCTGTTTCTCGAGGTCGGCGATGTGGACGAAGCCACGCAGCGTTTTCAGGCTCTGGTGGACGCCGACGGCCGCGATGCCGATGTCTGGCACGGTTTGGGTCTTTGCGCTGAGGCCAGGAACGACTTGGCCGGCCAGCGCCAGGCTTGGCTACGCGTTCTCGCGCTGGACGCCGAAAAACCGCTCGCCGCTCCTCTCTTGTCGGAAGCGCAAGTGGCCGAGGTGGCCGAGGCAGCCCTGCGCGAGCTGCCGCAGCGGGCGCGCGACCTGATCGCGCACGTGCCCATCTTGATTGTCGACCTGCCCGCGCGCGACGAGGTCGAAAAAGGTCTGGACCCGCGGCTGCTCGGGATGTTTGCGGGCTCGCCCTACTCGGACGCATCCGTGATGGGGGACCAGCCCCAGCTCACGCAGATTCTCCTGTTCCACAAGAACCTGGAGCGCGCCGCACACAGCGCCGAGGAACTGGGCGAACAGATCCGCATCACGCTCCTACATGAGACCGGCCATTTCTTCGGCATGTCGGAAGAGGATCTGGCCGAGGTCGGGTTGGATTAGACTACAGCGTGAACAGATCGGGCCGGGCGGCTGCCTTGTCGATGGCTTCCCCCAGCTCCTTCTTGGTGGCGGCTAGACGCTGGAGGATGATCCGGATGTTGTTGTAGCGCTGCTTGTACTGCTCCATGCGCACCTGTTCCGGCGACCCACTCATGACCGCTTCAAAAAGCGGCGTCTTCTCGATGGGTACCACCTTGTCGCCCTCCGGCTTGGGGCCAATCTTGCGCGGGGTCCAGTTGGCGCCGGTGTTGGAGCGAATCATGAAACTCTCGATGTCCGCGGCGCTGCAGTTTTCGGCGCCTCCCTTGCACACCGGCTTGCCCACCTCGACCAGGTTGGCGATGGCCAGCTTGCCACGCGAATCGAAGACCACGCCGTAGTTCACCTGTTTGCTGGCGTCTTCGCCGCCCTTGGTGGCCATCTTGGCGGCAAAGGCTTCCAGCACGCTCTTGTCTGCCTTGGTCCGCTTGATGTGGCGTTCGACTTCTCCATAGAGAACGATGCTGTCGTAGTAGAAGTTCATCAGGCGATCGATGGCCAGATCCTCGAGCAGATAGTAGTTGACCTTGAAGATGCGCGAGGTATCGGGGCGCGGGTCCAGCTTTACCTTATCCAGATCCTCGATCAGCTTGTAGTCGTAGGCGAGGGGCTCCTGTCGGTTGGCCGCCAGCCGCTGCGAACTCATGTTCACCGCGGTCGTGATCTCGGTGATGGTCTTCTGCATCTCGTCCAATTCGGTCTTGACCCGCTTGGCACCGAAGTTTGCCTGGTTGAACATGCGGCGGCCGACAGCCGAGGCGCCGAAGCCAAACCCGACCGCGCCGGCAACCAGGATGCCGATAATGAAGATGATGAGCGCGGCCACGCTGGCCGTGCGCCGCACGCTGATGGCCGGCCTGCCATCGTCGAGAGACTGCAGGTCGAAGTGCTTGCCCTCGGGCGGTCGCATCGCCGCGAAGGGATCGTCGAACCTGGGCGCTGCCGCCGGAGGAGGCGCGCCGAGCGGCGGCGGCGGCGCGAACGGCATGGGCGGCGGTGGTGGTGGCGCCAGCGGGTTGGGAATCGCGCTCGGGCCGGGGACCGGCAGAGCGCCGGGCCGAGGCGGCGCGACGGCTGGACCCCTGGCCAGGCCGAGGCGGGCTTTGAGGTCTGCAATGTCCTTACCGGAACCAGGCTTCTTCGGTTGCTCCAAGGCGTATCTCCGTGCGTGGTGGCTTTGTTACTGCCTCCCGGGTACTCCCGCGGGGATGGCCCAAGATATGAGCGAGGTTAGGCGGGACCTGTCAAGCATAGACTCACTAGGGCGGGATTACGTCCCGGCGAGACCATTGATTCCAAGTCCGTAGTCCTAGCACCACTACCACCAAAGCCACAGAAATTGGAAGTGGTTAGCGCGCGATAATCGCGGCACCGTCAAGGCGGGCCGAATCTGCGGGGGTCGGGGATGAACGTCAGTCGTGGCGACCAGCGACAAAGCGCCCGATCTGCTCGGCCGACGCCTGTGGCACCCGCGTGAAGCGAATCCCGACTGGCCCGCGTGAGTCCGATGCGAACACGGCCTCACCCGAGGCAGAGAGGACCTCCTCGCTGCCGGGAAGCTGAAACTGCAGGCCCATGAACCGCACAGTCCCTGCGGGCTCACACAGCGGCACGACACGCATCCCGGTTCGGCTGATGTTCGTGGCTCGACAGAGGTAGGGGTAACCGTTCAAAAATCGATTGACGAGGAGGTCTACCTTCCGGCGCCGTTCACCTCGACGGTCGCGGCTGCCAGTCCAGGTTGACGATTTGGGTGCGCAGGATTGGGTACGCATAACTCCTACATGTAGGTCAATCGGCGTCTATTGTCAATTTTTCACCCACGGCTCATCGAGAGCTGCATCCGGCCACGGGATTCACAACCTTCGAACTGCGGCACCGGACTGCGGCCATCAACAGAACGGGGACGACTTCCGCGACGCCAGGCTGCTATCGCAGTACCTCAGCTTGACTGCCCGCGTGCCAGGTGCTGATAATCCCCCCCGGCGCTCGTCGTACGCTTCGCGTGTCCTAACGAAGCGCGTTTTGTCATTTCACCCCAGCCAGCCCGAGGAACCACATGTATCGCATCAGAATTGGACTGATCGCCGCGGCACTCATCCTGGTTGCAACGGTCTTCTTGTTCCTTTGGGTCACCTCGGACATGAAGGCAGCGGCAATTCAGGATGCTGAGGCCAAAGTCTCGCGAGCCCAGTTGGTCTACCAGAAGATCGGCCGACTGATGAGCCTCGACCTGGCCAACCTTGCCGCTGAGCTTGGCCGCAAGCCGGCTGTGATTGCTGTGTTCGACAAGACGGAGGAGACAGCCCTGCGCCAGGCAGCGTTCGATGAGTGCGAGCAGCTCAATGCGGCGCTGGAGAAGGAACAGCGCAAGGCCGACATTCTGGCCATCCTGAATTCCACTGGGAAGATCATCGCCCGCAACTTGAACCCCAACGCCGACTACGGCGAAGATCTAAGATCCAAGTACCCGGCGGTGGGTCAAGCACTCAAGGGGATTTCGGTCAAGGACATCTGGACGTGGCGAGACGGTGGGGTACACGTGGCGGCGGTTGCCCCCATCACCCGGCCCGATGGCACCATTGTGGGGGCCATACTGGTTGCGTGGGTGGTGAGCGCGAAGACCGCGCAGGAGAACCGCGATCTGCTCGGAACGGAGATCGGATACTTCCACGCAGACAAGGTCCACACGTCGAGCTTCGTGTCCAGCGCCGACCCCTCGAAGGAAGATGTGGCCAAGACTCAGGCACTGGGCAATTTCTTGTTCTCCGGTCAGAAGCTTGCAGCATCGGCCCTTTCCAGTGCCGCTCCAACCCAGGTGGCCCACTGGTTTCTCGAGGGTCGCGACTATGCCGTGGTGGCGGCCCCCATGCCGGGGAACTTCGCGGACAAGACCAGTGGCTTCGCCATCCTCGCCTCACTGACCGACGGCATGAGCCGGGTGCAGTCCGAAGGGATGAAGGTCCTTTTGCTCGGCCTGCTGGCGGTGTTCGTCGCGCTGGTGGTGGCAGCCATGACAGCGCGCCGGTTCATCGGCCCGCTCGACAAGATCGAATTGGGCGTCGCTGAGATCATCAACACCAACATCGACTACACCTTCAAGCCGGTGGGCCCTGATTTCGAGGGACTGTCAAACAGCCTGAACGTCATGTTGGCCCGTCTGCTGGGACGGGAGGAGCCCAACGAAGAGGCGGTTGAGGAGGAAGAGGAAGAAGCGGCCGGCAAGCGTTGGAAGGCCGACCTCATGAGCATCGACAACACCGAAGGCACGGCGTCGCCGGCGGCGGTTGCGGCCTTGGCTCAGGAAAGCGAGGCGGCCTACTATCCGAGGCTCTTCAACGAATACGTGAATGCTTTGCGTGCACTCGGCCAGCCCTCGGGTGGACTCAGCGTACAGGCCTTCATGGCCAAACTCAGTCTGGCCGAGGCTGGACTGCGCGAGAAGTGGGAATGCAAGAGCGTGCGCTACCAACTCGTGAACCAGGGTGGCGAGATCTGGTTCAAGCCCGTGAAGATCGCGTAGCTAGCTTTTTCACCACAGAGAGCACAGAGGACACAGAGCCGGAAGATATCCCTGGTGGAGCATCTCGCGTCTGGCTAGTGAGTGGTCTGGGCTAGTGTCTACGGCGGTCGTTTCTGGTCTGGACGTTCTTTGCACGGAACGGCTCGATCTGTGCCGGGGCCGGCGCGTAGGCGTGCTCTGCCATCCCGCCAGCGTGGACGGACAACTCGTCCATGCGGTCGATCGTCTGATGGCGGCCGGCGTGCGGCCGGTGTGCCTTTTCGGCCCCGAGCATGGGGTGCGGGGCGAGGCCCAGGACATGGTTGGTGTCGATGGCGGGCTTGACGGGCCCAGCGGGATTCCGGTCACCAGTCTCTACGGCCAGTCGCTGGAATCGTTGCGGCCGAGCCAGGAGGCCCTGGCCGACACCGACGTCTTGCTCATCGACCTGCAGGATATCGGCACCCGCTACTACACCTTCATCTGGACCATGGCGCTCAGCATGCGGGCTGCGGCCCGTGCCGGCGTGGCCGTGGTGGTGCTCGATCGGCCCAATCCCATTGGCGGCAGCGCGATTGAAGGCGGGGAAGTCGAACCGGCTTGCGAATCCTTTGTGGGTCTGGCTTCGTTGCCAGTGCGCCACGGTCTGACCATCGCCGAGGTGGCGCGCCTGGTGCACGCCGGGATTCCGTGGGGCGGGCCACGCTTCGCTTCACCCCTCGATCTCGACCTGACCGTGGTGCCTATGCGGGGCTGGCGGCGCCGTGACTTCTTCGATGCGACCGGCCTGCAGTGGGTCATGCCGTCTCCCAACATGCCCACTGTGGACACGGCGTTTGTCTACCCCGGCCTCTGCCTCATCGAGGGCACCAACGTTTCGGAGGGGAGAGGCACCACCCGGCCCTTTGAGATCATCGGCGCGCCCTTCGTCGACGGGCCTCGCCTGGCCGAGCGGCTGGCCGTTCACGACCTTTCCGGCGTGCGTTTTCGTCCGCTCTGGTTCCGCCCTACCTTCCACAAGTTTGCCGGCCAGGTCTGCGGCGGCATCCAGGTTCACGTCACCGACCGCGCGGTCTTCGAGCCCTATCGCTGCGGCGTCGCCATCCTACGCGAATTGCACGCGGTGTGCGGCGAGGCCTTTCTCTGGCGCAGGGAGCCCTACGAGTTCGTGTCTGACCGCCTGGCCATCGATCTTCTGACTGGCAGCGCTGCGCTTCGCATCGGCATCGAGCGCGGCCTCTCGCTGTCCGAGTTGGAGGCGACCTGGCTGCCGGCCCAGCGTCGCTTCGCGGAGCGGCGCCAGCCGTATCTGCTGTACTAACATGGGAACCCTGAAAGGGTTCGCTCCGCCCTACGGCCCCCCACCCGCGACCCCTTCCCCCCCTTCGAGGACCTCGGGACCTGCACCTTCCCCACCACACCCGCTCGCTACGCTCGCGCCCTCGCGCTCGGCCTCGCCAAACCCGTGATGGTCCGCGGCGAGCAAAGCTCGCCGGCTCCCCACGCGATCAATGAGCCGTCTCGGTGGCGGCGTCTTTGTGAGAATCGGTTGCGTGAGATTGCAGCGAGACCGCGTTCCCCGTTGGGCGAGGATTTGCGGTAGGGTCGCCTCATGCGGGTGGCAATCTTTGGCGGCAGCTTCAACCCGCCGCATGTCGGGCACCAGTTGGTCGCGCTCTATGTACTGGAAACGGCAACGGTGGACGAGCTGTGGTTCGTTCCTTGCTGGAAGCATCCCTTTGACAAGGCGTTGGAGGCGTTTGTTGATCGTCTGCGCATGTGCGAACTGGCAGCCGCTGCACTTGGCTCACGCGTGCGCGTCAGCGACGTCGAGGCTCAGTTGGGCGGGGAGGAGAGCCCGACCCTGCTGACTATCAAGGGCCTGCAGGCGCGCCATCCGGAGCATGAATTTCTCCTGGTCATCGGCGCCGACCTGGAGTCGGAATTGCCTCTGTGGTACGGGGCGGACGAGTTGCGCCGCTCGGTGCGGATGTTGGTGGTGGGGCGCAGCGGTTTTGCCAGTGGTTCGCCGCTGGCCATGCCGGCGGTCAGCTCCACCGAGATTCGCGCGCGATTGCGAGCCAGCGAGGCGGCCGACGATCTGGTCCCCCGCAGCGTACTCGACTACATCCGCCAGCACGGGCTGTACGCGAAATAGTTATGGTGACTAGGCCAAGCACGTGGTCTGCAGCCGGCCACGGGCGTCGCAATGCAACCCGAGCCGGGTTCCGCGCCGCAAGCGACCGGATACTATCTCGGTGGCCAGTGGACTCTCCACCAGCCGCTCGAAAGCGCGGCGCAGCGGGCGCGCACCCAGGCTGCGATCGGGCTCGGACTGGAGCACCTGGGCTACCACGCTGGCGTCGATTGCGAACGAGATCCCGCGCTCGGCTTGCAGCCGGTGGCTGGATTCAACCGCAAGGCGCGCGACGATCTCACCTAGTTCGGATTCGGCCAGCGGCGCATAGCACAGAACCTCGTCGATCCGATTCCACAGCTCGGGGGGCAGGCGCGATCGCGCCAGAGCCTGGATGGTCGACACCGCGGGCGACCGGCTGCGCCGGTAGCACTCACTGCCCAGGTTCGAGGTCATCACGATGGCGCTGGCCGAAAAATCGACGGTGCGACCGCGGCCGTCGGTGAGACGGCCGTCCTCGAGAACCTGCAAGAGGATGAGCTGCACCTCCCGGTGTGCTTTCTCGATCTCGTCAAACAGCACCACCGAGGCAGGACGGCGGCGGATGGATTCGGTGAGCTGTCCGCCGTTTTCGTGACCCAGGTAGCCGGGCGGCGAACCGATGAGACGCGCCACCGCGTGGGGCTCGCTGTATTCGGACAGATCGATGCGCACCAGGGCCGACTCACCGTCGAAGAGTGCCTCGGCGACGGCGCGCGCGGTTTCCGTCTTGCCCACGCCGGTCGGGCCGAGCAAGAGAAAGGAGGACAAGGGCCGGTGACCGCGAAATCCGGCGTAGCTCCGTCGCAGAGCTGCAGCGATCCTGCTGCGAGCCTCGTCGTGCCCTACCACCCGCTCGCGCAGGCGATCCTCGAGGTTGCGAAAACGATCATCGTCGTTGCGGAGCAGCTGGCTGGCCGGGAGCGCGGCTGCGTCGGCCACCACCTCGGCCACGCCGGTCTCGCCGACCATGTCATGACCAAGACGGGCGGCACGGGCCGCCGCGACCTCGGCGATGACCAGAGCGCGGCCGGGCTGCGCTCGTTCGCTGGGATAGCGGGGAGCGAGGCGCACGAGGGAGGCGCAAACCTCGTGCGCAAATGCCACGCCGGTGGCTTCCGCCATGGCTTCGAGCCCGGCTTCCACGATTTCCAGCAGGACCGAGGGCGAGAGGGACGGCAGAACGACCGTTTCCAGGCTGGTCGCGAGGTCAGGCGCCGCAAGCTCGATGCGCCGCACATCTGCGGGGGTCATGGTCATGACCCAGCGTCGGCCCGCATTCATCGTGCACAGGAGCTGCAACGGCCCATCGCTGCCTTCGGGGCCCAGCCACGCCGTGCCGTCAAGCACGATGGGAGCGGACAGGGGCGCACGGCGGTGAAGGGCCTGCAGCATCGCCCCGGGCGAGGTCATGGCGCCCAGATCTCCGGCAGGCACGAGTGGCTTTTCCGCCGATGCGGCGGAGAGTGCCGCCAGCAGAGCCGTGCGGCCGGAGCCGGGCTCACCCACAATCGCGATCACACGCGGGGTCTTGGCCTGCAGAAGATCGAGCACGCGGCCCACTTCGCGCTCCCGGTGCAGAACCGGAGTGCGCGGCGACTCCACTGGCAAGAGCTCCCAGCCAGATTCCTCGGCCGTCATAGGCCGAGTCTGTTCTGGCGAGGCAGGCGTCGGCTCAACCGCTTTGCTCTTTTCCCGTGCGGCCGGAACTGTGCCGCCTTGCGCGTCAGTGACCACGCCGCGCTCGGGGTTCTCGCCAGGGCCCAAGGCCTGACCGAGCGGTGCACGGCCGGTTCGTCGGTCGGCCGAGGGTCCCGGACCAGTGAGAGCTCGCAGGACCAGGGCCCTGACCTTTCCGGGATCGTGGCCGATTCGTCGCAAGGCCTCCGTACCCGATCCGCCCACGCGCAGGACGGCCAGGAGAAGGTGGAGGGATGAAGTCTGGCGGGCACCAACCCTCTGGGCGATACCCTGGGCCTCATTTTCGAGCCCGGCCAATTCGAGGTTCGTCTCGCAGTGCACCTTCGGGGCGACGGCATCGATCTTTGCCGCCCCAATCCCGCGTTCTCCAAGCAGGCGCGCAGCAGCGCCGCCGGCTCGCAGCAGGCCCAGCAACACGTCCAGCGAAGCTGCTGTCCGGCCGTCTGTCGTGGCCAAGACCCGCGCTTCGGCTAAGGCGCTTGTGTAGTCGGCACTGACACACGCGTCGGCCCCGGCCCCTGTGGGCGCGTTGGTCGAGGTACAAGCAGGGCAAGGCTCACCAGCCTGGAGCATCAACAAACACGGTATCAGGGTGGGCTGCGTCGTCAAAAAACCCCCAGCGGCCGAACCAAAAAGCGGCTAAAGTAAGCCATTCAAGCAACCCATCGCACGAGGGCCGCAATGTCCAAGTTGTACCGAGTTCCAGCGACCATTCTCTGCTTCCTTTTGTTCGCGACCGGGGCTGAGGCGGCGAAGCCAGAGGACGTCTTCAAGGGAAGAATCATCATCACAGCCAACCGGCTCCCCACGCGATTCGGCTCGCAGGGGGCATTTGTTGCCGCCGTGCGCAGCCAATCGATCGACAAGGTCTGGCCCAAGGAGGAAAAGGGCAACGATCACGCCGTGTGGAAGCTGGAGTACATCGCGTTCTTTGCCCAGCCGCTCAACGACAACGAGATTACGGTCAAGTTCTGGGAGATTGGCCCTGGTCAACAGCGCTACGTGGCGGGCGATGAACAGTACATGCGCGAAAAGGGGAGTCGAATCTTCGCCTCGAGTATCGAGTTGGCGAAGCCCGAGTTCGAGACCAACAAGAAGTACAGCATGACCATCGAGCGCGGCAGCCGTGTGCTGGCGCGTACCGAGTTCTGGCTGCGCGGCAAGGGCTCAAACTACAGCGGCAAGGTCGAGTTCTCCGACGAGGAAGCCAAGCTGCGCTGACAGGGGCGAAAGCGGGCGCGGGTCGTCGAGCTGCGCACTGTCTGGAAAGAACACAACATGAATCGTTGGATGAAGAAATCCCTGATCGCCGGTGTGGGACTGTGCATGTTTTCCGGATGCAGGGGCAGTGACAACGAGGACATGCTCCGCCGAGTCAGCCAGGCCAACGACAAGGTGGTGGCGTGCCGAAGCGAAGTGAACGACCTTAAGAATCAGGTCGCCGACCTCAAGCGCCAGATCGCCGAGGCTGCGGGGAACCCCAACCGTCTGCAACTCAACGATCCCGAGATTCTCAACCTGATCGCGGACCTGCGAAAACAGAAGCGCGCCTCCGGCGTTGATCGGAATGGGCTGACCATCGGCAGGGGCGATCTCAAGCCTCAAGATGCCAGCCGCGTGGTCAAGCAGAACGCACAGGCCATGCAGGTGTGCTACGAAAGGGCGCTCAAAAGGAACTCTGCACTCCAGTACCAGATGGGATTGGCGCTCGTGGTGGAATTGACCGTCAAGCCGACGGGCGCGGTCAAGGAAGTCAACGTCAGGCCGTCCGTCGATGCCGACATGACGTCGTGTTTTCAGACCGCGGCGATGCGCTGGAAGTTTCCGACCTTCGGCGGCGAATCGGTCGTGGTGGCGCAGAAGGTGACGCTGACTCCGAAGACCTAGCCTCTGCGCGTTTCCGTACTTCAGTGGCGGCGGATTCCCACTGCCTCTCGGCGGAGCGTGGATCGCGGTGTCCCTTAGTATCCGGCCGACAAGCCGGGCTGCTGGCAAGGAGGGCCGAGAACCGGACCGGAATGTACTGATGTACTTGAGGACCGGAAGCGCAGGCCCGACGCAGCCAGCGGCCCGGATCGTCGGCCGTCGTCACCTCTGTGGGTTGAGGCGCAACTTCGGCTAGTGAAGCACGGCGGTGGTCACGCCGGTGCAGGCCGACTTGGAATCGCGGATGGCCTGACAGAGCTTCTGGTAGCGCGCCTCCACGGGATGGTCGTAGGTGCGCGGGCGTCGGCCGCGATCGTTCACCGTGAGTCGGGTCGTGGTGACCTCGGTGGTGTCGACGCCCATACTCCGCGCCAAGGCGTAGTACAGGACACCGATGCGATGCGGGTAGTGTCGGGCTGGCCCGTGATCGATGTAGTGAGGACCGTGGTTGTAGTGGGCCCAGTAGGCGTGGGTCTTGTGGGCACAAGGAATGGATTTTTGGCGAACGACGAGCCGGCCCTTGTCGTCGCGTGTGCGGACCTTCACCGTGGTGACACCGCCACCGTCGCGATAGTGGGCCAACTCGCGCGCAACGAGCGCGATGTTGGTCGCTGGGCGCATGACTTCCTTCCACGCCATGCCCCGCACATGTCCGTTGGTGCAGCGGCCCTTCTTGTCGACGATGCAGCGGATTCCCATGAGACCGCCGTCCTTCGCATAGACGGCTCCGTTGCGCACGGTGGTGCGGAAGGTGGTCTCGTTCATATCGCTCTCGTTGATCATGACCGCAAGGATGAGCGCCGGCGGTACTTGATATTTTTCGGCGGACTCCAGAACGGCGTGAGCGATCTTCTGGCAGAACACTGGTTTCCACGCGGACGCGCGCCAACGCACGCGCTCCTTGACGGCACAGATGGTGTTGGCCAAACAGTCCTCACTCGGCATG
>Ga0302321_100003602_pt1 | contig 13291 bp, 13 predicted proteins | sample Fen_T0_1_FD_202505 | JGI IMG/M metagenome (GOLD analysis project Ga0302321, IMG submission 202505) | Peat permafrost microbial communities from Stordalen Mire near Abisko, Sweden - Fen_T0_1 | ecosystem: Environmental > Terrestrial > Soil > Wetlands > Permafrost | place: Sweden: Abisko...
GGGGCACACGAAGGTGCTCGCGCCGAGGCGGCTGACGAAGCAGCAGAGCCTCCTGTCGCCAGCGTGGCGCCCAGAAGACCATCGCCGTTCGTGTCCGCGACCTACGACTCCGACGGCGGCCCTGGCTTCGGATTCGGCATCATGGTGCCCGTCGGATCGCCTCGCTCGGTGCTGCGAGTCGCGGCCGGCTATTCGATACAGTTCGCGAAGGTGCCGCACAGTGTCGAGTATTCCTTCTATCCGATGGCGGTGATCTACGTTCCGCAGCGGCGCAACGTGGCGTACGCGTATGCAGGCCTCTTCTTGGAGGCCCGTCCGCCGGCGTCGCTTCGTCCGTATGGTGGAATCACGGTGGCCATCTACCGCGACTACTCCAAGGGACGCGTCGGGCGCGGCGCGAACGCGGTTCCGAGCTACGGCGACTTCTCGGAAGAGAGTTCGCACACGATCGGCCGGCTCGTCTTCGGCCTGCTCCTCGGCCGCGGCAAGAGGTGTCCGTTTGTGGAAGTCACAAGCGGTCGCCAGGCTCAGATTCGCGTCAGCGGGGGCGTGCGCTTCTAAGCCGAGCGCTGCCAGCCGCTCGTTGGGAGAAGACCGATGGGTCGAGTGCTCACAATCGCCGCAACCATGTTCACGCTGGCAGCATCCTCCTTTGCCGCCGACGACGCACGCACACTCTCTCGCCTCGTTTGGGTCGGCTATGGAAAGGGGGAGGGTGCCGGCATCGGCGCCGGCTTGACGTGTCGTCTGGGAGACTCGCGATTCCGCGCCATTGGCGCCCTGGCCCTGCACTACAGCGGTGCCTCCAACTCGTTCTACGACCCCTTTTCCGAGACGACGCGCTTCATCGAGACCACTTTCTCGATCCTCGTGCATGCCGACGTCGTTGTCGACTGGCGCTGGAGCCGCCGACTGATGGCCTACGCAGGACCGGGCCTGACGGTCGGCCGCGTCTGGTCCCAGGAATGGGCTCCCCGCTCGAGCTATCGACGCTATTACAGCAACGGTACTGCTCTGACGCCGGAGATCGTCGGCGGGCTTGAGCTCGACCACGGACGTGTGCGGCCGTTCGTGCAAGGCGCCCTCGAATACGACTTTCAGAATAGTGCCGCGCGCATCGCGGCCGGCCTGCGCTTCTAGTCGCTTGCCGCGTGCGCGCGGGTCTTGTCCGGGCTAAGATCTTCGCGCCATGCTGCCACCGGTCAGTCCCCAGGTGCTCCTGGAGCGCGCCCGGCGCCATTTGCGCTACAGCCTGGGCGTGCGGCGCGAGCGGGCCACGCCCGCGGATCTGTCCAACGCGTTCTCGTTGGCGCTGCGCGACGACCTGATCGACGGCATGTTCGCGACCGAGGAGCGCCACCGCGCGCAGGGCACGAAGCGCGTGTGCTACCTGTCCATGGAGTTCCTCATGGGTCGGTCGCTGACCAACAACCTGGTCAACCTGCGCCTGCTCGACGCGTTTCGCTCGGCCGCGCTCGAGTTCGGAGTCGATCCGGCAGATCTGATGGAAACGGAGCCGGACGCGGCGCTCGGCAACGGCGGCCTCGGCCGTCTGGCGGCGTGTTTCCTCGACTCCTTGGCGACGCTCGGCTATGCAGGCTACGGCTATGGTCTGCACTACGAGTACGGTCTCTTCCGGCAGGAGTTCGTCCGCGGCCATCAGCACGAAGCGCCGGACTACTGGGGCGCGCGCGAGTCGCCCTGGCTGATCCGCAGCACCAGCGACGAGTTCATGGTCCCGGTCTACGGCCGGATCTACGACCCGATCCCGGACCAGGTCGAGCAGCAGGCCTGGATGGACTGGCGCCTGATCGTGGGCGTGCCCTACGACATGCCGATCGTCGGCTACGGCGGCGAAACGGTGAACACGCTCAGGCTCTACGCGGCGCGCTCTTCGCGTGACTTCGACATCGCGATCTTCAATAACGGCGACTACCTGAACGCTGTGCGTCAGAAGGATGAAGACGAGACCGTCTCCAAGGTGCTCTACCCTTCCGACGTCCAGGCCCAGGGTCGCGAGCTGCGCCTGCTGCAGGAGTACTTTCTGGTGGCCTGTGCGCTGCGCGACATCACCGACTCATTCTTCCGGGACCACAGCGACGCGCGACAGTTGCCTGACAAGATCGCGATCCAGCTCAACGACACGCATCCGGCCCTGACTGTGGCCGAGCTGATGCGCATCCTGATGGACGAGCGCGGACGGCCGCGCGAAGAGGCCTGGGAGATCACGCGCGCGGTCTGCTCCTACACCAACCACACGCTCTTGCCTGAGGCGCTCGAGCGCTGGCCGGTGGACCTGCTCGAGCGCGTCTTGCCGCGCCACCTCCAGATCATCTACGAGATCAATCACTTCTTCCTGAAGGAAGTCGAGGCGCGCTGGCCGGGTGACGACGAGCGCCTGCGGCGCATGTCGCTCGTCGAGGAGGCGCCGGTCAAGCAGGTGCGCATGGCGCATCTGGCGATCGTCGGCAGCCACGCTGTCAATGGCGTGGCCAAGCTGCACTCGCGCCTGGTGCGTGAGACGCTCGTGCCGGACTTTGCCGAGATGTACCCCGAGCGCTTTCAGAACAAGACCAACGGCGTGACGCCGCGCCGCTGGCTGATGGTGGCCAATCCCGGCCTGGCACGGCTGATCGAAAGCCGCATCGGCGATGGCTGGATTGCGGATGCGGAGCAGTGGCGGCGGCTAGAGAACTGGGCGGGCGATGCCGAGTTTCTCGACGAGTTCGCCACTGTCAAGGACACCAACAAGGCCGGCCTGGCCCGCCTGCTCGAACGTGAGACCGGCGTCGTGGCAGACACCCAGAGTCTCTTCAGCGTGCATGCCAAGCGCATCCACGAGTACAAGCGCCAGCTCCTGCACGCGCTCTACATCATCGATCGCTATCTGCGTATCGCCGAAGCGGGCTACACGCCGCCGGTGGCGCGCACGTTCCTGGTGGCTGGCAAGGCAGCGCCCGGCTACTTCCTCGCGAAACGCATCATCCGCCTGATCCAAGGCATCGCCGGCGTGGTCAACGCCGACGCGCGCGTCAACGGCTGGATGCGCGTCGTCTTTGTCCCGGACTACCGCGTCTCACTGGCTGAGATCCTGATTCCAGCCGCTGACCTGAGCGAGCAGATCTCGACCGCCGGCACCGAAGCGTCCGGCACGGGCAACATGAAGTTTGCGATGAACGGCGCCTTGACGATCGGCACTCTCGACGGCGCCACGATCGAGATGCGCGACGAGATCGGCGCTGAGAACGTCTTCGTCTTTGGCCATACAGCGGAGCAGGTGGCAGAGCTCAAGCGGCGCGGGGACTACGACCCGCGCGAGCCTGTGCGGCGCGTGCCCCGTCTGGCCCGCGTGCTCGATGCCATCGCTGCCGACCGTTTTGCCGACGGACAGCCGGGCGTCGACCGTCCGATCCTCGAAGCCCTGATCGAGAAGGGCGACCGGTACCTGCACCTATCCGACTTCGAGGACTACGCCGCAATGGAAGACCACGTCGAGCACGCTTTCGTCGACCGGCATACCTGGCACCAGAAGGCCGTGCTCAATGTCGCTCGCATGGGCTATTTCTCCAGCGACCGCACTATCCGCGAGTACGCCCGCGACATCTGGGGTCTGCGGGAGAATTCCGATCGACATGCCTAAGTCGCGAGTGTCAGGCTTGGCCCTTCTGCTGGGGGCGCTGCTCATGGGCTGCGGCGCGGATCCGGGTGGGCCAGGTCGATCGGTGAGGTCCAGCCTACCCCGCGCCACGAATCCGCAGGTGAGCGATGCAGATCGCGCCAGCCAGACAAGCGGCGACACGGCCTTCGCGTTCAACTGCTATCGCCAGCTGGCGGTCCAGCCCGGCAACGTTTTCTACTCTCCCCTGAGCGTCTCGCTGGCCTTGGCCATGACCTGGGCTGGAGCACGCACCACCACCGAGCAGGAGATGGCCGACGCGCTGCAGTACCACTTGCCGCAGGAGCGGCTGCACCCGTTTTTCAATGAGCTCGACGCGGAGTTGAACAGCCGCGGGCAGGGCGCCAAAGGAAAAGACGGGCAGGGCTTTCGACTGCGCCTCGTGAATTCGCTCTGGGGCCAGGACGGCCACACGTTCCTGCCGCCCTTTCTCGACGTGCTCGCGCAGAGCTACGGAGCTGGCCTGAACCTGCTCGACTTCAACAAGCCTGAAACGGCCGCTGATGCCATCAACCGCTGGATCGCGGACCAGACCGAGAATCGCATCACCGAGCTGCTTTCGCCAGAAGCGATCCGCGGCGCTGCTCTCGTTCTGACCAACGCGGTCTACTTCAACGCGGCCTGGGCACAGCCGTTCGACAAGTCGGCCACGAGTGACGGCGACTTCAGGTTGCGGGACGCCAGCGTGGTCAAGGTGCCGATGATGCGCCAGACCGGCGCGATCCGCGTGGGGAGTGGATCGTTGGTGCGCTGCGTCGCCGCCCCTTGCCCGTCGGCGGGATTCGGATTCAGGGCTGTCGAGCTCCCGTACGACGGAAATCAGCTGGCGATGCTGATCGTGCTGCCCGACGTTCAGCCGCTCGATCATCTCGAGGCCAGTCTGTCGGCCGACACTCTCGCGGCCATCGTCGCCTCGCTCGCGCCCGGTCAGGTGGCCCTTCAGCTGCCGCGCTGGACGTTCCGCTCACCCGCGCTGTCGCTCAAGACGTCTCTCGCGACACTCGGCATGCGCCAGGCGTTTCTCGCCGATCAGGCCGATCTCTCGGGGATGGACGGGGCTCGCGATCTCTTCGTGAGCGACGTCGTGCACAAGGCCTTTGTTGCTGTTGACGAGTCCGGCACAGAGGCGGCTGCGGCCACGGGTGTGATCGTCGCGCCCACGGCCATGCCGGTTGCGCCGACGCCCTTCGTCGTTGACCAGCCGTTCATCTACATGATCCGCGACATTCCGACCGGCGCCCTCGTCTTCGTCGGTCGTGTCGTGGACCCGCGCTGAACGACGATCGAGGGCCTGGCATTGCGCCGCGTCGTTGCAGGCTCGACAGCCGCCCTGCATGCCTTTGACATCAGGGGGCTTCCCCCGCTATTCTGCAAAATGCTCTTGTGTGCCCAGGCGCGAAAGGTTCGCGGCGAGAGCCGATGAGTCCCATGCTAGGCCGTCGCAAGAGTCGTTCCGCACCGCCAGCGCCTCGGACAGACGCCGCTGCCAAGGGCGATCGTCTGCTGACCTCCACAGACCTCTTCGGCGACATGGTCGATTCCGTTGACACGCCTCAGGATGAGGCGGGCGACGCCGCGCCGGCCCCGCGCCGTCCGCGTAGCGGGCCCATCCGCGTACAGGTCAGCGAACCAGTGCGCGAGCCCGGCGTGCCGCGCGCAACTGGCCGCTCTGCGCTTCTGCCTGCGGACGTGGCTGCCCTGCTCGACGCGGCATTCCAGCCGGCGCCCCAGTCAGCTAGCGAACCGACTTCGACGCTGCCTGCCCCGGCTGCCACGAAGGGCGAGGATGCGTCGCTCGACCTGCTCCGGCAGCTGATCGATCCGCGCTTGCCCAAAGAGGCAGAGGCGTTGCGCAAACCGGCGCGCACGCAGGCCGAGAGGGACGCTGAGGGCGCCCGCTTCCAGGCCCGTGTGGCCAAGAGCGGTGCGCCCGAAGAGGTCGACCTGGCCGAGCTCGTGGAAGGCGCCTTCCGCGCTGCAGAAAAGCGCGGCCGCGCGCCGCAAAAACTGCCACGCACCTTTGGCCCCTACACGCTGCTCGACCGCGTCGCGATCGGAGGCATGGCCGAGGTCTATCGCGCCAAGCGCAGCGGTGTCGAGGGCTTCGAGAAGATCGTCGCGGTCAAACGCATCCTGCCGCACCTCTCGGACAACAAGGAGTTCGTGGACATGTTCATCGACGAGGCCAAGATGGTCTCCGGCCTCACGCATCCGAGCATCGTCCAGATCTACGACCTGGGTCGCCTCGAGCAGGCCTACTACATCGCGATGGAGTATGTGCACGGACGCGATCTGCGCACGATCTTGAGACGCGCCCGCGAGCGCGGCATGCGCCTGCCGCTGGACTTGTCCCTGCTGGTGGTGGGCCGCGTCTGTGCGGCGCTCGAGCACGCGCACAAGAAGCGCGACGAGGCGGGTCGCGCGATGAACATCGTCCACCGCGACGTCAGCCCGCAGAACATTTTGATCTCCTTCGACGGCGAGGTGAAGCTGACCGACTTCGGCATCGCCAAGGCGGCCACCAAGGCGCGCACCACCGACACGGGTACGCTGCGCGGGAAGCTGCTCTACATGAGCCCTGAGCAAGCCTGGGGCAAGTCGATGGACCGCCGCTCCGACTTGTTCTCCCTGGGGCTCGTCTTCTACGAGATGATCACGGATCAGAAGCCCTTCATGGGCGGCAGCGAGTCCAACGTGCTCGAGATGGTGCGCGAGTGCCGCATCGCGTCGCCGACCACGCTCAACCCGCGGATTCCCGACCGTCTCGAGCGCGTGGTGATGAAGGCCCTTGCGCGCGACCCGGAGAACCGCTATCAAGATGCAGGCGAGATGACCAAAGACCTCGACCGCATCCTGGTGGGCCGCCAGCCGCCCACGCTCGCCGAGCTGGTGCGCTACATGGAGATCCTCTTTGACGAGGACGAGCGGGGCGCCACAAGGTCGCTGGACATGGAAGATGAGACCGACGCCTTGGTCTCCCGTTTGGAAGTGGAGCTGGACGCGTCGGGCAGTGACCCAGGCAGCCGCGCGCCCGCTGTCCCGAGGCTCGAGGATTCGTCGGTTGAGGACTTGATCAAACGCCTGGGCCTGAAATGACCCGAGGAGGATAACGCATGGCCATCTCGAAGGAGTCGATGCAGTTCTACCAGCAGACGCTGGAAGTGACACGCAAGCAGATCGGCGATCTGAACACGCAGATCGAGGAAGAGCTGGCGCGCGTCAAAGAGCGTTTGGCAGAGCTGCAAGCGTCGAAGAACGCCGCCAAGCAGATCTACGACGGCACCTGCCGCATCCTCGGCATCGAGAACGATCTCGAGAAGGAAGAGGACCAAGCCGCCGAGTAGCAGCGGGCCAGTTCGGCCGAAATACTTCCGAGCGGGGCAAGTTGTCCTGATGGTCAAGCCCTGTTAGGATCGCCGCCCGTTTCGACCGCGGACGCCCAGGGAACGCACATGTCTTGGTTTAGAAAAGAACCCGAGCCGCTTCCACGCAGCGAAGCGGAGAGCCGTGTCCCCGAAGGCCTGTGGATCAAGTGCGCAGGCTGCAAGGAGATCATCTACGGCAAGGAGATCGTCAAGAACCTGCACGTCTGCGTGAAGTGCGGCTACCACTTCCGCATCTCGGCGCGCAGACGGTTGGAACTTCTCTACGACGGGCCGTGGGAGGAGTTCGACCGCGGCCTGGTCAGCTCTGACCCGCTCGGGTTCGTGGACACCAAGGCCTACACGCGCCGGCTGCAAGCCGGCCGCGCGCAGACGAACTCGCTCGATGCGGTGATCTCCTCCATCGGCGAGATGGGTGGTCGCAAGACCATCATTTGCGCCATGGAGTACGGCTTCATCGGCGGCTCGATGGGCGTGGTCGTGGGCGAGAAGGTCACCCGCGCCATCGAACGCGCCGCGCACGACCGCATCCCGCTCGTCGTGGTCTCATGCTCGGGCGGGGCGCGCATGATGGAAGGCGCGCTCTCGCTGATGCAGATGGCCAAGATCTCGGCCGCGCTGGCGCATCTCGATCAGACCGGGGTGCCCTTCATCAGCCTCCTGACAGATCCCACCACCGGCGGTGTGACGGCGTCCTTTGCGATGCTGGGCGACCTCAACGTCGCCGAGCCGGGCGCCCTGATCGGCTTCGCCGGCCCGCGCGTCATCGAGCAGACCATCCGCCAGAAGCTGCCGCCCGGCTTCCAGCGCTCGGAGTTCCTGCTCGCGCACGGCATGCTCGACCTGATCGTCGACCGCCGCGAGCTCAAGCGCACGCTCGTCACCTGCCTGGGTTTCCTGGTCAACTAGCCCGTCCCCGACGGGCGAAGCGCTGCCCGGACGCATGTCGATCACGGTCACGCCTCACGATCACCACCATCCCCGGTTGTAGGGGCGACGCGCCGCGTCGCCCGACAGTCGCAGACCGATCACGGTGCACGTCGCACGACCTGCTGATTGCACGGACGCCGTCGGCATCGTCGCAGATCGATCACGATGCACGTCGCACGACCTGCTGACTGTCCGGACGCCGACAGCACCCGTCGCGCCCGCTTGTAGGGGCGCACGGCCGTGCGCCCTCGGTCCGGCCGCGGTCACGCCGGGTGCAGCGCCACTGGCGGCCCCTGCCAGGACCGTCTCGTCCGGCCCCATCAGGTGTGAAGGGCCGGACAAGCCGGTCCCAATACGGGAGGTTCTCATGCACAACGCCACCGGCCAGCCCCAGACGCAGGTCGGCCACGAGCACGCGGACGATCACGTCACTTTCAATTTCGAAAAGCTCGACTGCTATCAAGTCGCGCGGCAGTTCAACGTCCTGGCCGCCCGACTCGTTCCTCGCGGTCACCGCGAGCTACGCGATCAGCTCAGGCGCGCCGCGCTCTCGATTCCGCTCAACATCGCGGAGTCCGCAGGCAGGACCGGGCCCGCCGACAAGGCGCACTTCATCGCCATCGCGCGCGGCAGCGCCATGGAGTGCGCCGCCGTCGTTGACGTCCTGCTGTTAAGCGGAATCGCCGCGATCGGCATGTACCGCAACGCGCGCGTGCTGCTCGTACGCACGGTGCAGATGCTGACGAAGCTCGAAGCAAGCGTTAGATGCGGCGCATAGCCCACGCTCGCGGCCTTTATTGCATTACACGACAGACGCCCGCTACGTTTGAGGAGTTTCAATAGCCTCGCCATCTGCCGCATGACGCTGCGCGCAAACGACATTCTGTGTTGTGACGCGGTCGCCCTGTCCCCGTTAGCTTGCAGCCAGACGGGCCCATATCAGCTACACTCGTCAGCAGACTAATTGTTGTGCGGACTAGAAGGTGGATGATGGGGCAAGAGTCACACGATAGGCGCCTTCGCGGCCGACTTCTGCCCGCGAGCCTTCTTGCGGCCGTGCTCCTCCTAGCTCTAGCGTGGGCAGCGCCACGGGCATGGGATTACGTGGAGTATCGAAGGTGCGTGAGGAGCACTTGCCCTCCACCGTCAGCCGTTGAAGTGCCAATTCGTCTGGCTTCGGGCACAAGCCTGCCGGTCATTGGGTACGTGCGCTCGGGAGACGGACAGGTGACGATCGACTACGTTACCCAGCAGGATGCCCGACAGATCGGCGATCTTTGTCGCGAGGCCAGGGAGGTGTGGGCTGCGTTGCGCGATTCCGAGCGCGTCAAGGGCGCGTCTGAGGTGAACCTGGGCCCCACATCAGCGAAGCCGGAGTATTTCGGCGCCCTCGGCTGCTTGTGTCGGAACGTGTACCTCACGGTCAGGAGGAACCAGGCCGGAGATTGGCAGTTCTGGCAGACATCGTGTGCGAACTACTGAGCAAGCCGCACAACAACGCGCTGAACCTGTCGAAGCGCGACGGACCTTGTGGGTTCTTCCGCTGGCTGGCATCATTCCAAGCGCGCTTCGCAGGTTAGCGCGGCGTTAGCCCGACACAATGAAGCCACGAGGTGTGTTGCCGACGATCGTGACTGACGACCGCGTGGTGCTGTGCAAGATCTCTCCCGTGATCCGCGATGCGTATGAAATGCGGCTGTGTCTGTACATGGCAAAGACGAGTGGACGCTCCTTCGTTCTGCAGGTGCCAGAACGTGCGCGCGTCGAGCCCGCGCTCCTTTTGCGAATCGAGACCCATGGTGGCCTCGTTGCCGAAGCCGCGGTGTCCGAGTACACGGTCTACTTCGGCGCCTTGGACGCCGAGGGCGCAGAGCACGACGGATGGGTTCTCGGCGACAGCTCCGCCCTGGAGCAATTGCGCGGCAATCTCAAGTCCGACCAGCTCAAGCACGCCCTCGCGCCTGGTGCAGAATGGTGTGGTTCGGAACTTGTGGCCCTCCGGCGGCTTCTCCTCGATGAACGGTTCGCCATGCAGAACATCGACGACGAAGATGTACAGGGGGCGTTGCTGGCCTTGTTCGAGTACGGCGAGAAGAACGGCGGGACGGTGTTTGCGCAATGAGGCGGGCTAACAAGGGCTTGCACCAGACGATGGCGCGCCGGCACCATGGATGCACCCTCGCTGGTGAAGCCCAGCGTTGGACGGACCAAGGAGTGCGCATTGGGAAGCGAGACCCTGTTTCTGGTTCTTCCACTCGTCGTGGCAGCGGTTGCCGTCTCGGGCCGTCGCTGGTCTCGTTGGGCGTACTGGGGAAGCGGGGCAGTGCTGGCAGCGGCGCTTTGCACGTTGTGGTTCAGCGTAGCCAGTGTCGGGCAGGCCTTTGCGGCGCCTGCGTTCGTGGTTGCCTTTCCTGTCGCGGCGACATACTGGGTGGTGTCGTGGGAGCACTTCGCGCGCAAGCCGGGGTGGGCGGTCATCGCTGGTCTCGTCGCGGGTGTCGGTGCCACCTTCATCGGGCTTGTCCTGGGCGTGAACCTTGGAGCGCTCCGACCGTAGGAGGGGCCGTCCAACAATGCGCTGCACCTGGCGGTCAGCGCGCAGGCAAGGATGGACGCGCTGCCCGCAGGTGAGCGCAGCGTTCGCCGGACGAATGACGGAAGAGGACAAATGACGAGCGTGCGCCGCATCTTGTTGGTGCTCCTGCTTCTCACCGCCGGAACATCGCTACTACTTGACGGCGCCTTCTTTGTACTCGTCCCGTTCGACCCAGTGACTGGCCGCGAGCGCGGCTGCTTCACGATGGCAGAGCTCGCCCTTGGGCTGCGTTCACCGACTTCGTGGGCGCGCATGCTGGAACTGGCGCTCGGTGCGGCTGCGATCGTGACTGCGTGGAGGGTGCGCCGTGAGAAGCGGCGTCGCGCCGCAGTGTGAGGCGGATGGCCGCGGCAATCGCGGCGCCGGCGAACAACGCGTTCGAGCAGACGGTCGGCGCCACGCGTAGACTGAAGGCGCCGCCCGCTGCTCAACGCGGGCGTTCGACGCACACTAGCGGGAAGCACTAGAAGCGATGGTCAACTGGCAGACAGTGCAATACGTCGCGATCGGCGTGATCCTGGTGTCCACGATCCTCACCTCCGTGTACGCGTGGGTGATCGCACCGAGCCATGGCAGACGCCGGTGGACGGGGGCGGTCTGGGCTGTATACGGTGTCGCCCTGGCTGCCTATGGCCTCTGGTCCGTCCACGTCGCTCTCTTCTGCGTCGGCCTGCTGGTGCCGCTGCTCAGCCACAATGCACTCCAGCTGTGGTCGGCGAGAGTGCTCGGCGACGAGGGCTATCGAGTGCAGCTCGCGCGCCTGCTGAGCGAAGGAGGTCGCGCTGGTTACGTCGGCGCTGTCGCTCTCAGCCTGGCAATTCGTAGCACTATCGGAGTTGTCCTCGTCATGGGGACCGAGAGTCGTCATCCCATAGCGTGGCTGGGATACGGTGTGCTGGCATCCGCCCTTCCGGCATTCGGCGCGGCGCTGCGACTGGCGTTTTGGCCGCCGCCGGCCCCGCGCGTGGAGCGCAAGGTCGGGAACCTCCAAGGGGCACGGCTCATGGGTGGTGGCGTCGAACACCTATCAGGCCCCCAGCTGTCAAGCAAAGACACCTCCGTTGTTCGCCCGCGGAGCGGGCGCTGAGTAAATCGTAGCGATCGTCTCTTCGATTCCCTGGCCTCCGACTTCGTTTCCGTCTCTGCGGTGCCGAGAGATCTCTGCACCAAACACCTATAGAGGCTCTGCCGCTGCTCGCGACGAAGCCCCAAAGCCTCGGCGCGAGTGGCGGGTGTGAGAGCGTCTGGGGCTCCCACGTCCTAGAAACACGTACGTTCCCTCATGCCGTCCCACTCAACAGAGAGGTGCAGGCCGGCCCGCGACGTGCGAGCCGCCAGTTATGTCCGGGCTCGGGGGAGGGGCAGAGATGCGAGAGAGTCGATGACGATCACTGATGAAGTGGAGCGAGAGGGGTGTCCAATCAAGCGCGGCGCGCTGCCAGGTGTTTGTGCCCATGATGCCGGTGCATCTTCGGTGAGATACGTTCTGAAACGTCCGTGGCATCTCGATCGGGCTCCACCCTTGGTGGCTCGAGTTCGACGTTGGGCTCACCCCTCTCCTCCGTTACGACCTCAAGAAGCGCTCCAATTCAAAGGCGCGCTGGCGCGCGAGCATGAAGTAGACCGCGCGACCGATTCTGTGCGCCAGGATCGAGAGCGCCTTGGCCTTGCCGTGCTTGCGCTCGATGCGAGCGAGGAGCGGCTTGCCTTGCGGGCACTTGGCCAAGAAGAGCACTGCCGCTTCCGAGAAGGCCCACTTCAGATAGGCGTTGCCAATCTTGCCGCTGCCACTGCCCACGACCTTGCCGCCGGAGCTGTGCTGGCACTTCACCAGTCGGCTGTAAGAGGCGAAGTCCTGCACGCGCTCAAAGCGCGCGATGTCGTGGATCTCGTACAGGATCGTCAGCGCCAGGACTCGGCCGGTTCCCGGAATCGATCTCAGTAGCTGGAAGCTGTTGTGATCGTGGCCGCGCGCCTGGCGAACCACCTCGAGCTCCATCTCGCCGATCACGCGCTCGTACTGATCGACCATGGCGAGATCGGCCGTGATGCTCTCGCGTGTGCTCGCGTCTTCGAAGCCCTCGCCGATCCCATCTCGATTCGAGCGGTACGAGATCTTCCTGCCCGGGCTCGGCAGGTTGTACTGGTGATGCGTCATCTGGATGTGCGCTAGAAGCTGTCCGCGCTGGCGCACGAAGTGCAACCGCCGGCGCATCAGGTCCCGCGTGGCCCGCATCTCGGCGGGATAGACGTACGCCTGCGGCATCAGCCCACCCTTGAGCAGCGCCGCGATCTTGCGCGAGTCGACCCGGTCGTTCTTGGCCTTGGCCCCGTGAATCGCCCGCATGTAGAGCGCGTGGCCCAGCACGAAGGCGATGCCCTCCTTCGCGCACAGGTCCGCCACCCAGTACCAGGTGAAGATGCACTCGACCCCAACGACCAGATCCTCTCGATACGGACCAATCGCGGCCAGAAACAGCGCGGGCTCGCACTGCAGGTTGCGGTGCAAGAGCACATCCCCCGCCTGGCTCAAGACGCAGACGTACATGCTCCGCGCGTGCAGGTCGATTCCGCAGTAGTGTTTGTGCTGCCTCGTGTACAATCGCATTTGCTTCCTCCTGTTTTGAAGATGGTTGGCTTTGAACTCCGCCTATCTTCCCCGCCCTCGGGGGCGGTGTGCAGGAGGGGGCCTGTATGAGCATCAAG